>Ga0123355_10008950_pt1 | contig 15169 bp, 6 predicted proteins | sample TergutEmb28metaG_3_FD_89872 | JGI IMG/M metagenome (GOLD analysis project Ga0123355, IMG submission 89872) | Embiratermes neotenicus P1 segment gut microbial communities from Petit-Saut dam, French Guiana - Emb289 P1 | ecosystem: Host-associated > Arthropoda: Insects > Digestive system > Gut ...
ACAGCTCGCGTCTCCATGTTGTTAAAATCGTGCGCGTCGCCTGACATGCTTCCTTTCAGCCTCTGTAACAAGAAAATACTTGCAATTCGGCACACATATACAGACCCCTCTTTCCAACGATACTACCGATTCCATCCTACGACATAGGGAAGTAGGTCGGGCTAAGAACTTATCAGCACCCCCTCGTAAAATTCACCCATTTACGTGAAACTAATTCGAATGTTTTGTTCAAGCCATTTTTACAAAGAAAATTTCGCAAACATTTCTGAACGGTCACATGTGAGCTACATGTTACGGTAATATCGTAACAATGTGACAGGATTGCAAAAATCTAAGAACATCATTGTAGAAGTTTATAAAGACTACTGTCATTTCCTTTACGTTAAATCCGAACGTTTTCTCAGAATCTGTTTCAAACACCCTATTAGGTCTATCGGAAACCAAACGTCACGCGAAGTAAAAAAAAAAGACTTAATGGTATAGATTTCGCTATTAATCTCCAAGCCAAAAGTCAACAGACGCGCATAAACTAATCTTGATCTGAACGGTTGTGACACAGATTGCAAATTTAGTTCAAACTCATTATGTCAGTTCACACAGTTTCTATTGACTACTGTCCTGAAGTATTTAACACTGTCGATGGATTTGTTAGTTGTTTCTTCTGGTCACATTGTCCCGCATTCTGATGAAGAGACATGAATTTGCATTCAGTTTTCCTTGCATTTGCATCTACAGGGTGGTTGGGAAGTAATTAGGCATTGAGAAATGGTCATAACTTCTATATTTCCAAAACAAAGATAAAAAAAATTAATTTTTACATGTACCTTTTTAAATGGGAATATTGATGCATAACTTTGAAATCAACGTAGGCACCGGCAGCATCCACCAGCTTCCTCAAACGACCGGGGATGGAATCCACAGATCGGGATGTGGATGGATGGTCACTTCTTTGTGCATCCGTAACTGAACCTGTGGTCAGAAGCTTCGAATGACAACTCTTAATTGTCTCCGGACGGATTGTGGTATTTCTTCCCCTCACCGTACGCCACCATCTCTGCACAGCAACCACTGAATTCCGCACCTCATAGCGTGCAGCAATTTGCGCTCGTTCCTTAACAGTCAAGCGGCCAGCCATCTTTGTTATTATTGCGCGTGCTGCCTCTCTCGGCCACTGCCCACACCATCGACGCGCGAATTATAAAATCCTCTTTCGTGACGAATATATACACATTATTTTCTTTATGATTGCTTTAATATTATAAAATTTGTAGCGATTATGTAATGTCTACTTACTTCCCAACCATCCTGTAGAACAACCTCCTTTCTACATCTATTCAGGATCCTGTGTTCTTATTGTTCTTATTTATGGTATGTACAATTTCACCGAATGTACTTAGAACCAGCAGTTGATATATCTCTACCAGTGCTTTCTGCCATGGTTTCATCGAGACAGCCTATTGGCTCATTATACGAAGATATAAAGAGAAATTCCGTTAAGGTGCATGCTTGTTCAAAACTGTTCTAAATAATAGCAAATATTTAAATATACAGACTCCACTGCAGATTTTACTCTTCGTTACAACATATTTTATTTAGCCCATGTAATGTGAATAGAACATGCGCAGCGCAACTTCTCTGCTCTTACACACCGCGTCACGATTGACACATTGTAGGGGCTACAGTTACGTATTTGTTGGGACACGCGATGTAGGAATGATTAACCCTCCTGTAGGTGAAATCACATATCAAATTCTATATGGAAGTTTAGTAATACAGGGCGTTTGACAATGTTCTCCGTGATTACATTCGTTTATAACAAGAAAACCAAATGACCTACGTTAATGGAATTGTTCACAGCCACAGGAAAACTGAAGATTTTTTTTTGACAACTAGAAAAGTGTCTATGTGTGCACCACGGGTGACGCGGCACACATCGATACGATATCCAAGTTCTTGCCACACACGCGTCAACATGGGTGCTTCGATATTCTTCAATGCTGCAATGATCCGTTCCTTGAAGTCAGCGAGGTCACGTGGCAATGGTACTTTGCGTACTGTGCACGAAATGCACGTTGCACGGTAACCACAGACTCACTCGTGTGATATTCCAACACACAAAATGACTTCTCCCCCGGAGTGGTCATTTTCTCACTACATACACTAGCATCGCCTAGCGGCAGAAATGTGAACTACAATGAAAAACAACTTACTGGTAAAAAAAATTTAGTTTTCCTTCTATCTGTACAGGGTTCGTAAATACGTGTCCTACGGTTTTCCTACAAAAAAGTGTTGTAATCCCGGAGTACATTATGAAACGCCCTGTGTAATTAGGACCTATTTCAATTGCGAAGAGACGTGATTAAGTTCAGGTGCAGGTTAGAGTCATTACGAGTTCCGAGGTCTACATATTAACGGATAATCAATAATTACAGAAAAAAGTATATTCTTTCTCCGATTTAAATTTAGTGTTTTTACATCGGAAGCCACACACACTGTGTTACACCATGTAAGAAACAGAACATTAAAGCACCGCCATGTTATCCGTTTTATTTTGCAGTCCTAACAGGCTACCTTACACTGCTTCGGACTGTCATGTTGCAGATGGTTCTTTTATTCCACATGCGCTGTAATTGCTCTCGTGCCACTGAAATGACTGAGAGAAAACATGTACTGCTAGCTGATCTATAATTCGGTAAGGATAACACTTGGCCTACGTCATTCTGTTTCACATCGCGTGCTGTATATGTCGAGAGATGATACATTCACTGAAAATACTTATATTCGACATTCTATTCTTTTCATACTTTCGATTATAATTTCCTCCATAGTAGTAGATTTGTAGTTGCACTTCGTAAAGAAACAAAATTCTTCATTGTCTCTGTACTTCTGTCTGTCTGTCCGAAAACCACACAAACTATATACTGGTTTCGACAGAATTCGTTACGACAGACCAAAAGAAATTTGTGCAGCCAATTTGACTTCGGTTTTAGCAGGATTTTACTGTGGTCTTATATGACCTCTAATGCAGGGCTTTTAAGGTTTAGTGGCTAAAGAAACGTGTTACAAATGTCTCTGCCATATGTGTATTATCATATGCGTGTTCATTTAAGTTTCATTTTAATATGCCCATAATTTATGGACCGATTAATTGCTGGGGCATCTGTCGTGAAGTGTTCAACAGACAAAAAAAAAGTTCGTACATCTGTACAAGCCCACGAGTGATACACGCACGCACGCACACACACACACTATGCCACATACCATACGTGCCTAAAAACAACAAACTGCAACAAAATCGCTCGTAAATTAACAATAACTTCTACCTCTGCGACAATGAAAGGGTTTTCCAGTCTGCTGATGTCCCCTTGTTACCTAACAGTTGTCCACTTTGTCCACAACGCATTCATTGCCTTCTAGTATTGCATACACACAGACAGCTGTCACGCGTGAGCGAAACCACTCCCACATTTTTGTGCTTTTGCTATGATATGTCAGCCTTAAATGGGAAATGGTTAACAGTTGTCTGGCAACTCACATGAGCTCAGGGCTGTGTGTGTGTTTTGAGATCTGGAATATATTCCTAATCTAAAATACAAACTAATGTGTTTTCATAGTTACAGTTTTGCATCCAAGTAACTGCGAATTAGGACTGATGCCAAGAAGTTCTGCAGTTAACTATAGAAGGAATACGCCACAGTCTTGCGTTTTATAAAGCCAATTCTTGAAACATAAAGTATCTTCAGTGTGACGACTGTACATTTTCGAAAGAACATTTCAGTCTTTGTAGATAAGGAGTGTTATTTTGTATGGATCCTTAATTCTTTATGAGGGCAAGAAGACAACTTATTTGACTCAGATCATGAAACAGAGTACAAGATGCAACAGTAAGAAAGGTTAACTGACTTCATGTAACAGCAGAGTTCACTCGATTTCCCCACGGTCCATCAAAATTTTAAAAATTAACTTTTTACAGTCTACAAAGGACGTAAATCTTTCAATTTGCTATTACTTCAGGAAAATTAATCTTCCTTCTATTATTAATACCTCTGTTAAAACATGGATATAAAGAACATAATTTATCTGCATTTCATTAAAGAACATCTCGCACTAGAATATAATTCCATTGCCCATTTTTCAGAGGTAAATGAAGATCGTTATATTTGCCGTCAATACGCATAATTTTAATCCCTTGAATCTACAAACAAACTGTCACCTTCTACAACAGCTGCCTCACCCACAACAATCCATTAATCCGCTCTATTGGAAACTACACCCTGCTTGACCTTCTCACCACCTACCCCAAATACATACATAAAAGACCGAAACATATGCTTCTTTCCTCATAAACCCCCCCCCCCCACCACTATATTTTCACAGGCTGCGGTGTTTTTGTTGCTAAGAATTTTCACCGCTAACATCTCACAACGTGCTATATGACTCATACGTGCCAAACACCGAGCCACCAACACAGGAACAAAAATCGGTTACTGGAACGATTAAAACAACAATATGTAATATTCTGTATCATTTATGTGCAAATTTTAAAATAAAAAAAAATAAATAAAAAAAAAATCCCTTGAATGCAGTAGCAGAAGCAGTAGATTTCTTTCCCATACACCGCCTACAAACCGATACGCATGTCTGCAACATCCGCCTACCTGCGTACCAACTCTATAACCTGGCAGTCTAAACCCTGTTTCATATAGCCTAGATCAATCGTCAGCATCAAAATTTTATATATAAAAAATTTCATAGTCACTCACAATTGTTAAGACATATTATGGGACAGTTTCATGGCACAAACCATGATCGTTCCTTTGGACCTCTTCTCCAATTCATCATTCAAAATAATCCCATCAGTGCAGCAACATGAACCTATGGTGTCAAAAAAACGAAGTGAAACAACTAACCAATTACTTCGTACCATTTGCCACGTCTCGCTAAAATACAGGGTTATTCGAAATGATTGTCGGGGTTTTAACAACTTGTCATACACAATACACTTGAGACGGGAGTATATATATTTTTTATTTAATGGAAAACACTCAAAGTTTTTGTTACATACCTCACAGGTGCTCTATATGTGCAATCTTTGTGATTCTACAAACATCAACACGATAATCGAGTTCGTTCCGCATGTCAGCGGTGATGTTTTCAACAGCGGTTCTGATTCGTACCTTCAGTTCCGGGCTACACACGCACCCTGTCTCTTGAAACTGTGCATACCACCTTCGAATGGAATTGTCAGATGGTGGTTGTTTCACGAATTTGGTGCGGAATTGCCGCTGGACAATTGTACACCGACAGTCATTTTGAATAACCCTGCATTTCGATGAAAAGCATATCAGACTGAGAGTTAAACATACAGTTGGGGTGTCTGTCGCAATACGTACTGCTTTACGTTAAATAAGAAAGTGACATTACAACAAGAACATATTCATCAAAGGTCTCTAAAATTCAGGACCCAACACTAAAAAAAAACGTTAGTACCATTCAGATATTCATACCATCAAAATGTTGCAGTTAGGGTCAGAATCGAGTCAAAATGCACGGATAGTATATGTGGCTAGCACTAATGGCGCGAAAATACGAAGTATTGTTAAGATCCATCAATTCGCAGAAAACATACTTTGTCAGAAAAATCACACACACACACACACACACACACAACCGACACTTCGGTCACTTCACTCCTACATTAACTTCATAGTTACGTTACATACAGCAGACTAAAATCGGAAGATGATCATAATAAGTAAATAAAAATTTGCATTAATATCGCGTGACATGTTTGATTTAGCCCTGAATCTTACAGTTAGCCTGCACACTGGACAATTAGGGAAGCAACTTCTGGCAAAGCCAATAGATATATCCCGTCTCAAAACTTTCCAGACCAGCAATGGAGTCCACCCAGCCCCCCGCTCAGTGGGGTCCCTTCTCCGAGGGTAAAGTAACCGAGGCGTGAGGCTGACCACTCATCTCCACACAGTGCCGATGTTACGAATGAGCTGAGTCACCTACCTCCAAAGCTTATGCCTCAATGACATGCATAAAAACGTCACCCTTCTCCCTGTGCCCGAATCATCTAAGAAAAACCTCGCAACCATCACTCATAATAGACGTCAGTTCGATCCAGACGCATTTCACGATTTATCGTAACTGTAGAGGACGACCACCATATGCTTTGCTGTTAGAAATACATGAATACGGCTAGCAATATCCCTCAAGTGAGCTCACAAAAACGATAGATACGCCCATACCTACCTCGTAGTATTCGATGTCGCTTTCTACACATCAGTGAAATACTTTTTACTTTACGTTCTTTCATAGCTTATAGATTGTATATAGGGAGTAAAATGAGGCAATAAATCTACAGCAATACGGCTTGCCGACCGCCTTCTGACGAAAACATCCCTTCTACTTTCATCCCTTCGGTCATACTCGTCAGTCATTCATCACCCGGAGTAAGGGGTGGAGTGCATCCCTGAAGGAATTCTATGCTTCCAAACGAAATATGTTATAGGATTTTTCCTTCGTGATCGTCTTGGAACGCATCGAACAGCATTCCACTGTTCGCAGCAATTGCTTTCAAGGTTTGGATAAACATCGGTAGAATCAGATCTGCTCTGAGAGGCTTCATATCTGTCATATAGGGGGACAACGCTAGCTAATGGGGTAGATCGGTTTGCTTCTTTGACGACTATTGTAAACATTACTCCACAATGACATATTTGTAGAGCATATTCAAATATTAGTCACGAGTCTTCAGCCACACAAATAAAGAGAGAAAAGGAAATAGGAACACGAACATTTTATGAACTGCTAAGGCAGATGCAGAAAGGGCTTATGTCGGAATTCTTTGCGAGTACGTAACACGAACACACCAGGTGACCGAGGAGAAATGAGTGAGAAGATATCCGTACTGACTTCTTTATGAACACTGAGTCTAAAGTATGATGAAAATGGACAAACTGCATTAACCTTTCAAAGCCTAGCGGTTTCTTTACGTGCCACCACCAGGTTTAACATTCAAAAGTTCTACATGGTGCTCGCTTTGCGTTGAGTGTTTTGTACGGATCTCAGAACAAACCTTTGCCTTATGTCATTAACTGACTGGTTTTTATAACCGTGATGCAAAGTGTTTACAGCGCGGTACGGACTGATTCCTTATACAAAACAGATTACATTTCGTTTTTAAAAGGTTAAGCATGTAATACATCTGCTATATTTCCTAATCCCAGACACAGTTAAACGATTATATCGCAATTCTGGTTATGGTACCGTGAAGTCTGGTATGTGGTTACCAACGTCAATGTGCATGGTGCTTCATTCAGTGTTTTATTTTACTTTACTGCTAGTATCTCAGACCACGTAGCGTCGCAAGACGACGCGAATGAAACGAAAGAGTTTGAGTAAGCATCTAAACGATTAAATATCTCAGTATTAGTCTTCAGAACTAAGAAATCTTCAATTAGGATTCACCTTCCCGGTGAAAGGCAGGAAATATGTATTTCTACACCAACTAGAGCAACAGGTTAAGAAGCATTATTGCCACATAACTTTACAACTCATAAGAGTTTCGAAAAGGAAGGAGACCACTTGGAAGACCCAGGAGTAGATGGGAAGATAATATTAATTATCTTCAGGAAGTGGGATGGGGGCATGGATTGGATTGATCTGGCTCAGGGTAGGGACATGTGGCGGGATCTTTTAAATGCGATAATAAACTTTCGGGTTCCATAAAATGCAGGAATTTCTTGTCTAGACGAAAACCGGTTAGCTTCTCAAGAAGGACGCTACAGTATGGAATAAGTAAGTATTACTAATTTAACACCTAAAGGTGGGTACACACTTGTAACGTTACCGCGTACCGTAACACGGTATCGTGACAGTGTGGACAGGACTCGTGACCACGTAACGTACCAAAAGTTGGTTACGCGGTAACGTTACGAGCATGTTCGGTGCCTTGTCGGTATTTGGCCGCCACATCAAAGGGATGATACGGTTACGGCCTGAGCAGGTCTGGAAGTGCAACGTGACGCGTCACCACCGTCCACTCCTTCCCCTTCTTCCCATTACTGATGCTTCTGTCTTGAAGAGTGGCGAGAATGTGTAGTGCTGTGCGGTTGCTTGAGCGTTTTGGTAATTGCGAAATGGCGTGGACTCGGGAAAGTGTCTTAGAATTTATCGAACTTTATAAAAGAAAATAAATAATTTGGGACCGAAAACATCCAATGCATTTTAACAAAATTAGAAAGCAAGATGCATGGGAAGGACTGGGGAAAGAAATGAACAGACCCGTCGATGAGAGCGTAAGTGCCAAACTTTCTTGAACAGAAATGGCTTTCCTGAACGCCGTGTCCTTTTTCGAGATTTCTTTCTCCAATAAAATTAATTAAAAATCCAAATTCACTGGGAGACATTCTGGTGAAATTCTTATATAACCCATTGACCGACTGAATATTCAAGTTTGCCAGCAAACTCGAACCGCTGTACGCTTCCCTACTTGTGTACAGTTGCCTTTGCCACCACCGCCGCTCTTTTCTCTTTTCCTTTAAAGCGTAATGTGTACGAATGTTTGAAGCCGCTGCTAGCTGCAAAGACATTGCTCGGACTTCCGTAACAAACTGGGAACCTGACGGTGTAACTCTCGCAGGATAGGGTTACGCCGTGAGGCATGGGATGAAAGTTCAGCTCGTAACTCCGTATTGTGTCAATCACTTGCAACGTTACGGCGTTACGGTACGCGGTAACGTTACAAGTGTGTCCCGACCTTAAGATAGACAAACTACTCATTCCTTGCAATTATACGAAAATAAAAAACGAACAGGCAAATCAACATACAGACACGAGACAAAGAAGGATGAAACGAACGAATGTAGAAAGAGAGAACAAGACAGAAAGGGAAGAAAATGCAAACAGAAAGAAGAGAAAGCCACAGAAGACAAGAATTAAGACAAGAAAGAAACCAAGTAATTCTACAAATGGAATAAATTTGATGAAACAGCCACAAAGTCCCATTATGACTTTTCCCAGCCAAAAGCAAGGCTGTATGTTCGAAGAATGGCCGCCCCATGTCCGAGTAACCTGGCTCGAGCACTAACATTTTCGACACATGTTTCAGAGGTGCCTGATTAAAATCTTCGCCAAGACACCGAGTAATCCGACTTACTTATTTTCGTCCTTTTTTAAAATTCCTCTAACCATATGTGCAGATAATACTCCTTCCAATCAGTCATCATCACTTACTTCCACACCCCTGCCAATTCGTTATTCAGTACCCTTCAGTCATTCCTCCCTGCAGCCTAAGCCCTCAAATACACTGAAACGAATGCAACTTCCAGCAAGCAAAACTCTTACGAACTCTGTCTATTGTGATACCAAGTCATCGAGTGATGCAACTGTACACAAGTACAGGGTGAGCATAAAGTCTTTCCCTGATTACAAACATTTATTACAAGAAAACTACTGTACGTAGAATACAAACACTTTTTTTAATGTAACTCAAGAAGGTTTTTTTACAACACATTAGTACACTTCAAAATGTGCTCCTTTTGTTGCACGGAGAACGTTTAATCGATAATCAATTTCTCTCCACGTATTCTCCAACATGTCTTCAGTTATTGTAGCAAAAGAGTCTGTTATTCTTGCCTTCAAATTTGTAATATCTGGAACTGGTGTCGAAAACACTTTGTCCTTAACATACCGCCATAGAAAGAAGTCAAGGGGGCGATATCCGGCGATCGTGGTGGCCAAGGTGTCGGACCATCTCTCCCAGTCCACCTGTTTGGAAATGTTGCATCCAAAAACCGACGAACATGTGAACCCCAGTGTGGAGTTTGTTGTTGGAAAATTATCCACGGCTGAAACCCTTCTAACTGAGGTGCAACGTGAAGTTTTCTTGTAATAAATGTTTGTAATCAGGGAAAGAATTTATGCTCACCCTGTAGAATAAGAAAAAATATAGGGCCAGAAAATAAACATCGTTAATCTCTAAATCATGTACGAAATGCTGACATGTAATTTTTCATTAATATTCACAACAGTCGTTTAACTGCCACGGTCAAACTTGGTACTTGTAGCGAAAGTACGGTGTTTGCTTGTAACTGTCTTCTTGTAACAATATGCATTAGACACAAATTCCATTGTATAATTCCGTTACACACGCTGCTGTAAAAGCCCGCTGTTGCCGACAGATCCTTTGTATTCATTGGTTATCGCCTTGCTACAATTTGTATGTAAATGGAATGAAAACTGGACAATATAACAGGTCGTCCGCTGTCCGTAATTGCGAGCCGAATGTATTAAAATAAGATCAGATATTGACGACAGAATATTACAGTTGGAATTATTTACTTTATGCACTTAATCAATTTTATTACGTAAAATAATAATAATAAGTTAATAACACATGACATTTCAGAGGACAGGATCAAACTAATGTCAACCATCACTTAGAATAATCCGATACGTAAAGGTATTCTCAGCCTCTTGGCAACCCCACGGTAATATATTTAAGTGAAATATGAGTATATTATATGTTACCACTAAAGCAAGAAAGAAATTCTTCACCCGAGAACCATGTTCAACTTTATGTTTAGAATAAAAAACTTAACATTTATGTTTGTTTCTATTTAGCTGAAGAAATATTCTTCTCTTAAAAGTTAATGTATTTCCACTGAAATGTCAATAATTTCTATTGTTTCAAGGGCATAAACAGTTAACTAAATTACATGAACATTAAAACGGGAAATGGAATCAGAGCAGACCTCACAGTGCGCTGAAACGTGATACGTTGGACGAAGTACAGTAAAAGTTAAAAAAAAATGAAAGAGTTAATTTATTTCTTGATCTGTGGGTATCGTTAGGCCTACATAATGTCCCCTGTTCGACATAAACACTCAGAGATTGACGAAAAATAAGTATACAAAGCACGGTAGGATCGATAGCAAAAGTGTGTTCGAATAAGCGCGTGCGACACGTAAAATGTCGTGCAGTGTGAAACACAGGTAGCTCCCTGAATGAACGCAGGGCAACTGTGCACTTAAAGTAATTTATATGTAATTTATTATTAATATGTCACACGGAGCCATCAGATTCTGCACATAAAACCTAGGCTTGTGGAAAATCAAGGAACTAAAATACGCCAACTGTGTATTACTCGAAATAATTCATACATTATCTGTAATATTATTAAAGTAGAAGGAAGGGAAGTCCGGTCCCAGTGACCGCGCTGTCTCAGGCGTAGGTCTGCGGCCGCTTGCCTGTTACGATTGTGGGTTCGAGTCCCACCGAGGGCACGGACGTTTGTCTTTTATGAGTGTTGTGTGTGTTGTCAGTTACAGGTCTCTGCGACAGGCTGATCACTCGTTTAGAAGAGTCCTACCGACTGTGGTGCGCCGTTGTGTGTGATCTACAAACCTCGTGAATGAGGAGGCCCTGGCAAAATGGGGGGCTGTCGCGCCAAAAACAAAACAAACATAAAAGAACAAAAGGAAGAGACAAGAAACGATAAAATGGGGTCGCAAATAAAATGAAAATACAAGGGAAGAAGGAAAGAAAGAGATACAGGACGAAAGTAAGGGAGGGAGACATAGCAACAAAAAAAGGAAACAAATAAATAAAGACAAGGAACAATTCACAATAGTTGTGTAGCAGATGTTCCTATATGATTACGCTTAAAGTACAGGAAGGTAATTAAGTTGTCGATGGTTTGAATTCTTTTATTTTTTTTACATTGTTGTGTTAGGTCATGAATTATTCTGAGTAGAAGAGTTTCCATTTGGAATTATACTCTCTCATATCTACTTGCATTATTAATGCGCACCCCACTTTGTGCTTTGAGAAATACTGGCCCACCAAACCCCCCGTGACCATCACGCAAGTATAGCTGATGCATTCATATTCCTTGGGCAGCGCATATCCTCTAAATCAGTGTTAGTGAAGACATGTTTCCACTATTGATTTAGTGATTTGCTTTACATGCAGTAAAGCATAAAACGCGATACGATTATTCGGTTCGTTGGCCACTCAACGATACTGTCAATATCAACGCGGCCTTGGCGACTACAAAAAAAATGTAAAAAGTACTTTTCTTTTCAATACTCCCCGAAAAGTTAAAAAGCACTTCTTTGGCTGAGGTTTCCAAGATTTACCCCCTTTCTTTTTTAAAAAAAGTAGTATTAAGATGCAGATGAGTATGGAGCATTGGTGGCCTGGTACTGACGGGGGAAAGCAGAAGTACTCGGAAAAAATCGGTCCCCCCCAGCAAGATTATAATCAGTCCGCATTACACATAAAGATACATTTACTACCTCTAAGAAAAACAGCCTGCCTCCACTAGAAAAACCAACCGGAGAACGTGTGTACGAAGACAATCGCTGTTTATTTTATGATGCTTAAGGAACATGTAACTAAATTGTGCGAGCACACATCAGTTTTTGCTCAAACCCCCTGATGATATCGAGATGATTTACAAGATTAAAAGTGTAATCAAATTTGATAACAAAGTTATTTAGAAAGAAATCTGAGGGTTATAGAAGTTTAAGTGCGGCATAATTTGTTTCACTACTCTACAAATCAAAAACATAAACCGATTCACAGTAAAGAGATCTGCATATGAGACACCGTTTAAAGGAACTTCAAATTACCGCTCGGTTAACCACGGGGACTTCATCCTTAGAAAGACAGACAATTACATCTTCTATATACTTCAGACAATCAGAAATAGTGTGTTGTTAATGCATTATTTATTATCACACTATATTCAGATTACAGACTACTGTCCCTGTCCATTAAGAAATTTAGTATACAAGCGGAATTGCACCTACTGGCATGAAGTTGAGGCCAGGTTTTTCTAAATCTTGGTAACTGATTAATTAAAAGCGGTAATGACAGGCAGACACACGGCAATACGCCTAACAACCAAGTGTGTCCTCACAAAAGTAAAAACATAAGAAAAGAAAAAAATGTAACTCAAACCCGCAAACACGGGCATTCACGCATTCCTTTTTGACGGCACTGAGATGTGAAAGGAATTTTAAACGGTTATTTCTAGCACAGGTAATACACACTTCTATTACCTGAAACGTCTCATGGAATAGATTTCACCTGCACAAACAATGTAGGAACGTCAATAACAACAAAAAGTGCGATATACAAATGTTAATTTTAATTATACATGAAGTAATCATGCCCATGATTTGTACTCCTCACCCAATATTGTGCAGGTGATAAAATCGAGAAGAATGAGATGGGCTGGACATGTGGCGCGGATGGGCGAGGAGAGGAGAGTGTATAGGCTCTTGGTGGGGAAACCGGAGGGAAGGAGACCAATGGGGAGACCTAGGCGTAGATGGGTGGATAATATTAGGATGGATCTCCAGGAGGTGGGATGTGGGTATATGTACTGGACTGGGTTGGCTCAGGATAGAGACAGGTGGCGGACGCTTGTGAGTGCAGTAATGAACCTTCGGTTTCCGTGAAATGCAGGGAATTTCTTGACTAGCTGCAAACCAGTTAGCTTCTCAAGTAGGACTGCACCATGGAGTAAGTAAGTAAGTAAGTAAGTAATCGTACCCTCTTTCAACTGCAATTTTCTTCTTCTCTTAACTCCACACAAAACATTGCCACTCGACAGCAGGGCTGTGACATCAGACACCAGAGGGAAACATTTAAAGACATTATTTATACAAAATAAGAGCTGTTATTATTTTGATGCATTATACTCCATCCTGGTAAATGGACCAAGAGGAATTATGTTGTATCCCAGAGAGCTGGAGGTAGGATCTTGTTGAAGACCTAGCGGAATGTTTTACATGGATCCGTTAGGACACTTAAATGATTTCTAAGTCCACTTATAGAGGTTAACACAGTTGATATGTTGTGAAAAGTTACAGCGGATGACTTTTGAATTATATCGAATGGAAGCTGACCGGTGTATCCCGTTGTGGTACTGTTACATTACTTTATACAGGGGTTAGAGAGGAGTGGTGTGAAAAGTATAGAGGAGTCTTAGGTTTGGCCGTGCGAAGCTATTAGTCGGAAAACTAATTATTATCTGAGTCTTACATTTGGACCCATGAGTCATATTGACGTCATAGCTTCACACTTGTTGTTTAACATTTTGACACAGACAAAGTATCAAATATATCTCCTGCGAAATTGAAGGCTTATATCCCTACAGGTCGGAGGGATCGTCATCTCAATAAACTTTCTGTATGATATAAGAATTTATGCTGACAATAATTTGAAAATATTCCGTATGTACTTAAACTTTAGTTCATAATGTAAGTTACTGGTCATATATGACAATTATACCAACTTCTAACTTCCTAAAAATGAAGCTGAACACTACAATATTCAGCATCTCTTTCCGTAGTAACTTTAATTAAAAAATCCGAAGCAGAACCCAACTAACGTACCAGTTTCTCTTTTGTTGGTACGTAATTTTTGATTCTTTATTTAGATATTGCCCCAACTCCGAATATTTTCCTCGGCTAGACTTTTTCAATCACACTTATTCTGCTCCTTCCTTAAAGTTAAACAAACCTGGTTTAAGGGTCACATCTACGAATACACGGGAAAAAATACTGCATTATATACTGCAGTCTTGGTAATATTAGGATGGAACTCCAGGAAGTGGGATGTGGGTATACAGACTGGATTGGGCTGGCCCAGGATAGATACAGGTGACGGACGCTTGTGAGTGTGGTAATGAACCTTCGGGTTCCGTGAAATTTCTTGACTAGCTGCAAACCAGTTAGCTTCTCAAGAAGAACTCTGTACCATGGAGTGAGTAAGTAAGTAAGTAAGTAGGTCTTGGTGATTTAAGTTTCTCACCCTGACGGATATGATTACTGTGTCTTGGGATGTAAAGCCGTGTAATATGGCAGAAAGGCACGGACGTTTCGGAAAATAAACTGTGGTGTTAATCTTCAGGGCACTATGAAGTTGAAAGCAGCAGATTCCTCCGAAACTTGCCTACTCTGCCACCGGAAGTCACACGCCAGAGGCATGCATGCATACTTACTCCATACTTACTCCTTGGTGCAGAGTCCTTCTTGAGAAGCTAACTGGTCTGCAGCTAGTCAAGAAACTCCCCGCATTTCACGAAACCCGAAGGTTCATTACCGCACTCACAAGCGTCCGCCACCTGTCTCTATCCTGG
>Ga0123355_10008951_pt1 | contig 15168 bp, 12 predicted proteins | sample TergutEmb28metaG_3_FD_89872 | JGI IMG/M metagenome (GOLD analysis project Ga0123355, IMG submission 89872) | Embiratermes neotenicus P1 segment gut microbial communities from Petit-Saut dam, French Guiana - Emb289 P1 | ecosystem: Host-associated > Arthropoda: Insects > Digestive system > Gut ...
ATGTAAAGGGACTCGTACGGTACTACGGAGTTGTAAGGTTAAAGGTCCGGTTGAGAGTTTAAATGTCCGGTCCACCGGGGGTGGGCAGTGTTCACAGCTGTCGGGCGCCAATGTGTTAAGAATTGAACAGGCCTGATGGTGAGGGAGATGTAAAAAATTGCACACAAATATTACCAGAGATAAGTGGAATAGTGCAAAAACATTTCGGTCCAACAATGCCCAATACTCTATGTTTGGAAATATAACCCTGCAGTAGTAAGCAGAGAAATGAACAATAAAATACTGTATAGGAGATGAGGTAAAGGTAAGAGTAAAGTACAGTTGTCCCTGTGCATGCCATAAAGACATACATTGGGAGAACAGGTATGACTGTGTGGGTCAGGATTAGCATACATGGTATAGCGACTCGCTACAGGCTTGACGGTCCAGAGATCGAATCCCAGCGGGGGCGAGATTTTCTGCACCCATCCAGACCGGCCCACCCAACCTTCTATACGGTGATTACCGGGTCTTTTCCTGGGGTAAAGCAGTCGAAGCGTGGCTTTGAACACCAACCCCCCATTTAGCACCAAAGTTAAAGAAAGAGTAGAGGTACACCTCTACTCCCTCTCTGGGCCTTTGTTGCCTGTTCTAGGGCAAACTATAACTGTACCTTTTACAGGTATAACTGTACCCAATATTAACCCTGACACTAGAGAGAGATGAGTGGTCAACTTCACACCCTAAATGCCTTATCCCTAGTGAAGGAGCATCCATTACTCACTGGATAGGAGACTGTGTGGACCCATGGCTGATCTGGATGGTTTTGAGGGGACAAAAGTTCCCCTGCCAGGAGCAGAACCCCAGATCGTTAAGAGCACAGCCCACATACAATGCTATCCCAAATTTCATGTCAATAATGAAGTCAAAAAGTTTATTGTATGCAAAAAGAAGTCGGAAAACCTTGTACATGGAGTGGGAAAAGGCAGGAGGTTGAAGACAACATGGAATTTAACACTGATAACCAGATTTTAAGGCCAGTTGATGCTGTAATCATTCCCACACTACATAATAGTGATGAAATTACAAAGCCCTGTTCATTTTCTCCACATAATGTCAAATACTGTTGTTTATGTTTCCTTATATCACGCAAGTACAACAATAAAGCCACAACTCTTACTTACGATCATTCACAAGGACTAAGATAAGCATAATGTAAACAAATGGCAGATTATGCAGTATATCCAATGTAACATGGGAGGGCAGCAAGGTACTCAAGGAAAATATATCAGTAATAACAGCACAGGAGGAATGCCCAATCTGTGAAAACAAGAAAGAAATGTACAGACCACCATGCTGCCTTTTGATTATCAACAAAATGGGCATAACTTCCAGATTATCCTGCAACTTCTTCTTAGTTATGTATATCTGCCTGTAAGGCAAGGCAGACCAATCTGGTCCAGGACCTCCCACTTTCTGAGTTTATGAATCTTAGATCTACTTGGTTTCCGGATTTCATTCAAGCATGAATGTGATGTTTCAGGAACAGGATCTGGTCCCATCATCAAGTGAAAGAAATGTAAATCACCTACTGAGTTGCATCATACAGAAAGGACTTCCTCATATGTTAGCCAACCTAACACATGAATACACTGTTTCTAAAATTCTAAAACCTTTTTTCACTTTTTAATATGAGATGGAGGACAAAGTCCATTAATCAGGTAATCTTAGGATTAATACACCAACATCAAAAACTTTCTAGGTAATTCTTGAATCTTGTTTGTATGCATGTGGTAAGATACCTTGAACAGGATATCAGCCCAAAATAGAGCCCCTAATTATACAGGAGAACATAAGCACAGCAAAAATGCTTCCATGCTCCAAGCAGGATTCAAAGCCACAACCCCAGGCTTCAAGCACCAGAAGATTATACACACCTCAGACAGCATAGCGTCATGTCCTGAGGTTGATACAGTTACTAGAGAAAGAGTAATTTTTATCATGTCCCTGATTAAAGTAAAGTATTATCACATCAGAGACCATCATCCACCAGAAATTTAGTCTTTTTTCCCCAAAAGTTCAACTCACATTACTATATGTTACAGTCTCCAAGTGCCGACCTCCAACTGCTAAGAAGGCCTTATACCTTCTGAAAATATTTCTGAACCACATAATGAAGGTCTTGCTCTGAAATATTTGCTATTTCTCTTCAAATCCTAGCTTCTATTGCTCTCACAAAGCACTTGGGTTGTTCACAATTCTGTCTTTCATTATACCCCAAAAATAATAACTGCACTGATTCATATATTAAGAAAAAGAAGCCAACAATGTTCAGTTTAACTAAACATCCATTCACTACTCACTGAAAAATTTGTTGTGTGGGCCACAGCATGTTCCTGCATGAAGTTACTACAAGTATTCCCTCTCTAAGAATGCCCTCAAGAACGGTGTCCAAATTAACGGACTATAATGATCATAATTAGTTGTTTCTTAAAACAATAAACCCCATAATTTTACATGTATTCAGTGAACATATACTTTCACTTAAAGCAAATTCACAACCAGCATGTGAATTTCCAGAACATGAACATATGCTGTTTTGGTTCTTTGCGCATCAGAAAAAAGCACAAGATTTGACATTTTTATTTTTTCCACAACTAAACTTGTCAATCACACCTTTGCCATTATCTTTTATGCCATTATTTTATGTGGCATTAGTGATGTGGAATATTTTTCACAAAACCTCTGGCTATATTTTTTCCATGACATGTTATCATGTTTACCAAAATATAAAAAAATTTCACTCAAAATTTTCAGTTACAAAATATGTATATAGCACTTCTGTAACTTTGTGCATTAATGGAGGGCAACCTCACATTTTGCAGAAGATGACAGGAAAAAATCTGTATCTTATATGCAGGTGATTAGAGTGCCCTGCAAAAGTACTACAAATGAATACGTATTGTTCAAGTGAATAAATTTCACAAGCACACCAAAAATATGTGAACTCCTTGACAAAGCAACTGAAGCTTGGTTGCAGCACTGACAAGAGTAGTCGTGTGGACTAGTGTGCTGGCACAAGCCAAGACTCTAACTTAGGGATACGATAAATCTACCACCCTTGTCGTTTCATCTTTTACGTGAATGTACAATAAATTTAAAACACATACCTGTCGTCTGCGATCCCTGTTCATGGCTAGAGTGATGTGCTCAGCATAGAAATCAGGCAGAAGCTGCTCAGGGATGGGCTGACCTGTGCCCTTGATGGACACAACTGTCTGGATGTCGCGTGCTACATCACAACTCTCCACTGGTTCCTGCAGACGCTCTACACCCTGCAAAATAGTAATAGGCAATTCAGCACTGAACGATGACAAAGAATTTTTTTTATGCTGCTTAACCATACGTGACTTAAAATTAGCAAAGGAAAATCAAAACCTATCTGAGCGAGAACCAACCTATTCTGGTAAGAACTTATAACATTCATTTTCCTTCTACATGGTGAGGCCTGCAGGAATGTGTATTAAACATTATAAAATTCAGTCATCCATTTCTGTGCATAATTTCCACAACTACAGATACTAACATTAAATCTATCAGCTCACTTATTTAATACATACTAGGCTACTAACTGAACACACAAGAAATTTCAGTTAAATTCCTGAAAGAATAAGAGGTTTTCTTGTTCTCTGAAGATTCCAGACCAGTCCTGGGAACCATCCAGCCTGCTAACGAGGCCAGCGCATAAAGCTGACCACTCAGCTCCATCCATTGCCAAGATTATGAGACTGTGAAGGATACACCTCCACTCCCCTATACATATTCTCAGTGTGATACCCAAGCAGGTTCCATACAATGTCAAGTTTAGCACCACTTTTTAGTATTTGAGATTCTCAATGCACTGAGTACATGCATTAAGATCGAAGTCTCGGATGTAATGTCACACAGACAGGAACCAACATCTCACAAGACCCTGCTGCCCCCCACTTCAGGTTATCTCCTACCTTGCAGAGGAAGCATGATATCCTTCTTAGGTCCATTTTACTAAGGACCTTGCCTTTAAACACATTTTAATGAATTCTCCTTCTTTATAGTGGGAGACCACATTCATACAACTTGGTATTTATGGTTTTGAAAAGTAAATGTACTCATAACAGTTTCTGAACTCATGTCTTTGAACTTCACAATAACAAGCATTTAGAGAATATATTCCTTTCCTACTTCCTTACGAATGTAATTTTAATTTAACTTTCACTCAACATCCTTCATTGTAAACTCCCAATACCAAATATTAAAATCTGTTAAGCAATACCACAGATGAAGAACAGAGAGAGATGGAAAGGCAGACATATTCTACCTGCCATGAATATTCAGCAGAATTTTAGTACACAAACATCAACCCATCAGTAACATAAAACACATTTCCATCTAAATGATTTCAGTCAGATTGGGTTCAAGCACATCCCATGTCAAAATAATGATCAAGTACCCACTTTGAAGAATACAATCTTATCAGCTAGACACTGTCACACTTTATCTTGGAAGGGTGTCGACACATGCATTACAGCCGCCTCACAGAGCAAACAACAATGGCTAGAACAAGGCACCAGTTTCATTAAACATATCAGTTATATATAAATATATATATATATATATATATATTTCATACTGAGCACAATTTTTGAGATAGCACTCTTTTACATTAAACAATAAACCAAATGTGAAAGTAATGGGATCTCAACAACTTTTTTTTTTTGTATGCTTTAACAGCTCTCTGGTAATTCTTTGCATACTTGTATGATTGGCCTGATGCATGCTTGCTTCTTTAAGCTAGTACACAAAGCTACAGTACACAAAACAATGTGTAATTTGTTTTGTTATAAACACAGTGGAATGTCTCACATTAATTCATTATATACATTTAACACACAAGTGACAGAATCATTCATGGCACTGTCTCTTTGAGGAAGACCTACTGAAAATGGGACTAGTAAACAGTCCCATTGCACCTGTGAAAGGTGTCAAGACAAAAAAGAACAGCCTCACATATGCCGCATCACTGCAATGTTTCAGCTGAATCAAGCATCTGTCAAATGAAAACTCACTTCTTGAAGCCAACTGACTATCGGAGGGCTCCAATGAGCAAGATACTTCACAGGAGGTGCAAAATGCTACGTCCATGAAAGGGATGCCCAACACATTGAGGATGGTGGTCATGCTACAATCATTTAGTGCCCACCCTTTGAATCTAATATGAACTTCCTACAAAAACACAAAAGCATTCTTCTTTCTTTATTTTTACTTTGCATTGTACCATCAGTTTTAACCAGCAACAAAACCAGCCAAGCACACACAGTTTGCTCCTCACAGCTACATTGTATTTAATTGTCCTCCTACATGTTGCAGTATATGCAGCCATCTTCACACAAATACCCAGCATATTACTGAGATGGTAATTTGTTTCAGTTTTGTACATGTACCTGTGTTATTTATGAAACATGTCTTTGTAAATAAACAGTATACATAAATACACGTTCTATAAGAAGCAGAGAACGTCCAAATATGGGCCGCACTGTTAAAGCCCTGAAGTGACATTACATTTTGTAAGAATGCTACAGCAGTGAAAGTGCTGCAGTCAGCTTTAATGAGTAGACACATGGAGTCATTTTCTTTGTTTTGTCAATTTGAACTTATCTGAAGGTGTGTGACTTTTAAATTAATGCAAGAAGCTTTATAAATTCTGTGGAATTATATTTAATACTAGCATGTTTTTCATGAATAGTGCTTTTGGTGCTGTTCTATTCCTGTATTATTGCTTATCCATAAAAGTCACATACTATAAGAATCTTCAAGTGGTGGTGTGGCCCATGTTGGTTACCTTTAAAAGTATTCTGTAATTGGACCAAACTTGGATTGATGCTTACTAAATGTGTTTCTGTCTTCTAAAGAGCTGTTCCCCCCAACCAACACCTGAAGACAGCCCATATTTGAACCCGATTCCTTCCACAGGGTGATAATTTCTTCCTTGTGGAAACAATGATTTTCAAAATTTCATTACCATTTTTGTAAGGTCAGTGCTAAAACTCTAGAGCTAAAAGAATGTCCAGTGCATCTTTGTTTTCAAATTATTCCGTAACCTTTGATTAATAACCACAAAACAAAATGGTAAGCCATACTTTGACATCCCCCTCTAATCATAAAAATGTACATATTGAGTATCTCCCACTAACATTCTGTGCAGTCTTCTTGCAGCTTACCGCATAGGCCAAAACACGTAACAGAACAATTAAATGAAGTATTGTTGTGAACAGAAACTTTGGTGTGCTATTCCGATTGTATTATTAGCTAATTCTTCCTTCCTGTTCCATCTCTATTATGCATGTTCTTCACAGAAGACAAGGGATACAACAGCAACAAAGCACCTCACCTGAACCATTTTTGGACCCATCTCCTGCAGATGGTGGAGATAGCAGGCTGCCAAGACCTTCAACTGCTGCAAGCGCTCCTCTTCCAGTGCCTGAAAGCAGTGACTGCCACGAATCACAGCTGTCTCCCATTCCAACCTGCAACCCAGCGCTGTATCAGTCACCAAGAATCACCCTCAGGATCAAACAAATCTCTGCCACAGTTTGTCTCTTACCTTGCTCGCTCTGCCCTCATGCTGAATGTGTAATATTCCACATCAGCCTTCTTCACTGCCTCCTCTGCCTTCCGACGTTTTGCCTCAAGCTGAAACACAAAATAAGAACTACAGATATGTAACATTTTATATTTTAACAGAAGTGACTACAGACTGCTTTCTTCTATGAAAAGACATTATGTTGGCTGATAGACACCAGTCTACCGCAGTACAGTGCCACATCCCAGAAGACAACAATCAATTTACACCTGAATACTGGGGTTTTAAAAGCTGCACGTTGTTCTTGTACACAAAACAAAATCATCCAGTCACCTATCTGTGGCTATAAGCTGTTATCAATAATAGCATCAATAGTGATAGCAATTTAAATAAAATATCAAATTAGCTGGAATATGGACACACTTCTACATTATAACATAAATAACAATACACAAAATGAAGGAACTCTGCAACATAACATTAAAATGAAAAGTAAAGAACCAGACAACTGTGGTAATTCAGATTAACCTGCACCCTCCTGCAACAGTTTTTGTACATTTCTTTATCACACACATACACACACACACAAATACAAATTTCTCTCATTGCAGCTGTTGCAAGATTATCTTGCAACTCTTTCTACCACTGCTATTTATTAGGATGGTACAAATCTAGTTCTCTAACTGCCGACGTACCTTGGCACTCTCTTTGTCTTTGCCAGCATGTTGCTGTCCTGCCCCTGTCAGGTGCAGGTGTGTGGTGGACGAGGCACGTCCCAATCTAACATCCAACGTGGCATCCTGTAGCTTCTCATTCTCCCGTGCACACAGAAAACTCTGTTTCTTGCTTTTGCTCTCTGCTGACCGCCACTCACACAGACTCTTGCCAGTTTTGTCTACGGCTACTTCCACTGATTTCCGAATCCGGTGCTGGGTCTCCACCAACTGTCGCAGTGGTTTCACGACCTCCTCACTCAGCGCTGTTGCAAAAGCCCTACATAAAGATCTCACATTAGTGGGATTCTACCTCACTATAATCATAACTCACGAGTGTACATTTGAAATTTCATGCCTCAGATTGCAATGCTGTGGAAGTGATGTGTTTTACATGTACATAACTGTATTTCCTTCCCTTTCCAGCATGGTACATACAGAAGCCATCAAACAATATCCATTAATCAGGAGCATGCTCTGGTTATGATTCACTTTGACCCTCAGTGTCTTCTCAACCCCCAATCCAAAAGCATAGTACAATGCATTTTCAGCTCCCTTTTACTACATCAGGTCTGGGACAGCGTAGTCAGTACAGAGACTCGCCACAGGATAGATGGTCCAGGTTTAGAAGCAGGTGGGGTTAAGGGATTTTTCTGCTCTCCAAATTCCATCCAGACCAGACAATGTACCTGTAGGCCTATCTACATTAAAGGAATATCATGGCAATGCAGTACACAGTATCGCAACAGAATTAATTTTGGACTGTGGTTTCGAGATTCTGATACTGTATAATGTTTTAGGTGATTACCGGCGTTCCAACGAACATTCTGCCTCCATCTTCAGAATTATCTCGCAGACCTTACCTGTGAATCTCGCTCTGCGCCTCCATCTGCGCGCCTGCCCGCTGCCAGGCCTGGTGCACAGTTCCCACCGAGTCCTTCGAGGCCTTCATCAATTTACCTGACAGTTTGCTCAGGCTCTTGGCATATTGAGTCTCCGCCTCCGACCTGCAACAAAAAGGGCAGTACAGCAAACTCTCGAGGGATTACGTTCTTGGGATATCGCACGAACAGTAAAGCCGCTATGGGCTAAGTTCCAATAATATGGGAAAACTGGGGTTAGGGACACTAAAGGCAGATTAACATGATAGTTAATATGTATTATTAATGAGTAATAACACAAAATCGTTTTTGTTGTGCTTTTTGGGATTACATCGGTGTTCCTGGCTGAAAAATATCGGCGTGATCGCAAGAAAAAGGACGAGCCAGAAGACATTGTGAAGCAAGAGGTGGCTTCGACAGCTCTGCCTTCTTCTGCATGTTCTTACACACCGAACTGTAGACGATATGACAGCCTTCACCTCACACTGAAATCTGAGGCACCTGTCCACCTGTCCACCCAACGATAGACCTAAAATATAACGACAAATGAACTGCCATCTGAGGCCTTTCTGCATAGCACTAGAACATTCTTCATCTCCCGGTTCACCAAGCACTGTCAGCTATTCAAAGCCTTCCTCAGTTAAATCAGCAGCGTGAAAGTCGAGAACTTCCTGGACATACGCCTCCTCCAAATCCCGGAATCCATCCTCTGGAATTCTGTGTGTCACAAGGAGGACGTTCCTTATTACCTCGTAACGGTTATGGAAACTCCGCAAGCCTTGCAATGCTTCAGGCTAAAGCCGCTTCTAGCAGCTATTCAGAGCCGTGAACTTCAGCTCGTCCAAGGACGTCTCTATATTTCCTATGCAGTCAGCCCTGCTGTACTACTTTCCGCATTCGGTGACAACGGTCTCTTCACTTGCATCGAAGACGCAACGGAAAGAACAGCGAGCGTCCAAAGCACTTCAGCGCTCGATCATTCCCTGGTCGAGTGGCTGCAGGAGTGATGTGATTTTTGGGCGGGTACTCACTTGCATATTCGGATGGGCTAGACCAACATCCGGCATATTCACCTGGCATTTTTTTTGGTATTCAGGGCCAGCCACATGATCAGAAGATGCTGATTCTAGTACTGTCTTCATGTTGTGAAGGCTCATCCACTCCCCATAGTTTTCAAAATGGTATTTATTCGCATGGCAAATGTCCGTCATCTCACCTCCAAGCTCTGCACAGTCTGTACAACCACATGGTCTTCCCCCTGAACACAGCACCGCTGACCGGCAACAGATTCTGTGCTTCATATTCCACCCATACATACAGGGCCCTTCCATCTTTTCGAGGAAGGGGGCATGAATTATACAAGAACTGGTCTTCATCTATTTAGTGAAATGAACAGTCGATTCTTTTGCAGGACAACAGCGTCTGACAGCGGCTGTGTTCATTCCCTTGTCGATCCTGACCAATGACCTCAACTTTCTTTTCTTGGCATAAATAAAACACGACGATAACAATTCTAACAAGAGAGGCAGTGAACATACAAAGTAACATTGAGGCGCTTCCGTACAGTCATTGTTGCAGTGGAAAAGCAATAATTATTACACAACCTGAGCGTGTATTTGTAGCCTTAGGTATCCAGCATGAAATGCGCATGCGCCATATTGTCATCTGTGCCATGCATCGCTCTACAATATTTTTCCACATTATCCCATAAACAGTACGATTTTCGAAAGAAAGTTATTGAACATAAAATGTGTGTTCAGATTTCCTCTACAACTTTTGTCTGAAACATTTCTCATTTTAAAAAGAATTAAGAGATATATGATTAGAAATTAATATTGGGCTTCATATAAAGTACCCGTTATTCTTTTTAGATTTTAATGAAACTTCAATTTTCTCTACAGATTTTCGAAAAATACTGAAATATCACATTTTATGAAAATCCATCCAGTGGGAGCCGAGTTGTTCCATGCGGACAATCGGACGGACAGACATGACAAACTAATAATCGCTTTGCGCAATTTTGCGAAAGAGCGTAAAAACTGTGAGCAGTACCAACGAAGTACATACCGTATCGCATGATCGATGGGTAGCTACTTAGATAAGCAGACAGAGGAGGCCTCCTTCATAACCCTCCGTGCGCCTAAAGAAAAGCGACTGCGAAGGAACGAGTGATGTAAATCGCGATGCGTGAGGGTCGGCACAATAAATCGTCAAAGAAAACGCAGAAACGCGGTGCGCAAACATGTGAAAGAGGAGGATCTATTGTGTAGTTGCGCTGACCCACTGCAGATTAGGCACCGCCAATCAAGCGCCTATCCAACAAGTTCCAGAGTCTCCCCAACCATAAAGCCGGCCGAAAGGTCAAGCTAACTGCATGCCTCTAGCATTCTTCACAGGGTCACATTATTGTTCCAAACTGCCTGCCTTCACCGTTTTGATGACAAACTATCAGCCAGCCTTCTGTCGAACTGGATCCGTGGGCGCGTTCTCTAAAGATACAGGTGGCCGGAGAGTTAAACTAATTATTCACCTCCAGAATTCGTCAAAGAAAAACAGAATTTTTATCCCAAACCACCTGCCTCCATCATTTAGACAAGCTTACTATCCAACAGGTTCCAGAGCGTGTTTCCTTGTAGGTAAAGGCGGCCGCAGAGTGATCGCCGACTGTCTCCCACCCCACGGTGTTCGTTAGCCGTTACCTCCGTGCCGAAGTTACACAGCCATGCCCGATACCATTAATAACCCCCTACCTTCACATTCATTCGGGGGACGGAAAGCAAGCCATGTGTCCATACCGGAATACAAATGATGACCTCCTCAGCGGTACATGCCCGACGTGTGGTCGGGCTGACCGATAACTTAATGCGCTAACGGTGTTAACAGAAGCGACAGCTACCACCTGCATTGAAAGCCAAACACGGAACCGGAGTAGGTGCAGAATGCGGTGTTGTCACGACACGATGAGCGGAACCACAGACCTCGTGCGGTAGTGCGGGATGTACGAAAAAAAAACAAAATCACAACTGAGCAGAAAGAGACGACAGATGTCCCACCCCAAAATTCCTTTGCTAACATACGTATGGTGAATACGGCCCGTCTGCCCGCTTTATAACGCAGCTATCGTTTCGTCTATTGGCGCACATCGAAATATAAAGATGAAGAGTTTGAATGGGTTCGAACCGGTTATGCTGCGTCCAGAATGTCAGCCAAGACATGCCACAACCTCGTCCTTCTTTTCCCTTTTATTGGACTTCTTGTGAATGACGCTATTATAATAGTGCGTGGATTTTGATATCCAGGATCAAACTGTTTGCTATCATCCTGTTCCGCCCTACCATTCATTAACGTCTCTACACTGTAATTAACTGCGACATTTTTTCGTGTTACGAAAGAGAAATTTCGCTCAGGAATATCAGCCACTTCTACTCTTAATAACTCCAATGTTCCCTTGTTTACTAATATCGAAGAAACGACGATGTTCCTCCATTTCGCGTGATTTCAGGCTTCCGCCGCGAAGTAGCTGAGAACTGCACTCGTCTGGGTTATTACGCGGCGAGTGGTGGTAATTCCCTACCGACGTTCCGGGACAACCTATTATTCCTTCGTCTGGAGAAGTTCTAAATGGTGATGTAGATTCAAATGCATTGCAAGGACCAAAACTTTTTTTTTTTTTTTAGCAGCTCGTAACATTGAAAATGGCGGTTCTTAAACAATAATTGCTACTACTCTTATGGAGACTGACTCAAAACTGGATGAGTTTATTTTTGAGGAGTTTAAAGGTACGGGTAATGTTGAGATTGGTAGGGAACTTTCCGAAAAGCAAATATTCCCGGCTATTGACAACCCGAAGTCCGGAACTAGAAAAGAAGAGCTGTTAATTGATAAGACTATATCCACGTAACAGCCCAGAAGAATGCAGTTCTCCTCCGCCATTAAATTTTGTTAGGTCAAATATTTGTGGATTTTATCAGTGGGGACTGTGGGCCGGGATAGCTCAGTCGGTACAGAGACTCACTACGGGCTGGAGGGTCCGGGAATCGAATCCCGGTGAGCCCGAGATTTGCCGCATCCGTCCAGACCGGCCCTAGGACCCACTCAGCCTCCTATACAATGGGTACCGGGTCTCTCTCGTGGGTAAAGTGGCCGGGTCGTGGCGTTGACACCCACCCCCATCCAGCACCGAGGTTAAAGAAAGAATAGACTATACAACTACTCTCCCTCTGGGCCTTCGTGGCCTGTTCTAGGGTAAACTTTTATCACTGGAGACTGCCATGTTACTATGCTACCATGCATAACGCAGACAAAAGGAGACTCTGAATATCGTTCAGCAGGGAAAGGATTAAACGAGTTAACGACGACAGTGCGAGAAGGTACGCAGTGGGTCAGAGAACGGTAACTGGGCACGAGTTGCGAACCTTCACGTTCACATCACTTAGTATTTCAATCCTGTCATTGCGTTTATAGAAGCGCTCCGCGCCATGCGTCGAAAACTGACAGCCCCCGGGCATTACAAGGCCTCTCTTGTTCATGAAAGTGTACTTCCACCGGTCACCATACAGGAGTTTCTTCTTCCCGCCTGCTGTATAAAAGCAAAATGACTTTGTGAAAATTAAAAATAATTTTACTTGTTTTCTTACTTGGTCTTTCACTTTACAGCATGGGTCTCCAACCTTTTTATGGCAAAAAGCCACACAGATTTGTGCGACCTGGTTCGTGGGCCGCACTTGGACAAATAGCAGTTCACTGGTACACCTAATTGCCTAAATTATGTAACTTTTATAGTACATACATAATTGGCAAATGTGGCAGCGGATCGCATAATACATGCTGGCGGGCCGCGGGTCAGAGACCCATGCTTTACAGAAAGAAGGTAGAAATAGGCTCAGTTAAAAGAAATGCTGAAGAAAATGCACCCATCTCTCGCTTTTCGCTGCAGTTAGGTACCAAAACCTCCCACGAAAAGCGAAAATGCTCGAATAATTGACCGACGCTTAGTGTTTTTCTTTTCTTGGCAGAAACATTGTGGTGGGAGGTGCTTCTTCCACCCCCAACCCCCTTTTCAGTCCCTTGAGCATCATGTGGCATGGTTCGAAGACCTGTTCGAGCTCTCCAATAGTTTTGATCCTCCTATCCATTGAAGGGTCCGAGTGATGTGTTTTTACTAGAGGGGCGAACCCGCAAATTCGCGAAACCTCCAAGTACCATCAGCGAAAAGCGAGGGATGGGCATATTTGAACGGATAAGGGTAAGGTAAAGGACTACCGACCATGTCATACTGTATTCGACACAACATATTAGCTGTTAGAGAGAATGTATGAAAGACTGTGAGAAGGACAGTGCATGCAGAACGCAGGGAGAGGGGCCGAACAGAAATGCATACATAATTTTGTAAGATAATCTCAATTCAAGAGACAGACCACTGGCGAGACCTAGATGTAGAAAACAGAAACCTACATTAGAGAATAACGAGGTAAAAGTGTGGAATGGGTTCCATTAGCTCGGGACAGTTTACGAAGAATGATCCTATGAAAAATCGGTTTTCAAAAAAGCGGAAGATTTCTTGCCTAACTCTATCGGCCCCAGAGGTTCAGAAGAGGTCTGCCTATTGGACACAAGCGAGTGCGTGCTTCCCGTACTCTTTGCCTGAGAACGAGAATACTCCCCCACCCCATCCAAATTTTGTGTTTTAATTCTTATATTAAACACTAGATGCTTAATACGGTCCAGAGAGTGAAGGATACCAGATGCATCGACCTGGCACCATGCAGTTACCTTTCCTGCAGTATGGAGCTGAGGTCCTTACAGAAGTCGCCGCCCTGCTTGATGAAACGGCGCAGTTCCTCGAACCCATTCTGCCCCTGCAACATTCAACACAGTCTGTATTAATACTCGGTTACACCTGCTATATGCTCAAACACACATATATACTGTCTGTTAATTAATACTACAGTTAAGTTCCCTTGACAGTGTTAGCTACACAGTGGGATTCCTGTAGCAAATAATTTATTCTTAAATTCCTGACGGAAATGTTTCACAGCAGACCTCACTTTACACTGCCAAACAGGCAACAACGATTGTCACACACACACACACACACACACACACACACACACGTGAAACTTAAGACAAACTCATGAAGACATTTCCATTTGAAAGGCGCACCTTGGGTAGCTTCCTCACATGGCGTCGGCGTCGGGTGCTGGTGAACAGTCTGTTCGAGTTGTTGGCGTCCCTTACCACAACATTACACGCTCTGGCGCCCTGCATCGTGCTACATATTGACAGTACTGTAATGCAAGACATCTGTGTCACCCGCGACTCTCTGCGTACTCGTTGCAACTATCAAGAGCACACATGTCGACTAAGCGCATCGCTGTGATACATGAAGTGCCATCAGCGGGAAGCCAGTGGGCAAGGATGGAGGTCAGCCCCTCCCCGTACAATATTAGTCATAGAGAAAGTCCGCCTCCCATAGAAGCTTAGTAAATTACATACGGAAAGCAAAATGCCTACAACAGATATCACGGAATATGAACTTGATATTATAATCTGACATGCAATGGACATAAATGCCGGTCCCATTGGCCGCGCGGTCTAAGGCGTAGGTCTGCGGCCGCTCGCCTGCTGAGATTGTGGTTTGTGAGTGTTGTGTGTGTTGTCAGGTAGCGGTCTCTGCGACGAGCTGATCACTCGTCCAGAGGAGTCCTACCGACTGTAGTGCATCGTTGTGTGTAATCTAGAGACCTCGTGAATGAGGAGGCCCTGGCCCAATGCGGGCTGTCGCGCCTAAAACAAACAAATGGACATAAATAAATGTATTTACCAGACAGTTGCCGTTGTCCAAATTCACATTAGACTACTCCAACATTTTCTGACGTTTTGCTGACCGTGCATCTCAGTATATTTATCTCAGTAATTAACCAACTTGATGCACAAAATTTTTGTTTTACAATAAGTTTATTTCATGTCTCTACAT
>Ga0123355_10008952_pt1 | contig 15166 bp, 8 predicted proteins | sample TergutEmb28metaG_3_FD_89872 | JGI IMG/M metagenome (GOLD analysis project Ga0123355, IMG submission 89872) | Embiratermes neotenicus P1 segment gut microbial communities from Petit-Saut dam, French Guiana - Emb289 P1 | ecosystem: Host-associated > Arthropoda: Insects > Digestive system > Gut ...
GCACCGCTAACCTCTAAACGTTGCATTTTATATATTTATTCAACAAATATAGGTACTGAATATTTTAAACATGGTATATACTCTCCGGTTTTTCCTCTTCAAAATGCAGTTTGTTTCATAAATCTAACTTATTTGGTTCCTTTATTATTCACATTTTATATACAGGATGTGCTAAAATTTAAAAAATAATTCCGGCGCCAAAAGGTTAATGTTATAACCACTGGTACATACAGTTATCATTGAGCTGTAAGCAATTACTGATAATGCAGGTCCTCTTCTCGGGGGTAAAGCACCAACAGCATTAGTCACACACCTCATCTTTATCTTGTTCCAATGTAAAGAACTTATGGAGCTTCACCTCCACACCTTTTACATACATAAGGTTTGGAGACACAGCTTCATGATACAGTGCTTGCATGCAGGATGATTTTAAATTTCCCTTGTTTATATATCATGTTGAGATGTACAAGAAGCCTTTAATTATCTGTATTATATCATTACCATTTTAAAGAACAGACTGCAGTAACTCTCTTTTTGTAAATGATACCATTTATATAAGTACACATTTTAACAATATAGTAAACAGCAATTTAAAAAAAGGATCATACAGGAAAAGAAGCAAGGAAGGTAAGTTTATTTAGAAAATGGTTCAAATGTCAACAGCATTACAGTTGTGTGTACCAGTGGTTAAACTGTGATTAACCAAATTACAAATTACTAGCAGATTTCAACTTTGTTTTTTAATCTCACTTCTCTATCAAGCTATGTTTCATGTAACTTGTGTATAGTGCTTTTTATGATGCACAGTACTATTAAATTATATTCAAAATTGATTGACTTCCAAAAACTGAAGCCCAAAAAACCCAATAAACTTTAACTTGTAACAGGAATAGCCTGTTGGCAAGGAAAATCATCTGAGGTAATGCTATTTTTTCTTATATATAAGCCAATTGAGTTGCTTATAATTAAAGCTCTTTGAATGTGGCAGATACCCACACTGTTTTACATACTGATGTAGTCTTTATACAGAGAAAGTGGGAACACACAGGAGAGTATTCTTTATGACATCAGAAGAAAACAAAATTTAATGGCTATAACATTTCTGATGGAAATATGTATATAAAAAAGTATAAATGCAGTAAAATATTTTATAAGGTACTAGAGCATATTAATACAGACTCTTATACATGGCTCATGTACACTATGCTAGCACATTACATAAATCCCTGATCAGTAGTTGTTAAGGATGGCAAGTCCCCAGTATGTTCAACTGAATCCACTGAGCTCTATCTTATAAAGAATAAATATTAAAAATGTAGCCTTCTCCATGTGTTTACAGCATTTTACATTGTTTTCAATTCAAGTATTATGCAATGGATTTTACTACATTTATATTACCCAGAATAAAATATATTAGTGGTGACAGGCCCCCTGTGGTCACCTCAAATTAGGGTTATTACAACAACCCTGCCTTGATGGACAAGGAACATATCACCCTATAATTTTCCATGCTAAAAGATTTCCCTGGAAGAAACAGCATCTGATTAACAAAGAAGAGAATATATTTTGAATGACATCAGTTATATATTCTCCTTAAAATATAGTTCAAAGAATATGACATAAAACTGACCACATATTGTTAACATAATCTTTTATTTTATTACCACATCTGCTAAATTAATATGATGAGGACTTAAAAATTATAAAAATCTATCACTGGAAAAGACATGCTAAAAGTAGGAATATGTGGAATTGGATCACTGAACAGGACAAAACTTCAAAAAGTTGTACTGCCAAAGAAGAGGGACTGTTAAATAGGTGATAAATATGTGTCCTGAAGTTAAAGAGTAAATTTGTGTGAAACTTTACATCTACAGGACCATGAGTAGTTCTTCAAGCATAATTAATTATACTCTTGTTTACTACATCAAAGATAACAGAAACTTCTCAAGGCACATACCAAATCATTCACAGTGAAACATGAAAATGACAGAAAGAAAGAAAAAGGATGGTGCAGGCTATACTCAAATAATTCTGTTTTGTTGTACAGTGACAGTGGTTTTGACTGGAGACTCTTTTAATATAGCACAGCCAATCACACGAGCTACATAATTCTTAATAGCATTGTTTAAATGGAAGATTGGGCTATAATGCACAGTTAGTTAACAGCAGTATTTTCTTGAAGTCCAGTAACAGCATTCACAGAAGCAATTATCTAGACTCTGATGGTATTGTCCATACAAGATATAGCTCAGTGTGGTTGCAAAATAACCCATTGTTGCACAATGAACAGGAGCTTGCTACTTTCTATGTTGGAAATTTTTTATTAGAATGTACAATTTTAATGAGACAGCTGGATCATTAACCTATGTTCCCAAACTCTTATTACCTTCACATATTACAATCACACTTGTATATTAAAAAAGGAATTCACAACAACAATTTGGATGATATTTGCCAACTTCACCCATCTCAAAAAATTTTCACTCTTCTACCATTTTTGCAGGCAAGTCACTGAACAGGATAAGATGCAAGTACTTGTGATTTAAAAGCATGCTCCACAATTTAAAAACATGCTCCTTACTTGAAAGATGAATGATTGCGTTGCAAGTCTTCAGGCAAGTGTGGAATTCTCAAAAACAGATGTATAAATTCTTCATCACTGCACTGAATTTTAAAGATGACAATTTCTTTAAATTAAATATTTCTGTCACCACACTCACCCACTTCATTCTGGTCACTTCACAAAATATCAACAGCTTCACTTATTATACATCATTAATTTGCACTCAGCTTGAATTTCTCCATTCTTGACACAGATACTAATAGCAAGGGACTTTTGTGCATCAACTGATTGGCAAGATTGCATTAACATAATACTGGTCATCATATCTGCTCAGCCAAGTGCTGTATTCCAGGTAGTGGTTTAAATTAAGCATGGTACTTAACAACTTAGGGACAAGTTTGAAGACCGAACAAGCTTTTCGAAACAGAGTTTCGAAATCCCCCTAATTATATTACTTGTGATATATTCCTCAGAAGTTTACAGCAGGAAATAAATTCATGTCCTTAGCATCATCACCTCATAATACAGTGATCAACTGTTTTGAAAATCCTTGTATATAATTGTTATGTTCCCTTACAAGGATACAGACTTAAATAACATCAACAGATCTGATGTCCATTCATGTACGGATGTGTCTTTTGTCACACATATTCTTCTGATGGTTTGGAAGCACTATTCGGCAGTCTTAGAGATGCAGCTACACGGCTATTCACTGAGTCTGGAAGCTCTGCAATGTCTTTGAAAACACCTACAAGACTTTCAAAATTAGGTCCCCAGTTTAAGAGATAATCCCAACCAAGGGCTGCTCCTGCTGATGGAGAACCGTTGTGTGGCCTGTAGATTGGCGCTCCCATGTGAGTGGAGAGATCATCATCTGATGCAACAAGGGTGCTCAGGGAGCCGCGGAATGAGGAATCAAAACCATCGTAGGATGTAGGGACAGGCGGTATTGGAGGTTTGTTTCCATTGCCAGTTCCACCCCCACTTTCAGCACCCCGTCTCTCTTCATCTTCTGCCTCTGCTAAAGGTAGTTTCCCTGATGCCCCAAAAATGGCTTCACCACGTTTAGCATTATTTGTGTTCTCTGAGGTAGTGTTGTTATCATACTCAAACTCAGAGCAGGTAAAGGAGTCATTTCCACTTTCATCTGTTGTAGTTGAGCTGTGATTGTCCAGATGTGGATCTGCACCTGTAGCTGAATGGTGCAGGTGGTTGAGATGATGGACCACTGGTGGTGGAGGTCCAGCTCCTGACTCCAATAACCTTCGTCCACGTGGAGCTTCACTGGAGCTGGAAACAGCATCCAAAGTACTCACAAGGCTGGAAGTTCTTGGTCGAGAATTGAGTCGCTCTATCTCCTCTGCAGTGAGCCCCACTGCACCACCTGATCCCCCATCTCCAGCACCTGCACCTCCAACAGGACCGGCTTTACGACTTGCTGCTGAGCTCTGGCCACTCAGCTGGCTCATGACTGGGCTATTGAGGCTTCGTTCACTGGCATCCTTCCCACCGGACGATGATGTGGTAGCCAGAAGGGCTGACTGAAGTGGCTTGCCACTGATGTCCTGCAGTGTCAGGATCCTTGGTGTCTGCTGGGCTGACAGTTCAGAGCTGGGGCTGAGACGTGCCAGAGGTGTACTCTGAAGGAGTTTTCCGCCTCCACTAGAAGTTCCGCCAGCACCATTACTAGGCGGAGAGTCTACCCTGGAGGCTGGAGGTGGTGGAACAACTGACCGTGTACCAGGTGGGAAGTGATGAGGTGAGTGTCGATGTTGCTGCTGCTGGGTTGAAGCCTGGTGTTTATGGTGGTAACTTGCCACTGGACCTCCTCCTCCACCACCACCACCACCTCCACCACCATTACTACCAGCACTGGGTGGTAGATGAGGTGGAGTTGCCTTATATTTTCTAACATTCCCCCCTTCACGGTAACCCTTATAATGGTAAACTATGTCTATGTCAGAGGGTGCTATAGAACTTGCATTCTCCAAGTCATAATGTTCTGGCACCTCTAAGTCCACTGCTCCACTAGAGGGCTGAGTTTGTTCGTGTGGATGATGAGGTTGTCCTTGATTCTGTGATGTAGAGCTGGGAGGAGGGAGAGGAGGGTGCTGAGGTAGGGACTTGCTTACAACCTCCCTTTCAATTATGTCAGGTCTCTGAGGTCTCATTTCTGTGCCAATAATCTCTCTTTCTTTATATTTCTTAGATATCAGTTCCGGTGCTACAAGATGGTGTCCACCTCTGAGAACATCATTAGTCTCTGACAGAAAACTGGGTGGACCTTCACGGGAATCACCTCCACCACTAGACACACCAACACCACCTCCTGCCACTAGAGTCATACTTCCATTCTGTTTTGCAGCACCTGGACTACCCCCTGGTCCATCACTTTTCTCTTTCTTTTGTCGCCGCAGACGGAAAACAATGAAACTGACCAGTATGGCAACTAGAAGAATGATAAAGAATACAATGACAAGGGTGATTCCTATGCTCAGAGGATCTGGCGCTGCTGCAGCACTCACACCTCCAACAGGGCCTAAACAGCCTGTTCCAATCTTTCCATGCTGAAGCACTTCAGAAAAAATACTACCAGACCCATTGAATGGTTGCACTTCATTGTTGATGCTGAAGTTGGCAAAACAGCCTTCAAATACTGAAACAGATAATGGGATTTAATATTAGCATTGCACCATTCCCTTCTTTGTACATATTTAGTAAAGTTATGATGGTAATGGCACAGATATCCATGTATATGCCATACGTAAATATGGGGAAGTGGAGGTACAGTTTCACACTGCAACCAAGTCACACTAATGGAAAATGCCCATAATACACATTGGATAGGAGGAAGGATAGGTCCTGAAATCAGTGTGGATTCTTTGGAAAAAAGAAAAGTCTTTTACTCCTCTCATAAATAGAATCATAATTCTGCACTTGGTTTTCTGCTCCACAGACATGTCTCTAGACCAGCTACTTTAATCTGGTTCTTGCAAAATTATGACTGCTAAGTAAAATAGTTCTATAGATATTAGAGAAAGCAATACTTTTTTGCAACCTAATAATTCTGAGTCTATGAACATATTGCTGCAAATATTTCTACCAAACTTTATTGCTGTGTTAATATAAAGATTTCAAATGTTGTACAAAGTCAGATAATTAAGAAATAAACAAACTTTCATCATTGGTCTTGCAGAATACTACAACAGTTTGTTAGGCATCTACACTTACAAACTGGAGCAGAGTCCTGGATGGCAAACATCTCCCTCGTTACTCCTCCTAAGAAAACAGCAGTGAGGTAAGGATCGAGGAAGTCATGTACACCAGCCAAATCAAGTTCATCTCCAACTCGAACACCATCAAGCAGGAGTCGGAGCCCACGGTTGTGAGATGTGAGAGTCACATTGTGCCAATTTCCATCGGCCAGTCCGCCACTGTTACTGCTGGCAGAGGGAGGCACCACAGTCATATTGACGGGTGTGCGTGCTGCCCCCAGTCTAGACACATACATCAGCTGGCCACCTCGAAGCTGCAGCAAAGGAATCCAGATTTACATTTAAAATGCTTGAATATGTGTACTGTACATTGTAAATCAAATGGAGGAGACAAAATTGGTAATGTTCATAATAACGTTTTAGTGAAATATTTGTACTGCATATGATACAGCTTAACTATAATAATTGTCAATTACAAACTCTTTCATATTACATTTTACAGTAATATTTGCACTGACTTTGCAAGAAATAAGCAAAACATTAAATCCAGTCACATGCAAAATTAAATCAGACCTTCATCGTATGAGTGGACGATAAAAAATAACAAAGTGCAGAGGTGCTGAAGGAAGAATATGTGACTTAGTTTAAGGTACTATAAAGGCATGATTCTGGAGGAATCTGATGAAATTCCTCAGGGAGGATAGTTACAGACTGATCCACATTGCTCATTCCTTTACATCATTATTTGTCAAACAAAGTATTATTCAAATGTCTATTAGTTATTTTTATACTTGGTGTTTGTTATAAATCAAGTCTTGATGATAAAAGTTAAACATTTTAAGACCTCATTCTGGTGGAATATGTTGGAAATACATTATAGAATGGGTTTTAGGAAAATAGAGGTAAATTAGTACTGATGATAATCCACAATTATAGTATGTCTTACTGCACTCATTTAACATTATCTTTAACTAGTCCTTGTTATGAAAGTGAAACTCGGTCTTTCATATTTTGGCAAAAGAAAGATTACAGGTGTTTGAGAACAGTGTGCTGAGGGAAATATTTGGATCTGAGTGAGAGGAAGGGACAGTAAGATGTAGAGATGTGTAATGAGGAGTTTCATAATTGGCAATCCTCAACTAATTGTACTTGGATTATAAGATTAAGGGTGGCGATAAGAGTGGGAGATGTAGCATGCATGGGAGACATGAGAAATTCACTCAAGATTTGAATCTGAATAACTGAAGGAAAGATATCACCTGGAGGACATGGGTGCAGATGTGAGGATAATATTAAAATAAACCATAGATAAACAGGCTATGAACTTGTTGGCTTGATTAATCTGGTTCTACTGCTTACAGATGGTGAGGTCTTATGAACATACACATAAACGTTCAGGTTCCACAAAAGGCTGAGAATTTCTTGACTAGCTGAGTAACTATACAATTCAGAGGAAGAACTCTGGCCTATGGAGTTAGTTGGTGTAACATATATACATAACAGTATAGAAGCAATAACAGGAGGAACAATTATCAGGATATATGAAGAGAATTCTGTATCCTTTGTCCCCTAGAAATAAAACTGGGAAAGTGTAATGAGCTGATCATTTACTGTATTTGAGCACATCATAAAGCTAATGTTTTCCCTGTGCATGCTGTGCAGGAATATGGGGGAGTGGAGAAATGGTACAGAATTCTTAATTGTGACACTAGATGGAGACAAGTGGTTAGCTTTATGCACTAACTATCCCTCAGGGCAAGCACCCTCAATACCTACCACAGAAGAGGCTGGTTGGGCTACAAAGCCAATCTAAGTTATTTTACAGGACAGAAAAGTTTCAGGTCTTGCAGTGAATTGGGCCAAGAATCTGCAGTTCTAGCCTACCCACAATACTGAGTGTGATAGCCCAGTTCCTTGTGTTTGTGCAGGTAATGAAACCCAATCAAGAACCAAATGGCAGTATGCATACCTCTAAAGATGTGAAGTCATTATTAGTGGCAGTATAGAGAAGCAATCCGTCCTCTTGTACTGTCCTGAAGACAACACTGATGCTCTTAGCAGGAGATAAACTTTGAGTGTCCTCCTTGCCTTTCCCTAGTACACCTTCTTCCCTCCACAATGTAGATCCTTTATACATTGACTCTAACAACTGCATACGCCGATGTTTATCTGATACCCGATACTCAAGAAATGCTCCTTCCCCAAGGCTTATTGGCTGAAGAGATTCACGACAATCAGGAGCCACAAGATGTCCGCTGGATCCTGAAAACGCCAAAGATTTGTTATTACACTGCCTAAAAAGCATTAATACAATTCTTTGTAATTTTAATACAATTTACAATACTTCCTTAGACAAAAAATATTACTTGTAAACATGCACAACTAAAACCTTCTACAAATATTTATGTATTATGTGAACTCATGTCATTTTGGTATTTCTGAACTTCAAATGCTTTGTTTGATCAGCACTGACAATTGCAAAATATCTGTACACAATATTCTTACGAAAAAAAAAACACTCTTACTGTGAAACTAAACAGCAAAAGGTAAACATTTATTTTTGGTAAAACACTTAATGTTTAATGATGCCAACTTACCTGGCTGGCAAAATAATAGATTTTTGTGGCAAGAACAACTACATAAGATTAATTTAAAACTTTCAAAACATACTTCTCAAACCCCTCACAAAAATATCCAATGTGTGTGCTAGGGCCAACATCTATTTTCCAGTAGGAAAACTGTTTTGACTTTTGTACGGCAACAATTTGCAGTTATTATAGTAACAATGTCAGGCTCAGCTGGAGGGTGGGTATTGCTGGTAAAGAGTATTGATGTGTTATGGGTATAGAGTGACACACTGGGCTATCAAAACGTGGATACAAGAGAAATACCACCACAAAATGAGCATACAACGCTGGTGAACAGAAGATTTCTACAGGAAAAATTAACTTCAAAGTGACAATAACAACTCTTCTATGCACTCTACAAGAGTAAATGTATAAAAATAAAATTGTATATATTTTTCCTCAACTAACTAAATTTAAGTCTAGAATATCTGTACCCTAAACTGGGGTTGGCACGTAGGTCCCCCTTCCAAAACCACCATCACCTATTTGTGTCTTTTATGTGTAATATCTTTAATCATACCATTCATTATTCACACTAAACAGCGTTTAATGACTGGATTACAGTGCACAATGATAGGAAAGGGTGTGAACTAAAGGTAATATTCTACCTTTTTTTGGTGGGACTGAGAAAAATCATGAAAATTCTCAGTCAGGTTGTTAGTCTCTATTCCAGTCAAGAATCAAATTTGGCACTTGCTGAATGCAAGTCAGAAGTGTTACTGATTGAGTCATGCTCCTCAGGCACAGTTTGTGTCATACAGACGTTGACATTTAAGTTATACTCAACAAGCTTTTACTTACGTATTCCACTTCTATGGCAGACACAGACAACAGACTTCCAGCGATCCAGACAGGAACCCATGGGCCCACATGGAGCCAAGTCTGACACTGTGTTTTCAGGTGCAGAACATGGACTACGACCAGATCTGCCACAAGTTGGGTCGACTTCCCAGGAATGAAGAGGATTGCTCAAATTCAGAGCTCTACCATTTACTGAGACACTGTGCACACAGCCTACTAAGTCATCAGAATGAATCTGCCCAGGTCGCTCAAGGATTGCATCTGCAGAAGCCAGGCCTCCTACCCACATTGGCTGGTTGTTGAAATTGAGAGTCCTGAAAGAAATGGTAATATAGCTGTAAAACATCGATATGAAACACATGATGAATGTAAAATCCTTCCGAATTAATTCAATAGGGGTGTTTCCAACTGAAAGGCTGCAATAAACATTACCAAAAAAATTATGAGCTCCTGTGAATGCAGTAAGGGAAATTGTGGTTCTGCTGCAAAAGGTGGAGGAATTTCTTGACTAGCTCAATAAATATTCTCAAAATGGATTCTCCTCCATAGAGGTGGTTACACAAAACTGAATCTCTGGCAGAACTGTGGCATCATGACAAGGAAAACATATCTTGATCTCTTTAAATTAAACCATAAAAATATACACATGAACATTTATGACTGTAACTTGCACATTCTAGTAAGAAACCTAATATGTCTCAGGTGTGGTTTCAAAATAATGCAGGAGTATATCCTAATATTATACTCAAACATCACCACTGGATGGATTGTATTTTGCATGGCAACAGATACAAATACATTTAATCCTTATCATGCTAATGTGGATAATATGGTGAGCTCCTAATAATGCCAGCAGATGGCAGATGGGATTTAACTTGGTGTTTAAAGGGTTAATGTACAAAATCATGATATACTTCATTTAATTGCCAATGTGTATTACGTACACTAGAACCTAGATATACACGTATCCCTGTTCTGAAATCCTTACTCACCCTGCTGGTCCAATTTCATCAGCATAGCACGAAGCATCTCCAGGCCGACAGTCTGTGCAGACATCTCCGTGCTCAGTGCAAGATGCTACACTCAGTGACACAACCCGTCCATTGCGGGTTGCAGTCACCTTATGCCACTCCCCATCAGCCAGTGAGTCACTGTCCACTCTCACAGAAGTGATTGCAGTGCGAGCCCCACCATACGAGAACACTGCACGACCAGCCACAAGCTCCAGAGCCACAAAGTCTGACCTTCCACCTGTCTGGACTCCAAAGTTGTAGACTAGTAATGCATCTAGTTTTGTTGTCGCAAACACCACAGAAATGTCATTTGTGCCACCATCCAGGGATGGAAATGTCATGAATGACAGTTCATTGAAACCAAAGGTTGACCTTTCACAGTGACGACCATATCTGGCCTCAGGACAGCTGCAACGGTACCCAGGCTTCAAGCTGATGCACAAACCACCATGCAAACATGGGTTGGGTCTGCAGGAATCAGCCGATGCTTCACATTGGTTTCCTCGATATCCAGGACGGCAGAGGCAGAAGAAACTTGAGCCATCAGGGCTTTCACGGCAAGAACCACCATTCAAGCATGGATTCCCATCACACACATCACCACGCTCGAACTCACAAAGCTTGCCTTCTCGGAGAGGTGGACAAATGCACTGGAAGTCAAATCCTTGACGTCTGCAAGTTCCACCAGCTTGGCATGGATTTGGAGAACATGGGTCTTGCCTTCTGTCACAACGTTTCCCAGTAAAACCATCTGTACAACGGCACACAAAATCATGGCTCACTAGGGGAGATGTGAACACAACTGTTTGGCTGTCAGTGATCCTGGTTTCACTGTGTACACGAATTCCATCACTACACTGCCCCCCATTCTCACAAGTTAGTTTCTGACAAGGTGTATAACCTACTGTGATAGCTGCAGATTGGAGAAGTTGCTGGATGGTGGCTCTTTTCCTACCAAGCATATCCAGGACCTGAGCCTTTGCACGATAACCTGTAGGGCTTCGTGAAGCTACTGATACTTCCAGTCCACCATTGCCCTCATGTAGACTGTATAAGTAAACAATGTCACCAGCACCAAACGTTGATTTCAACACATCAAGAAGGCCCTTGTAGAAATGTGTCAGGAACTTGGAAGCAGTCATGTTTTCTAGACGTAGAGTCACGCTGTGTTCTACTGTAGAGTTGTTAAATGAAATAAACTCAACAGTGACAGTAGAAATGACATCTGGATGCCTGCTATCATTGCCAGATACACTCAGTGAATATCCAGATCCTGGTGTTATCTTGGAAGTGTGTAGGTCACAGCTGGTGGGAATTGTCAGGATGCCTCGAGACGGTGGAGTGCTGGACAGGATATTGCAATGATATTCGCCTGAAGTGTCAGCATCATTTGGACGAACATCAGCAATCTTCCCTAGTGGAAACGCATCACTGAAAGAGTGGACCAGAACATGGACTGCTCGAGGCGTGGAGGGGCTGTCATTCTGGTCCAGCACCACGACGGTGACTGGATGCTGTGATTTCATTCGAGGTTCTCCGCTATCCTCTACTTCAACCTGCAAAAACAAATATTTTATTCAATGTTAGTTAACGTTCACTGACAAATGGAAAACCCCTGTTTAAATCATTATTATATATTCTTCACGTACAAAACAAATTAATATTTTTAGCAAGATTATACATGTCACCAAACTGAGAAGGAAACTGGTATTGGTAAATTGATAAGATAAAGAAGTAGAATACGTCCACCCACGTCTATATTATGTGTAGGAAATCATCACGGATGCTGTTTCCAAAAATTAGCCCCAGGGGAGGAATTTCATTTTGACAATACTGATAAAACATGACTGCAAATCATATTATATTAGTAAAGTCTTCCAGAGATTTGGCCACATGGAAACAGTTACTGTCTGTACACACACACAAGTTTTAATGAAGAAAATGTCTCTTGTATACTGTTACTTATAACTTTTTGTATACATTTCACACAATCCAAATTTCATTAACCCTCTGAAGAATATACTGTAACTAACCTGATTTATATTTCAAGGTTTAGTTTGTACATGCTGTGTCAACATTATAAAAATCACTCAGTTATTTCTGTATAGGAAAATAATTGCTCCTAGTAGTGAGATTTATACAGGCACTCTGTAGTCAGAAGGTTATAGTTTTTTTTTTTACTTTTAAACCTGGTTGTACACACAATAAGCACTGGGAATTAAAGATTTAAAATTGAAGACTTGTGGGAATATAAGATAAGAGGTTTCATTCAGAAGTGCCAGTGTGATCAACAACTAGGAGCAATAAATACATAATGAATAAGATTACACACTCACCAGTATTTCAAGCTGGGGTGTCATCTCTCGATCTATGCTTCTGGTAGTCTTGACAACACCACTTTGCCTCTCCACAGTCACCAGATCTTTCTGACGCCCTCCAACAAGCCGATATGTGAAGGGTGCCCCATTTGGTGGTAGATCAGGGTCCATTGCACTCAGTGTCATTACACTGGTGTTGGGAGGCTCATTCTCCATCACATAGCCTATGACTTCAGGAGGGTCAAACAAAGGGCCATTATCATTCACATCCTGCACAGCAATCCTGACGGTAGTTGTTCCAGTCTGTGGAGGTGAACCTGTGTCTATGGCACCCAGGGTCAGAGTGTAGGCAGGCACAGTCTCTCGGTCTAGTTGTGATGTTGTTTCAACATCACCAGTTGCCGGATCAACCTTGAATGCGTGTCCCTGGTTTCCGCCAATTATGGAGTATGAGAACTGGTTGTTTTGCGGTCTCACATCCTTGTCAACAGCCTTCACAGTGATGACTTTGGTGCCTGGTGAAGAGCCTTCAGGTATCACAGCATCGTACACAGCCTGCTGGAACTCTGGTGGATCATTTCCATCCTGGATTGACACTATTACCTGAGCTTCATCCGTGTCATTACCTCTTATACCACCGGCATTTTTTGCCATTACAGTCAACACAACACGATTTTGAGTTTCTCTATCCAGTCTTCTTGAAACTTTGATCATGCCTGTTTCTGACCCTATACTAAATCCACGATCATTGCTGGATCCAACAAACAAGTAAAAAACTACACCATCATCCCCTGCATCCTGATCTGTAGCCTGAATCATACCAACACTTGTACCAACCTCAGCGGACTCAGATACATCAAAATGAAACACTGGTTGCATGAATCTGGGGTAGAATTCATTTTTCCCAGTGATATGGACAACAACCTTGGTTGAGCCATACATGGATGAATCTGGATTAGCAGCCAAGATATCAACAATGTAGGTGTTTAGCTCCTCATAATCAAAACTTGTCTTGGAAAATATTATGCCTGTTTTTGGCTCAATACTGAAGACATCTTTGCCACTTCCACCAACGATGGAATACTGAATTATAGCGTTCTTGGCTGAATCAATGTCATGTGCTTGCACACAATAAACTGTTGAGTGTGGTGGAGTGTTTTCTGGTAAGAATGCCTCATATGATGTCTGGTTGAAGACAGGGGCATTGTCATTGATATCTGTGAGGGTAACAGTGAGCATAGCTGTTGCATGATGTGGTTCAAAGCCTAGGTCAGAAGCAGTGATGTTGAGGCGATATTCTGGCACCGTGTCATAGTCCAGTGGTTGATGGATTGTGATGGCACCTGTGGCAGGATCCACATGGAATTCTTCTCGTTCATTGCCACTTGAGATAGAGTAACGCACAATGCCATTTGGACCATCATCACCATCTGCAGCAGTCATGGTAACAATGGTGGCTCCAATTGGTTCATTTTCTGGGACAATCACCTGGGGGAAAAAAAATAACTATACATTAAGTCTGTCTGTCTGTCTGTCCATCCATCCATCTTGTCTGGTAGTAAGCTTATCAGAACTTTCAACCTTTCTCACCCTAAAGATAACTAGAGTGAAGTAAAAAATGATGATTCTGTTGGACAAAATAAAAAATAAGAAAAATTAATTTAATAAGGTATCAGCTGCACACATTATTTAGTGTCCCATGAAATGTCAGAATTATTTACATAGAAACATAAATAATGGTGAAGGAAGTGTGTTGCCTACATCACATTCACCAGGAAGGACTGCAGAAAAGACCATCACAGTAGCCTCTGCGCCAGCTGACAACTGAAGTCTGTATACACTAAATATAAGCCAAGTGAGTAAGTGCTGAGTTAACCTACCCAATTATTGTTTTATTGTAAGAAGCTATGTAATTCTTACAAACAAAATGGTAATGACTTCATTTAAAATGCTTTCTAGATCATAAATTACTGTCCACTGTGTCATATACAGACAGAATATGAGGCTTATTGTTTTTTATTCAACATTTCTGACAATCAATATACTTCACACAAACACTTTCACATACAGCAATTGTTTGTATTCACCTGGTAGCTCAGGGCTGTAAACACAGGACTGTGTTGATTCTCTCCAGTTATTACAAGTGTGACGATAGCCTGGTCACTTTGAGGTGGAACACCCTTGTCTACTGCCTGCACCACTAAGGTGTATGATTCCAACAGCCTGCCAGCAAGGGAAGAACTGATCACTGACACCCAGCCAGTTGTCTTCCCCACGCTGAAGAGTTCGGAACCATTCCCACCAATCTTCACATACTCTACCTCTGCGTTCACACCAAAGTCTGCCTCATCCTTTGCTGTCACTTGGATAATCTGTAGAAAATTCACCTGTATATTACCTGAAAACTGTATACGAGGTGCAGTCCAGAAGTAATGCATAAATTTTTATTGTGACTGTACAAGAGTTGCTGCTGCAACCCCACTGGTGGGGGAAGAAGTGGTTCACCTTGGGCTTGGAGAGAGCCACCAGTCAGTCTCCAGGGGCCAGTGCATGCAGACTCAAATGTAGTTTCTGTAAGTGACTATTTTGATACTGATAATTATGGAGTTCTCACGAGAAGAACAGC
>Ga0123355_10008953_pt1 | contig 15166 bp, 21 predicted proteins | sample TergutEmb28metaG_3_FD_89872 | JGI IMG/M metagenome (GOLD analysis project Ga0123355, IMG submission 89872) | Embiratermes neotenicus P1 segment gut microbial communities from Petit-Saut dam, French Guiana - Emb289 P1 | ecosystem: Host-associated > Arthropoda: Insects > Digestive system > Gut ...
AACGGCAACGAAGTACTAAAAGGCGTGTCACTATGTACAAGTCCGGGCGACATTGTGGGCATAATAGGTGAAAGCGGCAGCGGCAAAAGCACCCTAACCAAGATATTACTTGGATTTTACACGCCAAAATCGGGCGAGGTGAGATTGCGCGGCCTGCTGGGCGAAAAGACATCGGGGATACTTAACCACATGGCATATGTGCCGAGCGGCGATTTCGCATTTACAGGCAGCATTGCCGAAAATATCTGCATGGCGGTAGATGTTGACAGCGTCAAAATGACGCAGGCGGCTAAAGATGCCGGTATTAATGATTTTATTGAATCGCTGGCGGATGGATATAATACGATAATTGGCGAAGGGTCGCACACGCTATCCAGCGGCCAAGCCCAGCGCATCGCCATTGCGCGTGCTTTGTATCACAACAAGCCTATATTGATTTTTGACGAGCCAACATCCAATTTGGATGCAGAATCAATTTCTATTTTGCATGAAACTATAGCGCGGATTGCCAATGACAAAATTTGCATTATCGTAACGCATGATGAAGCAACAAAGCAGATATGCAGCAAGGTTTATTCTATCGAGGATGGCGTAACAAGGTTAATAGGCTGATTCTAACATGCCTTCAACACTTCATGATTATACATAACCAAAAATCTGCCAGACATATTTATCCCCTTTTTTCGGCACAATAATCTTGAAAAGCACAAGGCAACCTGTTTTTGCAGGTCGCCGCAAGAAGGAGGGGAAAGTGTGGACAATAGATTTTTGGCATGGACATGCCTGACGTTGGTCATCATTGGCGCAATTAACTGGGGTTTGATTGGTTTTTTCCAATTCGACTTGGTTGCAGCCATTTTTGGCGGCATGAGCGCATGGGTAAGCCGCATTATCTATGCGCTTATTGGTCTGGCGGGGCTGTATGCGCTCAGTTTTTACACGCGCATGGACGACAACCGCGACCGCATCATCGGACGGGATTCTTAAGGCATCAGAAGGAATCAAAAACAAGCCATGCGACAAAATGCCGCCGGCTTGTTTTTTTGCTTAGGATTCTACGTAAAATCCTTTGATGATTTGAGTTTAATATCCAAAATGCCGAAAAGCAACGCATCCTGCTGTTTGGGATTGTCAATGTCAAACACAAAGCCATATTCGTATTTATACGACTTTGTTGACATATTATGCTGCTTGCGTACCAAATGCGCACGAATCCTGAAGCTGGTGTTTAATGCAAAGCTAAGTACATAACTTTCGCCTTTAGTAAGCTCATAATCAGACCACAGCCCCATGCCATCTCTGCTCAAGTCATTTGAAAGCCCGTCACAAACATAGTTGCCGTCATGCCAGATTCCAACTTTAAGTGTATGCGTGATGCGTACACTTTGACGCAGGGGAAATTGTTTGATTTCTGCCAAAGCTCTACATTCGATTGTGCCTTTGTCTTTGTTCCAGTCAGTTATTGTTGCTTTCAGCTCGTGGTCTTGCGCATTCTGAAAAAAGCGCATTTTAAGTTCTTTGCCATGCAAATCTCCGGCAATCTGCGCCAAATCGATGCTTTCAACACTAAATCGCACATGGTCAACCACGTCAATGTACCTAACCCGCAATTCTGTGCCGTCCTCTAATGGTATCGTGATTCCCACATTGCGCTCAATATCTTTGACAAACATTATCTGCACGTCCTCTCTAGTTACTAGTCATGTCAAAACTTAGTCTGTTTCTTCAAAATTTCCAGTGATTTTTCAACCACATTATCCACAGTAAATCCATATTCCGCAAATAATTCCGCCGCCGGTGCTGATGCGCCGTAACCATCCATTGCAATCACATCACCATCAAGTCCGACATAACGCTCCCAGCCAAAACTCGCCGCCGCCTCAACAGCCAACCTCGCCTTGACATTGCGCGGCAAAATGGTTTCTTTGTATTCCGCACTCTGCTCTTCAAAAATTTCCCAGCAAGGCATACTCACCACTCTGGCAGACACGCCTTTTTGTGCCAATATCGCATGTGCCTTATATATTAGCTCTACTTCAGAGCCGCTGGCCATCAAAATCACATCAGGAACATCCTTGTCGCCATCCAGCAGCACATACGCCCCTTTTAATGCGCCTTTGCCTGTCTCCGCCAGCAGTTTTGTGTTTTGTCTGGACAGCACAATGGCTGTAGGGCTGTGCTTGCGGGACAATGCCGCCAGCCACGCCGCCGCAGTTTCATTTGTGTCACATGGGCGAAAAACAGTAAAATTGGGGATGCTGCGCAGGCCGGCAAGCTGTTCTATCGGCTGATGGGTTGGCCCGTCTTCACCAACACCAATGCTGTCATGCGTCAGCACATTTATCACAGGCAGTCCCATCAGCGCGGACAGCCGCATTGCGGGCTTCATATAGTCACTAAACACGAAAAATCCCGCCACATATGGACGCAAGCCGCCGTGAGCAACCATGCCGTTTGCAATACAGCTCATGGCAAATTCACGCACGCCAAAGTGCAGATTTGCCCCTGTAGGATTTGCGGCACTATAGCTGCCACGCCCTGCCATCACAGTTTTAGTGGAAGGTGACAAATCCGCTGACCCGCCAATCAAATTAGGCATAACAGCCGCAACTTTGTTAAGCACCTTTTCGGACGAAAGGCGCGTCGCCAAGTCACCTTCATATTTCCAAAAATTGTCATCATCCAGTAAGCTGCGTATTATATCGTCGTCATTGCATCCGTGCCACTGCTCCAGCATGGCATAATCGGCGGGATATGCGGATTTATAGCCATCCAGCAGTTTCTGCCATGCTTCCTGTGCGTTTTTACCACGTACAGCAACCTGCGCGGTATGCTCTGCCACATCATCAGGCACAAAAAAGGTCTTGTCCGCGTCAAAGCCCAGATTTGCCTTTGTCGCTCTAAGTTCGTCCGCACCCAGCGGCTCTCCGTGGACAGATGCCTTGCCGACTTTGCCGGGGGAACCATACCCGATTTTTGTTTTAATTTCAATGATAGACGGCATATTTGCCGCCTTGGCCGCGTCAATAGCCGCGGAAATCGCCGTTAAATCATTGCCGTCATCCACACGCGCTGTGTGCCAGCCATATGATTCATAGCGTTTCAGTACATCTTCCGTAAATGCTATTGCCGTGTCGCCCTCAATTGTTATGTCGTTAGAATCATACAGCAAAATCAGCTTGCCAAGCCTAAGTGTGCCTGCAAGTGAACAGGCCTCCGCCGAAACACCTTCTTGTAAGCAACCATCGCCGCACAGCACAAAGGTGTAATGGTCTACAATCGGAAAGCCATCGCGGTTAAAAACAGCCGCCAAATAACTCTCGGCCCATGCCATGCCCACGGCACTTGCAATGCCCTGTCCCAGCGGCCCTGTCGTGATTTCGACCCCCGCTGTATGCCCATATTCAGGATGTCCCGGCGTTTTGGAATTATGCTTACGAAACGCGCGCAAATCGTCAATTGTCAGTCCATAGCCAAAAAGATGCAACATGCTGTATAACAATGCCGACCCATGCCCCGCCGACAGCACAAATCTGTCCCGATTGCGCCACGCGGGGTCACTCGGATTGTGTGACATGTGCTTATCCCAAAGCTGATATGCCATGGATGCCGCCCCCAGCGGCAATCCGGGATGCCCGGAATTTGCCTGCTGTACAGCATCTGCCGACAACACCCGCAGAGTGTTGACAGCCTTTTCGTCAATGCTAATCGCCATGTACAGCCCCTCCAGTCTGCTTCATGTATATTGTGTATGCTACTATTAGTATTAATTAGGCAAAAGCCCGCAAGCCAATAGACTGCGGGCAATGTTTGTGTTTCGGCCTAGTTGCCTTCAACGAGATTGTCTTCAGAAGGGCAGAAATACACATCTTCGTCTTCGTCATCCAAATCCCATTCGTCATCAAGCAATTCGTCGTCTTTTTTTGCAGCAGCCGCTTTAGAAATAGCCGTAATAATAGACACAACGACAGCCACAAGAATCACCAAAAACAAGATGGTGAGGATGGGATGTTCTGACCAGCATTTTTTTACTCTTTTCATAAAACAACACCTCTTTTTCTTATTCTGTTTCCATTTATTTCTATTGTGATATTAAAACGCAAAACATTTACTGCTTAACACTTAAACACTTAGATATGTGGTGCAGGCGCAGGTCGTCTGATGCTGCGCCCGTGTCTGAGTCGCGACCTTGCACGTATCTGGTCGTATTCTTCATATGCGCTGACAATAATCTGCCTTTCATCGTGATATTTCAGCAGATGATATGCCTCATGCTTTTTGTAAAAACCTGCGTCAGAAAAATGCTCTTCCAATAGCGGCTTGCAGTGAAAAGACTGGGATGTCATCAAGTACCAATGCACAGTCTTAGAAATAATATCCCCCGCACTCTTAAACGAATATTCAGTCTTGCCAATGCGTTTTAAAACCTTAGCATAAACCTTGGCCTCTTCATGCACTTCTCTCACAGCAGTCTGGCGAAAACTTTCGTTGTCCTCCACAGTGCCTTTGGGCAGCACCCAGCCAATAGACTTTCCATTTCGGTTTTTATATAAAAGCAGCACTTTGCCCTTGTGAATTACAACACCCCCGCAACTTACAGTCTCCGTCATGACACTTCAACCTTTCGTTATTAAACTGCGGAACCAACATCACATATAAGTATAACCCTAATCGATTAATTTTTCAAGTCAAAAATATTATTTTTTTTGTCCGTAATTACACACGCCTTATGGCAACCTCTATTAACTGTTTCACACAATCTTTCTTTCGCTTTGCACTCTCATAATGTTTTTGAGAAAACCGCTCAAAAACATCATTACGTGCAAAATCTTTCGCAAAGAGCGCGAAAGATCTCTGCGCTTTCGCTCCGCGAAAGTGGCCGGAGGCCAGTCTGCCAAGGGCAGACCGCGGGGCTCGGAAAGATTGGTTCAACAAGGTTAATAGAGGTTGCCTTATCAAGGCGCAATAAATTTGTTGACATCTTACGCGCCGCAATGTATGATAATCAAAGTATCAACACAAATTATCATCACAAGAAAGGGTTGATCTTAATGAAAACTGCAACCATATTGCTTGACAGCATCGACAAGGTAAAGCATTTTGTGAATCAAATCAACACATACGACAGCGAATTTGACATTGTTTCAGAGCGGTATATCATCGATGCCAAATCCATCATGGGTATTTTTAGTCTGGATTTAAGTAAGCCGCTAAAACTCTCTATCCACAATGACAGCGACTATCCCAAAATCCTGGAGGACTTTAAGGACATTATCGTCAGCTAGTATCTTGACTATCACTATCGTCAGCCGGTTTTTGCCTTAAACGGCGATGCCGCCAGATGTAGCTTGATTTTTTTCAGGCCATTGTGCCACAGCAGTAACAAAAACGGCACAAAAACCACCATTGCATATGTGTATCCTGACAGCAATATTGCATTATATACACCATGCGTGGCCAAAGGCACAAAAAAGCCATTAAGCATGTGCCGGCCGCGCTTTTGTGGTTTAAATTTTGCCATAGCAAAATAATACCCCATCATCACGCCAAAAAGCCCATGTGCAGGCACAGAAACCACCGCCCGCATCAATGCCGTGTCCAGCCCGCCCATCTGCGGACTAAACACATACAGCACATTTTCCACCGCCGCAAATCCCAGGGAAATAAACACAGCATACACAATGCCGTCAACACGTTCGTTAAGTTCTCTGTTTCGCCATGTCAAAAAAAACAAAACAGCAAACTTAAAGCCTTCTTCAACCAAGGCCGCCACCGCAAATGACATGTACAATGCCTCACCAAGCTGCCCTGTAATTGGCATAAAGCCTGCCACAAAGCCCTGTGTACGCACAATCGCAAAAGTGAGCACCGCCCCAAAGACAACGCCCACAGCCAAAAGCCTCCACGGCTCTTTTTCATATTTGTCCCTGATGTACATGTATACCAGACATATCAGCACCGGTGCTACCGCCAAAACACCTAATTTCGCCATAAAGCCTCCTAGAGAGCAGAGATATAGAAACGAGAGAGGAGATGAATCATCTCTCGTCGTTTCTATTCTCGATTATTTCTAGTTTTGGCTTTTTTGTTTGTTTTATGCGAAACATGTAGAGACCGGCGTCCCGCTTGCCTATTCGTAACGAAAACTAAGCGGAAATCCTTCCAACCATTTTCGCCAATTTAGACTTCTTGCGTGCCGCGTTATTTTTATGATACACGCCCTTAGAAGCCGCCTTGTCAATTGTCTTTACTGCGCCAACCAAAGCCAGCTTTGCGCCGGCAGCATCATTGGCTGTGCAGGCCGCTACAACCTTGCGCATGGCGGTTTTAGTGCGGGATTTAATGATTTTGTTGCGCATTGTCTGTCTTAAAGTAACTTTAATGCGCTTTTTTGAAGACTTTACGTTTGCCAAATATTTCACCTCACCTTCCAACAGAAATCAACGTAGGAAATATTGTACACCAATCGGCACGTAGTGTCAAGATGTTTTTTTCGTTCTGTTCGCCGTTCGCCGCTCTATTGTCACTAACCAGCCCAGAACAAACCCAGTCACCAATCCGCCAATATGCGCAGAATTCGCCACATTTGCAGAGCCGGGTGTCGCAACCATTGTAAAACCCATCACAATCCCGATAACAATCATGATTGCAAGAGCGCCGGAGTTGAGGTTTTCAACATTTTTCCTGCGTATCTTTGTCAGTGCGAACAACGCGCCAATCACGCCGTATATAGAGCCCGATGCACCTGCCCCAACAGCGGCTGTGTTGCTCAATGCCATTGCCACATTCCCGGCAATGCCGCTGACTATGTATATAACTAAAAATTTCCATATTCCAAAATACCTCTCCGCCCTAATGCCGAACAATATCAGCGACATTGTATTAAACAACAAGTGCATCGCGCCTATATGCAGAAATATCGGAATAAACAGCCGATGATACTCACCAAATGTAAAGACATAGTGATAGTTGACAGCACCAAAGCGTATAAGTGTCTGCGTGTCTGTCGAGCCGCCACTTAACTCCATCAATACAAAAAGCATAATGTTGATACCGATTATTATACACGCGCATATAGAGTGCTTTAACAGCGGCACTGCCTGCATTGCAGGTTTTGTACGCATCGCGCCAAAATGTTCCACGTGGAACATTTCATTGTGTGACGCCGCCAACGCCGCCTGTACTTTGTCAAGAGAACCATCCAAATTGGGCGGCTGCTTCGCATTATTCAGGATTTGTGATTTGTTCAAATCCACGCCGTAGTATATGTGATTCATGGCTTCAAGAGCAAAGTCATTAATGCTGCCGTTATGTCTTTCAATGTCACGGATATTGTCATCCGTGATGCCTGCCTGGATATTGAATACAACTGTGTGGCGTATGTTGTGACGTGCGGCAAGTGCCGAAATTACCGCGTCCAGATTTGCTTTCAGTTGTGGCAGGTCTTGCAGGGGAATGACTTCAAGGTCGTAAAGGGCATAAAAATATGCCATCGAGCCGGCGTGTCTGCCCCATAAGCTCGCGGCGGGTTTTGCGGATGTGAGTTCGGTGGGCAAATTGAGTTTTACTTTTACTCTTACATAGCCTGTCCCATCCAGAATCGTTGCCAGATGCTGATTAAAATAACGTTTGCTTTCCATAATAATCCTTTAGTTATATCATAAATCCTATGCTGTAAAGCATGGCAATACCGGGCAGGCCAAGCAGGGCAATGACGGCTATTGTGAGGAAATTGATGCCGATGCTGACTGCAAAGCCAAAACCCGCAAAAGCAGTATTGATGGCAAAAACCGCGGCGATGCCAAGCAGGGCACGTGCGGCAAAGGCCAAGCCGCGTCGTGCTTTGTTGTTGACAACCAGTATGCCAAGCAAAACCATTGCAGCAATGGCAATCCAGATAATGGTCGAGCTATCGATATTTTGCAAGAAATCGCCCCCCATTAGCGCAGACACGCACTAATCAGCCCTTTTTGCTTGCAGTGTTGCAGATAGAATGTATAGCGCATGTGCAGGGCATTCATTTCGTAGATAAAGCTGTCGATGAGGGTTGGATCGGTGACGGAATCGAGAGAGCTGTGTACGATGTCAAGGTCGCGCTTGAGTTTTTCAAGTGTTGCAAGGACAAAAGCGTCCTCCGGGGCAAGGTCTGTCCGAGGTTTGGACTTCGTAAGTTTGAGTGCGTTCATAAAATCCCTCCAAAATAATGTTTATAATAAACACTATAGTCAGGACTCTTGCGTAGTATACCACTTTTTAGTTATTCATTTTAGTTATTCCTGTTTCTCACAATAAAGTGAATCGGTGTGCCCTTGAAACCAAAATTTTGGCGGATTTGGTTTTCGATATAGCGTTTGTAGGAGAAGTGCATCAGGTCAGAGTCGTTGACGAAAAGGATAAAAGTCGGCGGCTTGACAGAAACCTGCGTGATGTAGTAGATTTTAAGGGGTACACCCTTGACGGCCGGCGGCTGATTCATTGCCATTGCTTCTATCAGGACTTCGTTGAGGATGCCTGTCTGGATGCGCAGGGCGGCATTTTGATAGGCAACTTTGATTTCATCAAATAAGTTGTTCAGCCGTTGTCCGGTCAGCGCAGAAGTATAGACTTTAGAGGCATAGGGCATGTATTTCAGCTCTTCCTCAATTTTTGCCGTGTATTTCTTCATCGTCTTGTGGTCTTTTTCGATAGCATCCCATTTGTTGACAACAATGATGCCAGCCTTACCTTTGTCGTGGGCAATGCCTGCAATTTTGGTGTCTTGGTCTGTGATATGCTCTTCGGCAGAGATAACAAGAATAGCGACATCACAACGCTCTACAGCGGCAACGGCACGAACCAGGCTGTATTTTTCGATACTTTCTGTGACTTTGCTTTTGCGACGGATGCCTGCGGTGTCTATAAACATGTATTTCTGGCCGTCTTTTTCGTAAAAGGTATTGACGGCATCGCGGGTTGTGCCGGGAATATTAGAGACTATGACGCGCTCTTCGCCTAAAATACGATTGATGATAGAGGACTTGCCCACGTTGGGTTTGCCCACAATAGCAACCTTGATGATTTCGTTTTCATCCTCATCAGCAGCATCTTTTGGGAAATGCTCACACACAGCATCAAGCATGTCACCAAGGCCAAGCATATTGGCGGCTGAAATGGGTAGTGGTGTACCAAGGCCAAGGGAATAAAATTCGTATGAACCGTCGTCATACTTAACGGTGTCCATTTTGTTGACGGCCAGCACCACAGGCTTGTTACTGCGGCGCAATATGTCGGCGGCGTCCAAATCACCTTCAACAATGCCCGCCTTGCCATCCACAACAAAAAGCACCACATCAGCGGTGTCGATGGCAAGTTGGGCCTGACGCAAGATTTGTTGCGGGATGTATTCTTCTGATGAGGCATCTAGGCCGCCGGTATCAATGACTGTGAACGTGTGTCTAAGCCACGTTGCCTCTGCATACAGGCGGTCTCTCGTGACGCCGGGGGTATCTTCGACAATAGAGAGTCTGGCACCCACTATGCGGTTAAATAGTGTGGACTTGCCCACATTGGGGCGGCCTACTACAGCTACGACGGGTTGCATATTGTTCACCCTTTCTTGTTTGTGCAAAGTACATGCCGCCTAAAGGCGGCTAAAGGTTACGACTAAACTCGTTTACGACAGCCGACTTTAGTCGGCATCTTTAGCCGCCTTTAGGCGGCACCCCTCCCCAATGACCGCCAAAAAATCATCGCCCCATGCGTTTGCGGCCACCATCTTAACCCCCAGACGCATGGCAAGCTCTGCGACAGTCATGTTGTCCAACAGCATGTCAGTATCGCGGCGCAGACAGCTTTTTGGAAGGATAACCATGTCGCCCAAATCCCTGTGCAATAGCTCTGCCACAATGTCTTGACCTGTCAGCAGTCCTGCTACAGACACGTTCTGTCCAAAGAAATTGTTACAAACCGCCACAACGTCAATTTCCAAATTACGGAAATGCCCGCAGATTTGACGGCAGATGTCGTCAATAAATTCATACGCCGCAACACCTGTCACTACAGTAATTTTGCGATAGGGCGTGGTGGTTTTACCAAGGCCCTGCAATGCTTGCTCAAAATCGTAACGAAAAGCGGCAATCATGCCCACGCCGTTTTCGATTTGCGGAAAATCCTCATAAGCCTCATAGGGCGGCAAGGACATCCGGGCAGTAATATATATCTCGTCAGCGCAATATACAAACCGAGTGCCAATTTCTGACAACATCCGCGTCTGCCAATGCTCCACCTGCGTTATTGTCGCACGGCAGTCATCTTGTGTAAAGGGCAAAATCAGCGGCAGTCCATCGCGATGTTTTGTAAGGCCGGCCGGCACAACGGACAGGCTATAATCGCCGCCGTATTGCTTTGCAAGGCGTGCAAGGTCATCTATAGTGCTATCCAGCTCTGCCCCATCGTTATAACCCTTGCACAGCACAATTTGCAGACCAAGGGAGATGCCGCCCGCGGCAAGCTGTTCTATGTAGCCAAGACTTTCGGCGGCGCGTGGGTTGTCCAGCACTTTTGCACGCAATGCGCCATTTGTTGTGTGAACGGAGATATTGATGGGGCTGATGCGGTGATGGATAATGCGGTTTATATCCTCCTGCGTCATATTTGTCAGGGTGATGTAATTGCCGTGTAAAAACGACAGACGATAGTCGTCATCCCGAAAATAGATGGTATCACGCATGATACCAGCCGGATTTTGGCGGATGAAACAGAAAATGCAGTTGTTGGCGCAGGATTTTACATCGTCCATCAGCCCATCTGCAAAGACAAGCCCCAAATCCTCGTCCTCGTCTTTTTCGATGGCAAGCAGCCATTCCTCGTCACTATCGCTTTTTTGCACAAGCATCTCGAAATCACCCTGCGCAATCGCCATGCGATAGTCAAACACATCTCGAATTGCCCTGCCGTCTATGGAAACAAGGATGTCGCCGGGGATGATGCCGAGTTCTTCGGCGATACTGCCGGGGTCAACTGCTGTGATTGTTTTGTTCATTTGGTTTCACCTAATTGGACGTGTTCCAAAACTTCCTCTGTGAGTGAAAAATCGCAATGCTCCAATGCGTTTTTCATGAACTGATTTAGAGGTTTTGGAACACGTCTATTATATCAAGGTATAGTCATTATCTTATAAGTTTTTGTGTGTCGACGACATTGTTTGGCAATGCCGCTCGCTCGTGCAAAACTATTGTTTTGAGATATTTGTACCAATCCGTTATCTTTCTCGACCATTCTGCGACAAATTGCGGCGTACAAGTCTCGTGAAAACGTAGTTTGATGTCATCATAGCGTGCCTCGATATTGAAGCTGGTAATAGTTGCCAGATCCTTTCGTTGGTCAGTCGATAATGTAGCATCTAGGCCGGATTTCCTTGCGAGTTTAACTAATTCATGCTCACGCCACACTTCGATATTACGAACAGCGCATAATCCCTTAAGCATCTTTTCGACCGCCAGATGCCCGCAGAACATCGCCATTGTCCTACGACTACCCTTAATTGCCGTACGCATATCCTTCATATTTTCTAATGCGCCACGAAGCCAGTAATCAACGTGTTGCTTTCTCGTCAGCATTATTTGACCAACACCCCCTGGCTTTGGACAGCGGCTGTGAACGGCGTTTGCCCAATCCAATCTTCGTAAATTATCGCCTGGGCATCAATATTATCGTGAATGTCATATGCCAATAAGTTCACAATGGCATAGTTATCACATACATTATTGGTAAATACCTTTGACACAACAGCTATATCAATGTCACTGGCAGGGCCATTCTCATTTCTGACAATCGAGCCATATAGATATATCTCAGCGCGGGAATCCAGTTCATCACGTACACGCTTGGCGAATTGAGATGCTACATCCATTGCTTCTTCGTAAGAAATTATGCTGTTCATGACCAGCCTCCTTGTAAATTTGAAATATGTGTTAAAATAGCTTGTGTTACGCCTCAAAATACTTAACAAAAAATATCTCTGCCGGGTCATCGCGCAACAGCAAGCACCCGCTGTCCCTGTATCCGAGTTTCCGATAAAAATGCTGTGCTTGCTCATCTGCCTGCGTAGATGTCATAACCAGGCTGTGTCCCATGCTTTGCATCTCGCTTTCCCAATGCTTCATGGCTTGTGTTCCAAATCCCTGCCCTTGATGAGATTCTACAATGCCAATCGAATTCAAGAAAGGCGTGTTGTCCCAAAAGAGATTATAGCGCATTATTCCGATAGGCTTATCGTCGTCACAAATGATATATCCCCGCTTATCACGAATTTTCAGCATAAATTCATCTTTACTGATGTGTTCATCAAGAGAGAACCAAAATGTTTTATCTAATTCGATTGCGTGTCTGATTTTAAACATAATGCCATTCCCCCAATATGTACAGGCAATTTCTCTAAATACACCAGCTCAACTACCCCTTTGCACTTTTCGTTATCGTCACTACGCACATTTGTTACTCTGCATTTCATTGGCGGCAAAAGAACTTCGCCTTCCTCATTGCGGCAATTAAAATAGTCAAGTCTAATACAAGTCTGTTTTCAGGAACAGTTATCTCATAGCGATAAAATTCGCGGCCCGAGTTTTCTTCCCATCCCGCATTAATGCACGTCGACGAGATGCCCTTAAAATCTATTATCTCGCCAACATCGTAAGCCGGGGATTTGTTCGGACGAAAACCATCGCCAATTATTACCGTCCTATAGAGGGCAATTTCGTTTCTTGTTGGTTTCATTGCACCAAGGATATTCGCAACGTCATTTTTGGCGATTTCAAGAATCTCAACTTTCGCCGTATCGTCAATTCGTTCCCATATTCGACTTTTAAGCCAACCAAGGGTTTTATCATCAAATGGCAGCCGTTTGCCGTCATAATGCTCTCTTAACACGCCTATATTGTCGCCAATCACCACTTCTATGACTAAAATCACGCCCAAAACGCATTTTCAATGTGATTTATAGTCAATTGTTCCCGTCCGAACACCTCAATCACATCAAAGCGGCAGTCCACGTCAATCAAGGCTTTGTCAGCCAAATAACGGCGTGCCGCGGCGGCAATAGCACGGCGTTTTGCCACAGTGATGCCGGCCGCGGGGCTGCCAAAATTAACCTGCCTGCGATATTTGACCTCAACAAAAACAAGATAGCTGCCATCTTTGGCAATCAAATCAATCTCTCCGCCGCTTGCTCTGTAACGCTCCGCCACAATCTCATAGCCTTTTGCGGTAAGATAACCCTTGGCCGCCGTTTCGCCGTAATTTCCTGCCGCCGCACGTCTATCCATTTCGGCGCATTTCCTCAAAACGATCCAAATCGTCTATAAAAACTAGAATTTGAGCGACAATTTCATATAATTCGGGCGGAATTGTCGCACCCAAGTCCACTTTTGCCAGTTCTTCCACCAATTCGGGATTGTGATGCAGCTTTACATCCGAATCCTTGGCGGTATCAATGATTTTTTGCGCCATGTGGCCGCTGCCTGTTGCAACGACCTTCGGCGCAACATAATCGGCGCGGTATTGCAGCGCAACTGCCTTTTTTTTGGCAATTTCGTTGCGTTTATCAATTTTGCTTTCGTTTTTATTATAGTCCATATCAAACCCTCATATCAAAGGAGTATCGCTTCGGGCCAAGTGCCTCGTTGTCAGTATTTTTGGCCTTGGATGTTTTGTTATCCGCACTTACAGGTCGGGTTATGTCAAACCTCTCGTCAATCATCTTCAGCGCAATGCCTGTCAGCGAAAAGCCCTTGTCCGTCAGCATTTCGGATAGTTTTGCGCCGCCGCCGTTGATGGCATACAGCGTGATACCGCTATCAGAGCGGAATTGCAGCTTGACATCCCTGTCAGCTTTATTTACCAGCACCTCAACACGTCCAAGAGCCGGCATGTTAAGGGAGATAAGTGCCGTGGCATTTTTGCCCTTGTCCTTCGCGGCGTGTCGTTTTGCGTGTTTGCGCTTCATGACGTGCAGTTCTGCCATGTTTTCTCTGCCCGCAATAACAAATGGGATTTGGCAATATTGCTTGGTATTGTCGATATTAGCAGTAAAATCCAGTATATCGCCAATATTTGACAGAGATTGGCGCATGGTAGCAGTCTGTGATTCTGTTAAGGAGGCGGTGCTTTGCAAGCCATTTTGGTCGTTTTGGACGTTTTCGTGCAAAAATGCCAGCATTTCTTTCACAAAAGTTCTCAATTCACTCATATATCGTCCAAAATCTTGCGAAACTGCAACGTCCATTGCCAGCTTGCCTTGTGATATTATCTCAATTTGCTCCTGCATCTCAATGGGCAATGCGGCGGCATTGCTCCTAAGTGCCTCTATCTCTGTTTGGATGTCCATACCGCCTAATAGACCCTGAAAAATCTCCACAGTACGCTCTATTGGCGCGAAATTGTTCTCCATCAGAAAGGCAATTTGCGTAAAAGGCGCATCGGGCATACTATATCGAAAAAACGCCGCGCGCTGTACGCTGTGATTGTCTATAGGCAGATTGTGTGCCACGAGTTGGTCAATAAGTGTGCTGTTTTCGGGCGTAAACTGCATGTTGGCGGCGGCCAGTGCCTCTTTAATAATACTGCCCGACACCTGCGAAGTGCCGCCGCTGCGCAGAAATTCCAGCATAATTTGCCCCGGCATTGCCTCTTTTACAAGAAAAACAGCCTTGTCGCCAATGCGGGCATCAGGCGAGGTCATAGTACGTGCGGCCAGCGGCAAATCGCCTATTTTCAGCGTCACCACGCCCTGCTGAATATCCAAAATTTCTGCCGAAAAAACATCCCCCGGCGTCAATTCCATCAGATTTTTGGCGGCAGGCGGCTTGATATTGGCCTTTACAGTAACATCGGCATTTTCACGCCCGCCATCGGTATTAACGCCCTGTGCCGCAGGAACATCCAAAATAGGATTCATAGGGTCAATCACAGCCAAACTCACCACCTCTAAGCTCTACTCACTAGATTCTAGTCTCTAGTCTCTATAAAAACGTCTTTCTATGTATCTCCGTCGCACCATGTTCCGCAATTGCCGCCATGTGTTGCGCTGTGCCATAGCCCTTGTGTCGGTCAAATCCATACTGTGGGTATGTATTGTGATGCTCTGTCATGATATTATCCCGCGCCACTTTGGCCAAAATGCTTGCCGCCG
>Ga0123355_10008954_pt1 | contig 15165 bp, 36 predicted proteins | sample TergutEmb28metaG_3_FD_89872 | JGI IMG/M metagenome (GOLD analysis project Ga0123355, IMG submission 89872) | Embiratermes neotenicus P1 segment gut microbial communities from Petit-Saut dam, French Guiana - Emb289 P1 | ecosystem: Host-associated > Arthropoda: Insects > Digestive system > Gut ...
TGTTGGGGGCATCTGTATTGTGTTGTGTGGTTGTTGGTGTGTGGTATTGTGTTGGGGGACATCTGTATTTGGTTTTGGGGTTGTTGGTGTGTGGCATTGTGTTGGGGGCATCTGTATTGTGTTGTGTGGTTGTTGGTGTTTGGTATTGTGTTGGGGGGCATCTGTATTGGGTTGTGGGGTTGTTGGTGTGTGGCATTGTGTTGGGGGGCATCTGTATATTGTTGTGTGGTTGTTGTTGTGTGTTATTGTGTTGGTGGGCAACTGTATTGTGTTGTGTGGTTGTTGGTGTGTGGTATTGTGTTGGGGGCATCTGTATTGTGTTGTTGGATTGTTGGTGTGTGGCATTGTGTTTGGGGGCATCTGAATTGTGTTGTGTGGTTGCTGGTGTGTGGTATTGTGTTGGGGCATCTGTATTGTGTTGTGTGGTTTTTGGTGTGTGGTATTGTGTTGGGGGCATCTGTATTGTGTTGTGTGGTTGTTGGTGTGTGGTATTGTGTTTGGGGGGCATCTATATTGTGTTGTGTGTTTCTTGGTTTGTGGTATTGTGTTGGTTGTCATTTGTATTGTGTTGCGTGGTTTTTGGTGTTTGGTATTGTGGTGGGAGACATCTGTATTGTGTTGTGTGGTTCTTGGTGTGTGGTAATGAGGTGGGGGTCATTTGTATTGTGTTGCGTGGTTCTTGGTGTGTGGTATTGTGGTGGGAGTCATCTGTATTGTGTTGTGTGTTTCTTGGTGTGTGGTATTGTGGTGCGGGACATTTGTATTGGGCTGCGTGGTTGTTGGTGTGTGATATTGTGGTGGGAGTCATCTGTATTGTGTTGTGTTGTTCTTGGTGTGTGGAATTGTGGTGGGGATCAACTATATCGTCTTGTGTGGTTCTTGGTGTGTGTTATTGTGGTGGGAGTCATCTGTATTGTATTGTGTTGTTCTTGGTGTGTGGTATTGTGGTGGGGGTCATTTGTATTGTGTTGCGTGGTTCTTGGTGTGTGGTATTGTGGTGGGAGTCATCTGTATTGTGTTGTGTGGTTCTTGGTGTGTGGTATTGTGGTGGGAGTCATTTGTATTGGGCTGCATGGTTGTTGGTGTGTGATATTGTGGTGGGAGTCATCTGTATTGGGTTGTGTTGTTCTTGGTGTGTGGAATTGTGGTGGTGGTCAACTATATCGTCTTGTTTGGTTTTTGGTGTGTGGTATTGTGGTGGGGGTCAACTATAGTGTCTTGTGTGGATGTTGGTGTGTGGTATTGTTGTGGTGGTTACCTGTATGGTGTTGTGTGCTTCTTGGTGTATTGTATTGTGGTGGGGGTCAAATATATCGTCTTGTGTGGATGTTGGTGTGTGGTATTGTGGTTGGGGTCATCTGTATTGTATTGTGTTGTTCTTGGTGTGTGGTATTGTGTTGGGGGTCAAATATATTGTCTTGTGTGGATTTTTGTGTGTGGTATTTTTGTGGGGGTCACCTGTATGGTGTTGTGTGGTTCTTGGTGTATGGTATTGTGGTGGGGGTCAAATATATCGTCTTGTGTGTTTCTTGGTGAGTGGTATTGTGGTGGGGGTCACCTGTAACGTGTAGTGTGACTGTTGGTGTGTTTTATTGTAGTGGGGTTCACCTGTATCGTGTTGTGTGGTTGTTGGTGTGTGGTATTGTGGTGGGGGTTACCTGTATCGGGTTGTGTGGTTGTTGGTGTGTGGTATTGTGGTGGGGGTCACCTGTATCGTGTTGTGTGGTTGTTGGTGTGTGATATTGTTTTGGGGGTCATCTGTATCGTGTTGTGTGGTTGTTGGTGTGTGGTATTGTGGTGGGGGTCACCTGTATTGTGTTGTGTGGTTGTTGGTGTGTGGTATTGTGGTTGTGGTCACCTGTAATGTGTTGTGTGGTTGTTGGTGTGTCTTAGTGTGTTGGGGGTAATTTGTATTGGGTTTTGTGGTTCTTGGTGTGTTGTATTGTGGTGGGGGTAATTTTGTATTGGATTATGATTTGTTGGAGTGTGTATTGTGGTGTGGGTTATCTGTATTGTATTGTGTGGTTGTTTGTGTGTGGTATTGAGTTGGGTTTATCTCTATTTGGTTGTGTGATTTTTGGTGTGAGGTTTTGGGATATGGGTCTTTTTATTGGTTTGTTTGGTTGTTGTTGTGTGGTATTGTGTTGGGTGTCATCTCTATTTTGTTGTGTGGATGTTGGTGTGTGGTATTGTAATGATGGTTTTCTATATTGGGTTGTGCGGTTGTTGGTGTGTAGTATTGAGTTGGGGGTCATCTGTATTGTGTTGTGTGGTTGTTGGTGTGTGGTATTGTGTGGGGTGTTATTTGAGTTGGGTTCTGTGGTTGTTGGTGTGTGGTATTTTGGTGGGGGTTTTCTGTATTGTTTTGTGTGGTTGTTGGTGCGTGGTAATGTTTTGGGATCATCTGACATTTTGTCTGTCTTTGTTGGTGTCTGGTATTGAATTATTGGTAATCTGTACAGGGTTGTGGGGTTTTTGGTGTTGGGTATTGTGTTGTGGAACATCTGTATAAGTTTTCTGTTGTTGTTGGTTTGTGGTGTTGAGTTGGGGATCATCTGTAATGGGTTGTGTGGTTGTTGGTGTGTGATATTGTGGTGGGGGTCAACTGTATTGGGTACTCTAGTTATAGGTGTGTGGCAATGTGGTGGGCTTAATCTATATTGGTTTGTGTGGCTCTTGGTGTGTGGTACTGTGGTGGGGGTCATCTATATTGTGTTGTGTTGTTGTTGGAGGTTGGTACGGTTTTGGGTGTCATCTGTATTGTCTTGTGTGTTTTGGCGTGTGGTATTGTGTTGGGGGCCAACTGTATATTATTGTGTGCTTGTTGGTGTGTGGTATTGTGTTGGGGTTCATCTGTATTGTGTTGTGTGTTTGTTGGTGTGTGGTATTTGGTGGGTGTCGTCTGTATTGGAGTGTGTTTTTGCTGGTGTGTGGTACTGTGGTGGGGGTCACCTTTTTGGGTTGTGTGGTAGTTGGTGTGTGGTATTTTATTTGGGGTCACCTGTATTGGATTGAGTGGATGTTGGGGTGTTGTATTGTGTAGTGGGTCATTTGTATTGGGTTGTATTGTTGTTGGTGTGAAGTATTGTGTTGGGGTCACATTTAATTCGTTGTGTGGCTGTTGGTGTGTGGTATTGTGTTGGGGTCATCTGTATGGGGTTGTGTTTTTGTTGGAGTGTGGTATTGTGTTGTGTGGATGATGGTGTGTTGTATTGTGTTGGGAGTCTTCTGTATTGTGTTGTGTGGTTCTTTATGTGTGGTATTGTTTGGGGGTCAAATATATCGTCTTGTGTGGATGTTGGTGTGTTGTTTTGTTGTGGGGGTTACCTGTATATTGTTGTGTGATACTTGGTGTATGGTATTGTGGTGGGGGTAAATTATGTCGTCTTGTGTGGATGTTGGTGTGTGGTATTATTTTGGGAGTCATGTGTATTTTGTTGTGTGATTCTTGTTGTGTGGTATTGTGTTCGGGGTCAAATATATCGTCTTGTGTGTATGTTGGTGTGTGGTATTGTGGTGGGGTCACCTGTATCGTGTTCCATTGTTCTTGGTGTGTTCTATTGTGGTGGGTGTTAACTGTATCGTGTTGTGTGGTTGTTGGTGTGTGGTATTGTGGTGGGAGTCAACTGTATCTTGTTGTGAGGTTGTTGGTGTGTGGTATTGTGTTGGGGGTCAGCTTAAATGTTTTGTGTAGCTGTTGGTGTGTGGTATTGTGTTGGGGTTCACCTGAATTGTGTTGTGTGGTTGTTGGTGTGTGGTATTCTGGTGTGGGTCACCTGAATTGTGTTGTTGGTTCTTGGTGTGTTGTATTTTGGTGGGGGTCACCTGTATCGTGTTGTGTGTTTCTTGGTGTGTGGTATTGTGGTGGGGTCACCTGTAACGTCTAGTGTGGCTGTTGGTGTGTGGTATTGTGGTGGGCGTCACCTGTATCGTGTTGTGTGGTTGTTGGTGTGTGGTATTGTGTTGGAGATCACCTTTATAATTTCGTGTGGTTGTTTGTGTGTGGTATTGTGTTGGGGGTCACCTGTATCGTTTTGTATGGTTGTTGGTGTGTGGTATTGTGGTGGTGGTCACCAGTACTGTGTTATGTGGTTTTTGGTGTGTGTTATTGTGTTGGGGGTCATTTGTATTGGTTTGCGTGGTTCTAGGTGTGTGGTATTGTGTTGGGGTAATTTTGTATTGGGTTATGTCGTTGTTGAAGTGTGTATTGTGGTGGGGGTTATCTGTATTGTATTGTGTGGTTGTTTGTGTTTGGTATAGAGTGGGGTTATCTCTATTGGGCTGTGGGGTTGTTGGTGTGTGTTATTGGGATGGGGATCATTTTATTGTTTTGTGTCATTGTTGTTGTGTGGTACTGTGTTGGGTGTCATTTCTATTTTGTTGTATGGATGTTGGTGTGTGGTATTGCAATGATGGTTATCTATATTGTGTTGTGTGGTTGTTGGTGTGTACTATTGAGTTGGGCGTCATCTGTATTGTGTTGTGTGGATGCTGGTGTGTGGTATTGTTTGGGGGTCATTTGAGTTGGGTTCTGTGGTTGTTGGTGTGTGGTATTTTGGTGGGGGTTTTCTTTATTGTTTTGTGTGGTTTTTGTTGCGTGGTAATTTGTTGGGAACATCTGAAATGGTTTCAGTTTTTGTTGGGGTCTGGTATTGATTTGGGGTGATCTGTACAGGTTTGTTTGGTTTTTGGTGTGTGGTATTGTGTTGGGATCATCTGTATTTGCTTACTATTGTTGTTGGTGTGTGGTGTTTTGTTGAATGTCATCTGTATTGAGTTGTGTTGTTGTTGGTGTGTGATATTGCGGTGGGGGTCATCTGTATTGGGTTGTGTAGTTTTTGGAGTGCGGTAATGTGGTGGGCTTCATCTATATTGGTTTGTGTGGCTCTTGGTGTATGGTACTGTGGTGGGGTTATCTATATTGTGTTGTGTGGTTGTTGGTGTGTGGTAAGGTTTTGGTTTCATCTGTATTGCGTTGTGTGATTTTGGTGTGTGGTATTGTGTTGAGGGTCAACTGTATTGTGTTGTTTGCTTGTTGGTGCGTGGTATTGTGTTGGGGTTCATCTGTATTGTGTTGAGTGTTTGTTGGTGTGTGGTATTATGTTGGGGGTCATCTGTATTTGAGTGTGTTTTTGCTGGTGTGTGGTAGTGTGGTGGGGGTTTTCTTTATTGGTTTGTGTGGTTGTTGGTGTGTGTTATTCGATTTGAGTCACATGTATTGAATTGTGTGGTTGTTAGTGTGTGGTATTCTGTTCAGTGTCATCTGTATTGGGTTGTTTTGTTGTTGGCGTGAGGTATTGTGTTGGGGTTACATTTATTTCGTTGTGTGGTTTTTGGTGTGTGGTATTGTGTTGAGGTCATCTGTATTGGGTTGAGTGGTTGTTGGTGTGTGGCATTGTGTTGTTCTTATCTGTATTGTGTTATGTGGTTGATGGTGTGTGTTATTGTGTTGGGGTCATTTGGATTGTGTTATGTGATTGTTGGTTTGTGGAATTGTGGTTGGGTTATCTGTATTGTATTGTGTCGTTGTTGTTGTGTGGTATTGTGTTGGGAGTCATCTGTATTGGAGTGCGTTTTTGCTGGTTTGTGATACTCTGCTGGTGGTCATCTTTATTGTGTTGTGTGGTTATTGGTGTGTAATACTTAATTTGGAATCACCTGTATTGGATTGTGTTGATGTTAGAGTGTGGTATTGTTTTGGGGGTCATCTGTATTGGGTTGTATTATTGTTGGTGTGAGGTATTGCGTAGGGTTCACATTTATTTCGTTGTGTGGTTATAGGTGTGTGGTATTGTGTTGGGGTCATCTGTATCGTATTGTGTGGTTGTTGGTGTGTGGTTTTGTGTTGTGGTTATCTGTCCTGTGTTGTGTAGTTTTTGGTGTGTGGTCTTGTGTTGGGGTCATTTGGATTGTGTTATGTGGTTGTTGGTTTGTAGTATTGTGGTGGGGATTTTCTGTATTGTATTGTTTGGTTGTTGGTGTTTGGTATTGGGTTGGGGTTATCTGTATTGGTTTGTTTGGTTCTTGGTGTGTGGTATTGTGTTGGATGTCATCTTAATTGTGTTGTGTGTTTGCTGGTGAGTGGTATTATGTTGGGGTCATCTGTATTGCTTTGTTTTGTTGTTGATGTGTGGTATTGAGTTAGGGTCATCTGTATTGGGTTGTGTGGTTTTTGGTGTGTAGTATTGTTTTAGGGTCATTTGTATTGGGTTATGTTGTCGTTGGTGTGTCGTATTGTGGTGGGGTTTATCTGTATTTTTTGTGTTTTTTTGTTTTTGGTATTGTGTTGGGTGTAATTTGAACTGTTTTATGTGGTTGTTGGTTTTTCGTGATGTGGTGGGTTTATCTTTATTGCATTGTGTGGTTTTTGGTGTATGGTATTGTGTTGGGAGTTATCTGTATTGGGTTGTGTGGTTGTTGGTGTGTGGTATTGTGTTGGAAGTCATCTGTTTTGTGTTGTGTTTGCTGGTGTGTGGTATTGTGTTGTGGGTCACTTTATGTGGGTTGTGTTGTTTTTTGTGTGTGGTATTGGGTTGGGTGTCATTTCTATTTTGTTGTGTGGATGTTGGTGTGTGGTATTGCGATGAGGGTTATCTGTATTGGATTGTGTGGTTGTTGGTATGTGATATTGTGTTGGTTCATCAGTATTGTGTTTTGTGTTTTTTGGTGTGTGGTATTGTGTTGGGGGCCATTTTTTGTGTTGTGTGGTTGTTGGTTGTTGTATTGTGGTGGGATTATCTGAATTGAGTTCTGCAGTTGTTGGTGTCTGGTATTGTGTTGGGTCATCTGTATTATTTCGTGTTGTTGTTTGTGTGTGGTTTTGAGTTGGCGGTCATCTGTATTGTGTTGTGTGGTTGTTGGTGTGTAGTATTGTTTTGGGGTCATTTGTATTGGTTTATATTGTTTTTGGTATGTGGTATTGTGGTGGGGCTTATCTGTATTGTATTGTGTGGTTTTTGGTGTTTAGTATTGTGTTGTTAGTTATCTGAATTTCGTTTTGTGTTTGTTGGTGTGTGGTATTTTGTTGGGGTTCATCTGTATTTTGTTGTGTGGTTTTTGGTGTGTGATATTTTGTTGGGGTTATTTGTATTTGGTTGTGTTGTTGTTGGTTTGTGGTATCTTGTTAGGTGTCATCTGCCTTGGGGAGTGTGGTTGTTGCTTTGTGATATTGTGTTGGGTGTCATCTGTATTAAGTTTTGTTGATGTTGTGTGGTATCATGTTGGGCGCCATCAGTAATAGGTTGTATGTTTGTTTGTGTTATTGAGTTGGGGTTATCTGTATTTTATTGTGTGTTTGTTTTTGTGTGTTACTGTAGTGGGTTCATCTCTATTGGATTGTGTGGTTTTTGGTGTGTGGTATCGTGGTGGAGGTCATCTGCCTAGGGTAGTTGGATTGTTGCCGTGTGGTATCGTGTTGGGAGTCACCTGTGTTGGGTTGTGATATTTTTGGTGTGATGTATTGTTTTGTGTGTCATCTGTGATATATTGTGTGGTTTTTTTGTATGGTATTGTTTTAGGGGTCATCTCTATTTGGTTGTGTGTTTGTTGGTGTGCAGTATTGTGTTTTGATTTATCTGTATTTGGTTGTGTGTTTGTTGGTGTGTGGTATTGGGGTGGGATTCATCTACCTTGGATAGCGTGGTTGTTGCTGTGTGGTATCGTGTTGGATGTCATTGTATTCTTTTGTGTGGTTGTTGGTGTGTGGTATCATGTTGGGTGACATCTACTTTGGGTAGTGTAGTTGTTGCACTGTTGTATCGTTTTGGGAGTCATCAGCCTAAGTTAGTGTTGTTGTTGGTGTGTTGTATCGTGTTAGGGGTCATCTACCTTGTGTAGTGTGGTTGTTTTGTGTGTAATATCATGGTGGGGGTTATCTTTATTGGGTTGTGTGTTTGTTGTTCAGTGGTAACGTGGGGCGGGTCACCTGCTTTGGATAGTGTGGTTGTTGCTGTGTGGTATCGTGATGGGAGTCATCTGTATTGGTTTGTATGTTTGTTGCTGTGTTTTATCCTGTTGGGAGTCATCAGACATGGGTAGTTTGTTGTTTGGTGTGTGGTATCGTGTTGTGAGTCATCTTCCTTGGTTTGTGTGGTTGTTAGTGTGTGGTATCGTGTTGGGGGTCATCTTCCTTGGGTTGGGTTTATGTTGGTTTGTGGTATCTTGGTGTTAGTGGTCTGTATTGGGTTTTGTGTTTTTGGTGTGTTGTATCGTGTTGGGAGTCATCTGTATTCGGTTGTGTTGTTTTGGTGTGTGGTATCGTGTTGGGGTTCCTCTATTTTGGGTTGTGTGATTTTGGTGTGGTATCGTGGTGGGGGTCTTCTCTATTGTGTTGTGTGGTTGTTGGTGTGTGGTTTTGTGTTGGGGGTCTTCTGTATTGGGTTGTGTGTTTTGGTGTGTGTTATCGTGATGGCGTTTATTTCTATTGGGTTGCGTGGTTGTTGGTGTGTGGTATCGTGGTCGGGTTTACCTGCATTGGGTAGTGTGGTTTTTGCTGTTTGGTATCGTGATGGGTGTCATCTGTATTGGGTTGTGGGGTTGTTGCTGTGTTGTTTCTTGGTGGGTTTCTTCACACTTTGGTAGTGTTTTTTTTTCGGTGTGTGGTATCGTGTTGGCTGTCATCTGCCTTTGTTTGTGTGGTTGTTAGTGTGTGGTATCGTGGTGGGATTCATCTGCCTTGGGTTATGTGTTTTATTGGTGTGTGGTATCGTGGTGGTGGTCATCTGCCTTGCGCTCTGTCGTTTTTTGTGTTCGGGGAAGCTTTCAGATGGCGAATTAGCGGGTCTGAATGCGTCACGTCTGCGGGAGAGTTAATAATAATAATAATAATATTTATTAACTGCAGTTGGGTTGTCACACGGTGGCAGTAGTTAATTTACATTGAAACCAAACGTGAAATTGGTTACTATTAAATTTAAGTCGAGAGGGCTACATGAGAAGCATGTAGTGGCAACTTGGAATCTTGTGAACCATCTCAGCATTTGCTTCTGGGCACAGGGAAACCAAGAAAAACCTGTGTCCAGATGGCCGGTCGCAGGACCTTCCGAGTACTGACCTGTAGCCAGCAGTCCGGCATTTAAAGTATAAAGAAAAAAATACACATATAGTACCACAATACACATAATGTGACAACACACACAAGTCACTACAACAATATACACGGTCAACCAACAACAATTACACAAAAGACAACTTAAAACTAGGAATAAAACACCCGAGACAAATTAGAATACAACATGTACAAAAGGTAAATCGCCCAAGCAAGACAGTACCGTGTACAGTTTCTTGTAATTTTTTTTTTTTACAATCATTAAACCAATATGTAAGGGGAACCGTAGGTATTTGTATCCCTGCCTGGTTTACACTGAGCGGTACTGACGGTTGGCTTTTTGGGTTCGTAGTTTTGACTACTTTTTGTTGGTTCTAGTGTTAGTATGGTACTGGACACTTCTTGCAGCACTAACACGTTCGTGTATTTTACCAGGGTATCACTACAATCGGTGCCCTGTGTGTTGTTATAGTCACTGAGGTGACAGTTTCAGCACATGACAAAACACATTCATGCGCTGTATGTGGGAATCACTATTTAAATGACACTGCCTTTTTTATATACGCAGATCGCAATTAAACTGTATGCAGTCATTGCACTGCTGTCTTTATATGGTTTTTGTCAGGTTTTGTGTGTGCAGCTTGTCTTCTGTTGTGTGGATGTTGTGTGATGTCAGTGATAGGTTGACATCGGTAGTAGTCTGTTTTGGGGTGATGGATATGTGTGGATGTGTGTGTTGGGGTGATGTATATGTGTGGCTGTCTGTGTTGTAGTGATGGATATGTGTGGCTGTGTGTGTTGTGGTGATGGATATGTGTGGCTGTGTGTGTTGTGGTGATTGATATGTGTGGCTGTGTGTGTTGTGGTGATGGATATGTGTGGCTGTGTGTGTTGTGGTGATGGATATGTGTGGCTGTGTGTGTTGTGGTGATGGATATGTGTGGCTTTGTGTGTTGTGGTGATGGACACGTGTGGCTGTCTGTGTTGGGGTGATGGATACTTGTGGCAGTCTATGTTGGGTTGATGGATACGTGAGGATGTGTGTTGGGGTGATGGATATGTGTGGCTGTGTGTATTGGGGTGATGGATACGTGTGGATGTCTGTGTTGGGGTGATGGATACGTGTGGCTCTATGTGTCGGGGTGATGGATATGTGTGGCTGTGTGTGTTGGGGTGATGGATATGTGTGGCTGTGTGTGTTGGTGTAATGGATACGTGTGGTTGTGTGTGTTGGTGTGATGGATATGTGTGGATGTCTGTGTTGGGGTGATGGATATGTGTGGCTGTGTGTGTTGGTGTGATGGATATGTGTGGCTGTGTGTGTTGGTGTGATGGATACGTGTGGATGTCTGTGTTGGGGTGATGGATACGTGTGGCTCTATGTGTCGGGGTGATGGATATGCGTGGCTGTGTGTGTTTGGGTGATGGGTATATGTGGCAGTCTTTGTTGGGGTGATGGTTACGTGTGGTTGTATGTGTTGTGGTGATGGGTACGTATGGTTTTGTGTATTGGGGTGATGGATAAGTGTGGCTGTGTGTGTGTTGGGGCGATGGACACGTGTGGCTCTCTGGGTTGTGGTGTTGGATACGTGTGGCAGTCTTTGTTGGCGTGATGGATAATGTGACTTTGTTTGTTGGGTTGATGGATAGGCGTGCCTGTTTTCCTTGGGGTGATGGATACGTGTGGATTTGTGTGTTGGGTTAATGGATATGTGTGGCTGTGTGTGTTGCGGTAATGGATACGTGTGGCAATCTTTGTTGGTGTGATGGATACGTGTGGCTGTCTGTGTTGGGTTGATGGTTATGTGTGGTTTTTGTTTTGGGGTGATGGATACGTATGGCTCTGTGTGTTGGGGTGATGGATATGTGTGGTTTTTGTGCTGGGGTGATGGATATGTGTGGTTTTTGTGTTGGGGTGACGGATACGTGTGACCCTGTGTGTTCGGGTGATTAATACGTGTGGCTGTCTGTGTTGGGGCGATGGATATGTGTGGTTTTTTTGTTGGGGTGATGGATACGTATGGCTCTGTGTGTGGGGGTGATGTATACGTGTGGCTGTTGTTTTGCGGTGATGGATACGTGTGGCTTTGTGTGTTGGGTTGATGGACACTTGTGGATGTCTGTGTTGTGGTGTTGGATACGTGTGGCAGTCTTTGTTGGGGTGATGTATACCTGTGGCTGTGTGTTGGGATGATGGATACGTGTGGCTGTGTGTGTTGGGGTGATGGATACGTGTGGCTGTATGTGTTGGCGTGATGGATACGTGTGGCTCTCTGTGTTGGGGCGATGGGTAAGTGTGGCTGTGTGTGTTGGGGTGATTGACACCTTTGGCGCTCTGTGTTGGGGTGATTGTTATGTGTGACTGTTTGTGTTGGGTTAATATGTACGTGTGTCTGTTTGTGTTGGTGTGATCAACACGTGTGGCTGTTTGTGTTGTGGTGTTGGTTACGTGGTGTATTCTTTGTTGGAGTGAAGGATACGTGTGGCTGTGTGTTTTGGGCTAGTGGATACGTGTGGCTGTGTGTGTTGGGGTGATGGTTACGTGTGTCTGTCAGTTTTGGGTTGATGGATACATGTGGCTGTGTTTTGGGGTGATGGACACGTGTGGCTGTCTCTTTGGGGTGATGGATAAGTGTGGCTGTGTGTGTGTTGGGGTGATGGATACGTGTGGCTGTGTGTTTGTTGGGGTGATGGATACGTGTGGCTGTGTGTGTTGATGTGATGGACACGTGTGCCTGTCTTTGTTGTATTTTCGATACTTGTGGCAGTCCTGTTTGGGGTGATGAATACGTTTGGCTCTATGTCTTGGGGTGATGGATACGTGTGGTTGTGTGTGTTGGGGAGATGGATACGTTTGGCTGTGTGTTTTGGGGTGGTGGACACGTGTGGCTATCTGTTTTAGGGTGATGGATACGTGTGGCTGTGTGTGTTGTTGTAATGGACACGTATGGCCGTCTGTTTTGGGGGTGATGGTTACGTGTGGCTTAGTGTGTTGGGGTGAAGGACACGTGTGTCTGTCTGTGTTGGTGTGATGGATACTTGTGGCTGTGTGTGTTGGGATGATAGACACGTCTGGCTGTCTGTGTTGGGGTGATGAATACGTGTTGCTGTGTGTTTTGGGGTGATGAATACGTGTGGCTTTGTGAGTTGGTGTGATGGACCCATGTGGCTGTCTGTGTTGTGGCGTTGAATACGTGTGTCAATCTTTGTTTGGCTGATGGATACGTGTGGCTGTCTGTGTTGAGCTGATGGACACGTGTGTTTCTCTGTGTTGAGCTGTGTGATACGCGTGGCTGTGTGTGTTGGGATGATGGGCAAGTTTGGCTGAGTGAGTTGGGATGTTGAATACGTGTGGCTGTGTGTGTTGGTGTGATGGAAACGTGTGGCTCTTTTTGTTGTGTTGATGGACACTTTTGACTGTGTGTGTTGTGGTTTAGATACGTGTTGGCAGTCTTTGTTGGGGTAATGGATACGTGTGGCTCTGTGTGTTGGGGTGATGGATAAGTGTGGCTCTCTGTTTTGGGGTGATGGATACGTGTGGCTCTCTGTGTTGGGGTGATGGATAAGCTTGGCTGTCTCAGGACTGTTGTTTGGCGTGTTAGCCGGGAGTTTATAGCTTCAGGGTTTTCAATATTGTGTCAAAAACCTTTGACACACTTTTCGACTTTTGAAGATTATTCTGAAGGGAAAACAATATAAAATTCTTTCTTCTATTTAAGGATCTTAAACGCGATATCAACAAAAATATCGTGTGGCGTCTTGGAAAAACATAAATCCAGTCCAACACCAAACACCACAATATTAATTAAGTTTAAGACTGTGACCAGTGGCAAGCATTCTGAACATGAAACTGAACTGGCGTGTTTCATAATATATTCATTCCTTGAACCATTAAGACATCGCATGTCTCACTGTACTCCATGGAGTACCTGAACACACAGAACAGACGCATTGTGCGTCTGGTATTAACTGTTGGTAATGTGGCGATTATTTCCGGTCAATGTGGTCACCAAACGGCTGTTCTGTGTCGATGCGCTATTCGTCATTAGGTCATACAGAAACAGCACAGTGTTTGATAGGACCAGTGGCACTTAGCAGCTGCACTTTTCAAATACAGGTGAAACTTTCTGTGCAGCTATTGCAGTGTCACGCACTGACAGCATCGCTCTGGTTGGTAGAGTGTTGCCCTCTATACCGATTCAGACGAATCCAGTTGACATGCAACTGCCGAAATCTTTAAGATTGTTTCTAAATTATTTCTTTAATCTACGACTACGTACTGAATTTAGAAATTCAGACAATATTATGCCCGTAATTCTCATGGTCCCGAACCCTCTCACATGCACCACAAATCCCACTCACTTAAAGCCCAAAGTAATTCTCTCCATCCACCTGTTAACTGTTCCATCTCACCAACAAATATCTCCCTCAACACCATATCGTTAAGTTCCAGTCTACATTTAAACAAATAATTACATTTAAAAACCACACTATCAATATCTCGCACAACATATACTGCTGTACAACTGAAGTATCAAAACCAAAACCAGTTCTTACTGTTTTCAAATACCATCCACATTACAAAGTCCGCTATTTACCTACCGCTGCTATAAACAAGCCGCAATTTCCTTGCATATCCTACTTACATTCTCACTCCAAGCAATGCAGTGCTTCTTGAGAAGCTACCCAGTTCTACGCTAGTAAAGGATTTCCCAAAATTTTATGAAACTCGAAAGTTAATCACCGCAAACACAAGTTCCCGCCACCTGCCCCTATCCCGAGCCAGCTCGATCCAGTCCATAGCTCCACATCCCACTTCCTGATTGTCCATTTTAACATTAAACAACCATTTACGCCTGTGTCACACAAATGGTCCCTTTCCCTCAAGATTTCCCCACCAAATATATTTTATGAGTAATAAATATTTCAAGCCCAAACAATTTACTCTGTGTTGCATTTTACTTATTGCCTTATCTCTTATTTGACTCTCTCACAATCCCACAGCAATTTCCAATACACAGACAGTCTAATGCACACTGCATACATTTACAGCCACATGCACAAATTTCAGTATATTTCAATCACAGTTGTTGCTTTAAATATTTCGACAGTTTTCTGACATCCTCAAAACATACTGATCAGTAATTCTTGTGAGTCACATATCAATTATACATATGTGTGTATGTATGTATGTATATACAGGTACAGCAGTCCGTTACAGGCCTGGAGTGGCCCAGAGGGCTCCAGGAGTTTAAGGTTCCCAGATTTCATGACAACGGCACAGGATGGTGGTAAGGTTATCAGCCTAGCGTACTGGCCGCCTTTACCCCAGAAAATGCTCCTGGTACTCATTTCTGTTAGAGGCTGAGTCGACCCCAGGGCCACAGTGCGATCGGAAGGATTTTATGTCAATGAAAAATTCCAATGACACCACCTAGAATCGAACCAATAACCTTCCGATTTGTAGCACAGCACCTTAGCCACTGTGGTCCCCATGTATGTATGTATGTCACTAATTAAAATGTATGAAAATTACACCGTAGACCTGCTACACAGTTCTACTGATATTCTACATTTACATGTGGTTATTGTGTTGCAGATTTGACGTTTATTCCTTTAACCAATTTTCCTCTATTTCTAAATTAACAGTTTTTTCCTTATTTCCCACTTCTGCACTCACAGTGTTTAATTACATGTTTGTGTGCAGGGACAAAAATTGTTTTTGTTGTGAAATCACATGTCAGCGGTTCCTGTTCCTTCGAAGAATTTCTTAGAATGTAAGACGATGTTAGGCACAGCGGTGTGCTGTGAGGGTTGAGTAATTCAAAATCAACAGGCGGTAACACAAAGTGTATGTGCAGAGGGGTAAGTCAGAACTGTATGTGCAGAGCGGTCTGTCAGAACTGTATGTGCAGAGCGGTCTGTCAGAACTGTATGTGCAGAGGGGTATGTCAGAACTGTATGTGCAGAGAGGTCTGTCAGAACTGTATGTGCAGAGAGGTCTGTCAGAACTGTATGTGCAGAGCGGTCTGTCAGAACTGTATGTGCAGAGCGGTCTGTCAGAACTGTATGTGCAGAGCGGTCTGTCAGAACTGTATGTGCAGAGCGGTCTGTCAGAA
>Ga0123355_10008955_pt1 | contig 15162 bp, 10 predicted proteins | sample TergutEmb28metaG_3_FD_89872 | JGI IMG/M metagenome (GOLD analysis project Ga0123355, IMG submission 89872) | Embiratermes neotenicus P1 segment gut microbial communities from Petit-Saut dam, French Guiana - Emb289 P1 | ecosystem: Host-associated > Arthropoda: Insects > Digestive system > Gut ...
AAAAAATTTTATATTTAAAATTTTTTTTTGTTTTCTTGTCGGAGGGGGGGGGGGGGGGGGGGGGCGCTCTTGTTTGAAGAAGTTAAAAAAGTACCAACTTTCATAAGTGGGTACGAATAGCTCAGTCAGTATAATGACTCAACACGGGCTGAACGGTCCGGGGATCGAATCCCGGTGGGGGCGAGATTTTCCGCACCGGTCCAGACTGGCCCTGGGGCCCACCCAGCCTCCTGTACAATGGGTACTGGCTCTTTTTCCCCGGGAGTAAAGGGACCGGTGCGTGGCTTTGACCACCCACCAACATCTAGAGCTGAGGTTAAAGAAAGAGTGTATCTATACCTCTACTCCGACTCTGAACCTTAGTGGTCTCTTCGAGGGTAAATTTTACCAACTTTCATAATGTAGTACGCCTTACCCCCTTTTTAGGGACGTTGAAAATGAAGGCTGCATAGTGTTAGTGCTTCCCTTCTTGCGTGACGTCTTCAAGCTTTTGTCAGACCTAAACTGCAGCAGACCGGACGGTACAAGATCAGTTCTCAATGGCCCAAAAGATGGACGGATTTTACGAGAAATGCACTGAGTGCCTTGAGAGTAACTGCAATGTGTTTTTTTATGTCACACGGCTATTCTGATTTGCCGGATGAATAGACTTTTTTAACCTTTTAAAGCCTACCGGTCACGTGATGCACCAACCAGTTTAGCATTCAACGATTGTACGCTCTGCCCACACTGTATTTATGTGTTTTGTATTTATCTGAGAAAAAAAAAACGACTTGTGCCACTTACAACATAAACTGATTGGTTTTTATAACCTAGATGAAAAGTGTTTACAGCGCGGTACGGACTGGGTCTTTAAATAAAGCGGTCTGCGCTTCGTCTTTAAAGGGTTAAACAGGATAACATGTCAAGTGGTAGAGCGACTCAAATCATTCCTTGCACTATTAGCGACTGTAGGCGAACTGCCTGCGGCTGTCAGATGTTTTAGCCTGTTCTAACAGTAATAATAACAACCAGGAAAGCTTGAAGTACGGTAAAAAGGACACGAAATATGCTAGATTAGATATTCTTGCAGTAGTATTACTGAAAATTCAGGATTTTCTTGAATATGACACTGTGTCACTGTATAGCGCGTTCGGAACCTGATGGCACACGGTGACGCACGGGAGGAGAAGTGAAGGGGAAAGATGCGAATGGAGTGGGTAGCCAGCAGCCTCGAACTGGGCGACGGAGCACGGTCTATACAATTGCTGTCCGCTGATCCGCACTCCTTGACTGCCAGCAGTTGACTGAACTGACACCCCCGCCGATTTAAATGGACTCGTCCGTTTCGCTGAAAGACCAAATCTGGTTTCTGCGCGTGTGCCATCACGTTTCGAACGAGCTCTACCTTACAATCTGACGTTCATAGGGCCGTGCATCGTAATATTATGTCTACAGTAAAACCAACCAGATGCACCAATGTATCAAATTTATTTTATTTTGGAATGACACTCTACATGTTTCGGACGGTCTTTCCGTCCACCATCAGCAGTTCAAGACTGTACATACTGCAACAGGCATTTGTCAAACAGATACTGCTGACTACTAGCGGACAACAGTATCTGTTGGTTGCTATATGTACAGTCTTGAACTCCTGATGATGGACGGAAAGACCGTCCGAAACATGTAGAGCGTCATTCCAAAGAAAAATAAATTTGATACATTGGTGCATCTTGTTGGTTTTACTATAGAAATAGTACCATACAATCTTGTGACAGTGGTTCACCTGACCCTGTGTCTTTGGGTGAGTACCTTACCGTGCTTCGAAGGCTCCTAATGCCTTTATCGTCAAGGGTTAAACAGTCTGAGAAGATTTCGTGTGGGAGTTAAGTGCTTCATCTATAAAGTCGAAGGCAGTACGATCAATCGAAACTTCGTGGAACTCCGACACACCGTCACAACCCAGCAGACTTGAATTCTCAGCGATGACGCTGTGCGAGTCTCAGGTTTTGCCATGATTCATTTAACTGACGGTCTTTTCTAAAACTCTGAACGTCACCACGTGTGACACTGTACCGGCGTTGCCAGCCACCTGTCATAAGACCATCAACATGACGTCAGTAACAAACGTCGGCGATTTCATAAAGCATTCGGAGATTTCTGTGTGTGAGCTCCATGCACGTGGCGCCAGTGATGTAAAAAGCTCATTTCCAATTAATTAACACAGTAATTTCGCTGTGTTTCGTCATCAAAGTATCCGGAAGGCATCGCTTGATTGTAATAATGTATTATCAGAAGAATGTTTGGCAGTTATTTATGAAAATAAGCATGACGCGCTTCTGCGTTCATGTTTATCCAGCCGTGATGAACTGCAGCAAACAGCCGCATGCTTCACGTGGAACACGGCTGGGTGGGGTCTTTGCTCTGCAGCGAGGCACGGTACGTTACTGGGGGTGTCTTGGACTCTTGATTATTAGCACTTGCCTACTTCTGTAGACACTTTGAATCGCACTGTTCGCTGTACGCACCGCCAGGTTTAACCGTCAAAAACCTAGACGTCGCTTTATTCATCGCAGGTTTTAATATCTAAGAATTCTACGTTCGCACACCGAGTGCAGCTGTTTGTTTTGTATGGATCTCGGAACGAACAGCGATTATACACCATATATTGGTTTGCTTTTATAATCGGGATGGAGAGTGTTTATTGCGCGGTACGAGCTGGCTTTATAATTCAGTTTAGTCTTATTCTTTAAAGGATAAACGGTAAAACAATCCCATTACAGGCCTGGACAGGTCCAGAGGGTTCCAGAAGGTTGCAGCTCCCAGATTTGAAGACAGTCGGCACATGAAGGTGGTGAGGTTGTCATCCCTTCGCACCGGCCGCCTTTCCCCGCCAGGATATATTCGTGGTACTCATTTCTGTCAGAGGCTGAGTCGACCTCAGGGCCACAGTGCGACGGGAAGGATTATGCCAATGAAAAATTCCAATGACACCATCGGGAGTCGAACCCGCGCAAAAGGGTTAATACTGAAAGCTCTGTATGCAGTCCACAAAATGTACTGATGTGTTCCTTAAGTCACTTACATAAACAATTATCACTATGCTATGCAGCCTTCGCCGATTGGTCTTTCTAACGCTGCAGACTGCCTTCTCTGTGAGGTACGAACTTAGTATTTATATGTAATATACACTCATGGCGGTTTATTTAATTACACACACCAACACATGCACATATAATTTTAAAAAATCGATAAAAAATATTCATTGCGGTCTTCATACAGTTAATTAGAATTATGGAAAATCAGGACAGTGAGTGATGTGAAAGGGTTCTTGCTTGTAGACGGAATAATTAGGAGTGTAAGTCACTATTAATGTGATAAACCAACAAAGCCATACGATTTGGTGCCACTGAATAGTGCGGTGCCACCATTGGTGGTTTATTGGATCGTGGGGCTGAAGAAAAACCGAAGCCTTCTGAACTGACTTGCAGAGAATCAGAAGTTTTACGAAAGGACGCACAGTGACTTTCGCATGTGATACAGTGTTTGTAAATGGCCTACGGACCGAAAATATTTCCTGTAAGTAATAATCCATGAAATCCAGTTCAAATATATTTTTTTTAAAATCAAAGTTAGCGTTAAGTAAGTTACATTGTATGCGGTGCGTCACTCGGGTGACCAAGCAATTTGCAGTGTTTAAGGGACCTGGAAGTTAATCAAAATACCGCATTGGGCCCCCTCCTACAGCAAACATATTCACATTCCGTGTCTTCCTCAACTTACGTTATACATTACATGCAACAAGCACTTCTTCCTGTTCCGAATTCACCGACAATGTCACACACCCAGAATTTATTGGTCTAGATATGAGATGAGCGAAGCATGTAGCGCGTATGAGGGAGACGAGAGGAGTATACAGGGTTTTGGTTGGAAAACCTAAAGGAAAGAGACCACTTGGGAGACCCAGGCATAGATGGGAGGATAATATTAAGATGGATCTTCAGGAAGTGGGATGTGGGGGCATGGACTGGATCGAGCTGGCTCAGGATAGGGACAGGTGACGGGCACTTGCGAATGCGGTAATGAACATTCGGGTTCCATAAAATGCGGAGAATTTCTTGACTAGCTGAAAACCTGTCAGTTTCTCAAGAAGGACTCTGTTCAGTGGAGTAAGCAAGTAAGATATAAAAACAACTTAAGGACTCACATTTCCCTAAATTTCCTCTGACACTTCCATCCATTATTGTCTGCAATACTATAAATGCCCGGGATCGAATTCCGGTGGGGACGAGATTTTCCGCCCGTCCAGACCGGCCTTGGAGCCCACCCAGCCTCCTGTACAATGAGTACCGTGTCTTTCCCGGGGGTAAACTGCGGCCGTGGCGTGCTGCTGACCACTCACCCCCTTCTAGTGCCGCGGTCATGGAATAGTAGAGCTATACCTCTACCCACCCTCTGGGCCACACCGGGCCTGTAACGGGATCACTTTACCTTTTACTATAAATGCTTATTTCATTACACCCAGGTCGGCATTATGCGATGCAAGTATAACTGACCTCCGTATGATCGTATTACTGAGGCGTTTCATTTTAATATTATCCTCTAACATGCATCTGGATCTCCCAAGTGATACCTCCAATGAACGTAAACAGTTTTGGCCACATTTACTGTCAACACAACATATGTTTCAGTTACACACGCTGACGTGATCTGGCACACTTTCACAATTGTACTATTGTACGCATTTGTAAATTGGAAACTTTTATGTGCACTACTATTGATACAATTTGTGGATGCAATGGCAATTAAAAATTACATTCTACATTGATGTATGTTGATCACACACTCACACGATATTCTCATGTCTGTCTGCAGTTAACTTGTGCGCCCAATATGGCGTCGACAGTCAACAGGTCAAGTAAACACAGCGTTTATGTAGAGAGCACAGCACACAGGTATTGCCCCGGGCGTCCATTACGAAGCCCTTGTATGACGTATATGTTGTGTAGGTATGGCATATTGTGGCTTTGTTTTGAAATCATGGCAGTCCCACAGCTTGACCCTTGTACTGTCTCAAATGATTCTAGAACACGTATATTTCAAATGATAATGGGACCAAACAAAAAGAGGGCTTTTTTTGATAGCACATTGGACTTGGAACTGAGGAAGAAGCTAGTGAAGTGCTACATTCGGAGCATAACTTTATATGGTACTGAAACTTGCACGATTCGTGCAGTAGATCAGAAACACCTGGAAACTTTTGAAACGTGGTGCTGGAGAAGGATGGAAAAGATCAGTTGAAATGATCATGTGAGAAATGAAGAAGTACGAGTATTACTGAGAGTCAAGGAGCAGAGGAATATCCTACATGAAATAAGTAAACGGAAGGCTAACTGGATGGGTCACATTTTGCGTAGAAACTGCCTTCCACAAGGGATTACTGAAGGAATAATAAAAGGGGGATAGAAGTGACAGAAAGACGAGGAAGAAGACGTAGGACGCTAGTGGATGACCTTAAGGAAAGGAGAGGATACTCTCATTTGAAGGAGGAAGCTCTAGATCGCACTGTGTGGAGAGCTCGATTTGGAAGGGGATTTGGACATTTCGTAAGACACTGCTAAATGAATGAATGAATGGGACCAGCCTTTATTCTGTGCCACCAGCTATCAGAATTGTAACGGCGTGTATTATAGCGCATAACAAAGAGTAAAAAAATTGGCCCCCAAATGCATTCTTTATGGATTTATAACATCCATTAATATGTGTGTTTATTTTGGACAAAACTGCTCACAGCCACCAACATACGTTTTCTCTGCACCCAATAACCGGGAATTGGTTTAAACCGGTTCCCGGTTATTGGGTGAATAAATATTGCAAGACAGATGATAAATCGACGAAGGAAACAACCTAGGCCCGGTAAGACGTTACAAAACTCACACGATACGAAGAAACTTCGGGCATACAATTAATTTTATATTCGTCGTCCCTGCATCGTAATTCTAGGTACAAGAAATCCAACGAAATGCAACTGTATGCAGATATTTATTTACTGCTAAATTACTCTAAATGTTTCGGGCGTCCATCGCGCCCATCATCAGGAGTACATAAAACTGTAGTTGCAGTCTCTGGTACAGATAATACTGTAAAGTACAAAAGTTGAACTAGATGCGTAATATTAACCAGTAAGTTGTAAGACATGTAGGTAGCCCTTGCTCTATATGTTTCGGGCGTCCATCGCGCCCGTCATCAGGAGTTCAACTTTTGTACTTTACAGTATTATCTGTACCAGAGACTGCAACTACAGTTTTATGTACTCCTGATGATGGGCGCGGTGGACGCCCGAAACATGTAGAGTAATTTAGCAGTAAATAAATATCTTTATACCGTTGCATCTTGTAGGATTTCTTAATATAAAACGTTGAAGTTTCAAGCTTGTCGCCCTGGCTGATTGACACCTTGGAAATTAAGCATTATTACACCAATTACAGGAGACAGTGTGGGTGCCAGTAGCGAAAGGAAAATTATCCACCCCTACCTTGAATCGGTCTCAGATAGCCCGGTCTTCTGGCCGGTAATCCGTCACTATTTCGGCTGAACTTTCTCGACACGAAGTCAAATGGTGGACCTCCTCCATATGCAGCAGGAGCTATAGTAACTGAACCGTAATTGTCGATATGATGGATCTGTTTTGAGCTTGTTTGTCAAATGGAAAGCAGGTCTTGAACCGGCGTAGTGACGGCAGGATCAGTCGATAATAGCAGCGTCCGCTCGAGGTTTGCCTGAACATCGATTTACATACGGGACATTAACTTCTTCCCGTAATAGGACGCCGGTGACACAAAACTCGTCATTATGGGGCACCTTATTCTTATTAATATCCTCAAAGCCTATTATTTATGTAGAGCCGAGGTTAGGAAAAAGTGGAGCTATAATTCTACCCCCCTTACACGTCTTCTTGGCGTGAACTGAGACAACTTCGCCTTTACCTGGGATATTATTATCAACCGACCACCTACTTCGAGGACTTCTAAGTGGCTATTTTCATGAAATTCGCACACTAAGCTACTTTGCCCATTCGTGTAGTTAATGTGCAAAAACTATCGAACTTGCATTTACTTGATCTTTTTTTTACACTAAAATAAGAAAAATTTAATTTGTTGTCTTCTTTAACAGTTATTAATACTTCATGCAAAACGATTTCAGTCATAGTTTATTCTCCCGTCTTAAGATCTTGTGAACTTTAGATCAAGGAAGGTGAAATGCGCGGTACGTAGACTGCGTTTGAAATGCGATGGCACACGCGCAGAAACCAGGTTTCGTCTTTCGACGAAACGGACGAGTCCATTTAAATCTGCGAGGACGTCAGTTCAGTCGACTACTGGCGGCCGAGTTGTGCGCATCAGCGATAGTAATGGTAGTAATGCTGGATACACCATGTTCTGAGGTAGAATGCGAGACTATTGGCTACCCACTCCACTCGCATGTTTCATCTTCACTTCCCCTCCTGTGCTTCATCGTGCGCCATCAGGTTTCAACTGGACTCCACCTGCTAATACTAACACGGATCTTGTGGTGTTGGGGTGTGCATGAGTGGCCCGAACTGGACTTGCTCACGGTGTAATTCAGTGCCTCGATCTTGTGAAAACTGGAACGGATTTTTCGGCCTTGTATAGGCAAGGTGTCTGGTGACCAGCTAGGTAACGACCAGCGTATGAGCGATTAACCTGCCCCAAGCGGTCACTTGGTAAATTTTAATTGGCGAACCAGTAGAGTGGATGTGACGCGGTGCGGCGCTGCCATGAGTCGTCATGGCAACAACAGTTTTATACGCATGCGTAAACAGTCTCTTCCCTACTGAAAGTATTTTTTTTGTCCCATTTGCATTCGGTTTCGCATTCTAAATTCTACAACTGTCCATCTGTTTAATGCGTCGTTAAACCGTAATTATATGGAATTCTCTGTACTTCGAGATTTGTTGCAGCATAGTTTATGCACATTTCAATGTTCTGGAATATGACACCCTGGAGCCGGGGTAGCTCAGTCGGTATAGTGACCCGCTATGGGCTGGACGGTCCGGAGATCGAATCTCGGTGGTGACGAGATTTTCCGCATCCGTCCAGACCGGCTCTGATGCCCAGCCTCCTATACAATCGGTACCGGGTCTTTCCCGGGTGTAAAGCGGCTGGGGCGTGGCCTTGACCACCCACCACCCATCTAGCGCTGATGTTAAAGAAAGAGTAGAGCTGTACCTCTACTCTCCATCTGTGCCTTTGTGGCCTGTTCTATGGTGAACTTTGCCTTTACCAGTGTAACAACCCAGAAGACAAGAACGATGTAATGTTGAAAGGATGGTCGCGAAGTATTAGCTAAGGGGGTCTAAATGTTGATGTTTTGCTGACCGTGCATCTTAGTATAATCTTGGTAATTAACCAACTTAATGCACAATTTCTTGTTCTATAATAAGTTTATTACATGCCTCTACATGTTTCGAGCACCAAGTGCTCATCATCAGGAGGTCAAAATTGTATTATACAGCATCTGGTATCTTCACACCTGTAGGTGTGCACAGGTTGAGAGATACCGAGAGAATGACGATACCAGATGTTGTATAATACAATTTGACCTCCTGATGATGAGCACAAAAGTGCTCGAAACATGCAGAGGCATATACTAAAGTTGTTATACAACAAGAATTTGTGCATCAAGTTTGTTAAGTACTAAGATTAGCTAAGGGTCTAGTTTTTAACAATTCCGCGTCATTTGCCCGGATGACGGAAGGTCTAAGTGGTGAAAGCAGCCTGCGGTCCAACCTTTACTGATAACCACGGCAAGCCCGCACATCTCTGTCTCTCTCTTCTGAGTGCTAAGTCATGCACTTGTTTTCTCCTCCCCACCGAAAACTTTAAAGGGAGATGAACTGTTCCAAAACAAACAATTCAATTCCGTTCCGTGTCACATTGTCCCTTCCTCAATTCCTCGTCTCCTTAATACGTCTGAATCTTACCGTCTTCGCCTGCAGAAGGATCCGTGTGACACTCACACCTCCTAGTTTCTTCGCTTCATACATCTTTTTTCTGTCTTTCTCCGTCATCAGGAACCTACACAAACTCTGTCTATCCCTTCGCTGTGTTTGTCTCTGTCCCTCATCAGTAACAACGGGAGAAGGGACGGAAGCACGCCCGCTGCCTGACTTCGGGACCTACAGCGGCTCCCCCATCCCTCTCCAGCTGCCATCCGACAAACCCATCTTAGTTACTATACCGCACCCGCACAAGCACACACCGCGATGAGAGAGTGAGAGAGAGATTGCTTGAGGCTGTAGCTGCACCAGGCGTGAGGCGTTCCGCTCCATCTCATTTAAAATTATTCAAGCATGAGTGGCATATGGCAATAAAAACCACCCAACTCTCGTCTCGTTAAAACCCAGGAAGTAGGTCTCACTTCATCCTACTTCCTTCATTCCTTGAAAACAAGGCCATTGTGTGTGTGTGTGTGTGTGTGTGTGTGTGTGTACGTGCACGCGCGCAATTGAACGTTTACGATCGATTTTCACGAAATTTGACAGTGCTCGCAAACGCCGTAATTTGGTTTCCTACGTTTGTAGGCTACGGGCTGGACGACCAACTGGTCGTAGTTTGATTCTGGGCAGAGCAAGTGATTTGTTTTATTCTCTGAACCGTCCAGACCGGCTCTGGAGCGCACCAAGCCTCGTCTATCCCTATCTTACCTCGCTCTCCTTTCCTATGTGGAAACAGCGAATTAATTCAGCGTCTTTGTCTTACAAATGGCACAATTTATAATATAGAGCTGACCCTGTGTAATTACATAGCAACGGAGAGAGAACGATAACGTGCGTACGTAGTTACATCTAAACTGTCTCGCGCTTTATGTATTTAATTATTATTTTCGTATTTATGTTGTCTTGTAAATTCGTTCAGTTGTGTAGGTGCAGCCTGTATTCGAAGCTAATGAGGGGGTTTTTATACATGTACATAGGCAGTGGATATGAAGATGATTTTTTTTTTTTAAATTTAGAAGAAACATTAACACAGCACGTAATATTTTCATTGGTACTGTACAACATGTTTGTAGTCTACAGTAAATTCATCATCGTGTGTAGGTGCGTTGCTAGGATGGAGGGGGCGGGTGGTACAGCCACCGCAGGCGACTGGCTATAAGGGGCGTTAAAATTAATATTTCAAATGAAAATTTTTTTTTTGCCTTCAAATTTTAAGTTTTTTAATCAAATTCTATAAATGAAAGTGATCCTTGAGTTCATTTCTGCTAGGTTCGACCTTTGTGGTTACTTGCCCCGGTACGCCACTGCTGACGTTATGTTCCTGCACTCCCATGTACATACTTTCACTGTCAGTGGTGCTTGCGTTCTTGCTGTCTTTTTCTATGCAAATTCTGTTAATAAGTTGCAGACCACACGTGGTCATAGTACAAGCCTCTTTACGAATAAGTTGCAGATCACACGTGGCCGTGGTACAAGCCCCTTTACGCATAAGTTGCAGACCACACGTGGTCATGGTACAAGCCTCTTTACAAATAAGTTGCAGACCACACGTGGTCATGGTACAAGCCTCTTTACAAATAAGTTGCAGACCACACGTGGTCATGGTACAAGCCTCTTTACGTTTAAGTTGCAGACCATACGTGGTCATGGTACAAGCCTCTCTACGTATAAGTTGCAGACCACAACTGAGCATGATACAAGCCGCTATGAAATTATGACGAATGTTCCGTTGGACTCTAGAGAATACTACAGCGGCAGGCAGGCAGGCAGGCAGGCAGGCAGGCAGGCAGGCAGCGTCATTTACTTGCACATCAACTGTGCCGCAGTCCCCATCCACTAACGAGACACAGGCCTTACATTTACCCAGTTCAGTAATTTGAAACCAAAATGTGACTTATGCCCGTTTAGCAGTCGCATGGCCGGCAGTCTCAAACTTCTCTTCTCGCCTATTTTCATCTCATCTCAGCAACTCAAGTCTGTCTGTCCTCCTTATTCTTATTCTTCCAGAGATTGGCCTTGTGATAGGCTACCCGGCCGACTACCTTGTCATCGCAGCACCTGACAACTTGTGGTTACCCGTTTGGAGGAGGGGGCGGGGGGGGGTCCTAAGCTGATGGGAACTTTGACTTGTAGCCGGCAAGTTCCCGTGTGCGTTGTGTGTCCAAATTTGTCTTCAGATCTGTAAATAAAGTCGGATCAAATATCCAGTGTGCACAATGCATTAATTAGTTTACTGGTTTAAGGACTGACAAATTAATGAGCATGAGGTGGGGGTTATATCATGTTTGGTGGGGGGCGAAAGAAATGTGTACATGGTTTTGGTGGGGGGACCCGAAGGAGGGAAATCGCTTGGAAGATCTAGATTATGGGAGGATAATATTAATATAAATCGTCAAGAAATGTGATGGGGCGGCTTGCACTGGATTAATCTGGCTCAGGATAGGGATAGGTGGAGGGCTGTTGTGAAAGCGGTAATGAACCTTGGTGTTCAATCAAATGTGATTTAATTAGTAGCTGAGGAACTGGTCTCTGCCCTCAAAATGACTTTGTTTCGTGGAATTCGTTCGTTAGTTAATTTAACGACGCCTAATCAACGATGTGCCACCCAGCAAGCTGTGTCAAACGATAGCTCGGAAGCTAACGTGTTCGTGTCTTGGCAGTGACCCCAGTCGTTCCTACATTATTCTGATTTACTTCATTACAATCGCACAGTAATGCCTCATTAGGCTTGACCGTTTGCTGCCACATCTTTCCCGCTTCATCATGTAGGGAGCATAACATTAGGTGCTGTACAGTCCGAGCTAGGATCGTGTAGCACAATGCACTGGTATCGCGATTTGTATCCTCGGATTGTCAGCAACAACGAATGAATGTGGAAGTAATTTGCTTAATACTGCGGTATTTCTTGACAGAAATTAATGACGTCTTCTCTCTCTCTCTCTATATATATATATATACATACATACACACACACGCACGCACACACACACACACCTGAGGGAAAGAGACTACTTGGGAGACCCAGGTGTAGATGGGGGATAATATTAAGATGGCGCTTCGGGAAGTGGGATGTGGGGGTATGGACTGGATCGAGCTGGCTCAACATAGGAACAGGTGGCGGGCACTTGTGAATGCGGTAATGAACTTCGGGTTCCATAAAATGCGGGGAAATTCTTGACTAGCTGAAAACCGTCTGGCTTCTCAAGAAGGACTCTGCACAGTGGAGTAAGTTTATATGTATATAGATAAGCAAATGTTGACACGCTAAGCATGTTGCTTCTAGCATCAAGTGACTTTAGAAACTTTATGTTTATGAATATGTACATTTATGTTTATATTTATAACTGCTCTGCCGATTTCAGTGGCTGCGCGGTCTAAGGCGTGATTCTGGGTCCCACACTTGCTGGGACTGCGGGTTCGAATCCAGCGTGGGGCATGAATGTATCTTGTGAGTGTTGTGTGTTGTCTCTGCAACGGGCTGATCACTCGTCCAGAGGAGTCCTACCGAGTGTGGTGTGTCTGAGTGTGATCGCGAAGCCTCGATACTGAGGAGGCCCTGGCCCACTAGGGGCCGTTCCGCCAAAAGATATTATTAAAGTAAACCCTCAATGTTACCAAAAAAACACAGTAGCCTCGGCTGTTAATACAGTGTGCAAGTGCTGCAGAATCTTTGGCTGGAATTGGAATCCTCATTCACAGTCCTTTGTCAGGACATCCCTACACATTTATTCCTTACTTTGAGTGCTATTTCTTGTTTAGCCTTTTGGGTGCTACAATGCCCGTTCTGACGCTGGTACAGACGGCAGTGTATTCCACACAGCTACATTTGCAGCGGGGATGGTGCAACCTGTAGACAATACACTGAAGTGCATTCTGTTTTTCAGTCCCTCTCCCAACGCTACGTTTATGCGTACATAAACCTCCTTTTGCGCGTCCTGTGGTAGAGTCCAGTTGAAATGTGATGGCACACGGTGAAGCACAGAAGGGGAAGTGAAGGGGAAACTGGCGAATGGAGCGGGTAGCTAGTACCCTCCACACTACCTCGGTACATGGTGTATCATGGACTCGTCCGTTTCGCTGAAGGACGAAATCTGGTTTTTTGCTCGTGTGCCATCACATTTCAACTGGCCTCTACTATATGCAGGTTACCTAAGTGCTGATGGTCACGGAGTGCTTGGGAAAGACGTAGACAGCTTTCTAAGTCTGGAAGAAGTGAGATATGAATAAGATTTCGTCAATTATTAGTTTTGGAACACCATCTGTACCACTACCGGCCACTGGACCTGATCCTGACACAGGTTTCTCAGATTACATAATTCAGTTTTAATATTATCGTACATTTCCATCAGTCCCAATATCGCGATACGGCGGTTGGCACTCCATTCTTGTAAGGTCCCAGGTTCTTACCCGCAAAGCCTATTCTGACGGACGTTTTCCGTTGTTTTTCTCAGTTCCTTCACACAATAGCTACGGTATAAAATGACGTTTGGCGACGACCGCTTCCCTGCAGGTTGTATCCAGTTCGATGCTCTTCAGCTTAATATTCGGCGCTGTGTAGGTCTGGTCGTGAGCCGCTGACTGTGGTTAGACCTACCGCTTGTCAGTATATCAGTACACAAACCCTCTCCTAAATCGCCGCTAACTTGTAAGTATTCACACAAACATTCTACGTGCCTTCATTTCCTCTCTTATATTCCAGCTACATGTATGGCCGTCTTAACCGCCCTCATTTTACTACCGTAACGTTTGCGGAAGGTAGAAATGTTTTCACAAGCACTTCGTTTGAATCCGGCCACAGTTGCCGCGCGGTCTAAGGCGTGGGTCTGCGGCCGCTCACTTGCTGGGATTGTGAGTTTTTAATCCCACCGGGGAAATGTCTGTCTCCTTTGTTTATTATGTGTTTTCATATAGAGGTCTCTGCGACTTGCCGATCCCTCGTCCAGAGGAATCCTATCGAGTGTAATATATGTGCGTGTGTGGTTGAGTAACAGTAGCCTTCTATATCTCCATTGATTAGATAGAAATTTGTCAGGGTAAGAAAGAAAGACTCTGAAGTTATCTGAAATTTATGTCCTTTACCACAGCAAGGCGTAACTGCACGGGGACAAAATGTAAATGGAAGATTGTCCACTTTCGTTATTAAATGTTTTTTTTTTTTTTTTAACTTTTGGTTCTTTGGAAACACGGAAAGTGTGTCCCTGAAACTGATTTCACCCCATGCGCTGAATCCAGTCCCGATGTGGGAAGTCCAACAACTCACCCCCATACAACTCAAACTTTAAACAGTGCGATTCGCGCAAAGCAAATCCATCAGTGTGAACGCCATGATGGCGTATGGGGGGCGGTCAGATTCGCTTGAAGCTTGACTGTCTGCTAACCTTCAGCAGTACGTCATGCGTCGCTTAACGACGGGGATACGTTACGAGAAATGCATCGTTAGGCGATTTCGTCGTTGTGCGAACGTCATAGAGTGTACTTACACAAACCTAGACAGTACAGTATAGCCTACTACACACCTAGTCTATACGGTATAGCCTATTGCTCCTAGGCTACAAACCTGTACAGCATGTTACTGTACTGAATACTGTAGGCAAATGTAACGCAATGGTATTATAATATTATGGGACCACCGTCGTATATGCGGTCCGTCGTTGATCGAAACCTCGTTAAGCGGCGCATGATTGTATATGGAGTGAGTGGTCAGCTTTACGCCCCGGCCCCCTTACCCCTGGCAAAGAGCTCCCCCATTATCCGTTAAGTATACTAGACACTGCAGATAAGCGTATCTTTTACCTCTGGCGAGAATCGACCCACGAAATGTCTGTTGTACATCCCCTAGCCTAGTCACTATGTCGACTGGGCTAACGTAACCGTCTGCAACATGCATAGGTTCAAGAGGCAAGCGGAGCGGGCCTTTGATCGTGGTGACTGACCTTTAAAGGGCTTTTGGAGGGCAGGTAGTGGAAAGTAGACTGGTGCATTAGCACGGCTCTGGCCATTAGGTCAGAGAGAACGGCTAAGGAGATAAAGTCGGGTTTACAACGTAAATATCGGAGCGCGCAACAGTGTTGGTGGGGGGGGGGGGAAGGCTCATCTTTTTCCCCTCCTGTTCAACATCAGACGCGGTTCTGTTGAAAACCCCTTAACATAAAAGCCATACTTCA
>Ga0123355_10008956_pt1 | contig 15162 bp, 7 predicted proteins | sample TergutEmb28metaG_3_FD_89872 | JGI IMG/M metagenome (GOLD analysis project Ga0123355, IMG submission 89872) | Embiratermes neotenicus P1 segment gut microbial communities from Petit-Saut dam, French Guiana - Emb289 P1 | ecosystem: Host-associated > Arthropoda: Insects > Digestive system > Gut ...
CACACATACACACACACACACATACACACACACACACACACGCATACACACACATACACACACACATACACACACACACTCTCCCCCCCACACACACATACACACACACACACATACACACACAACACACACACACACACGCGCCGCTTGTACCAAAGATATTCGGACAGCAGTCTAATGCACTGAAACATAGCGTCAAACTTTCGCATGGTTTAATGATTAGACATCACACAAAATTTCTGCACGTCTTTCCAATCTCTGCACCTGCACCTGTCTATCTGTCATGCCGTTGTTATCCAGACAGCTCCCTCAACTGGCTGTTGCCGTGTGAACAATTTGCTGCTGTCTTAATTCCACATGTCGGCATCGCAATAGGTGCACCTACTGCCGTAGGTAGAACTGTGCAGGGTGTAACAGGATCCCTAGTAGCCTTATCTAAGGCCTCTGGTTACAGATGTTTAGGATCCCAGCACTGTTGGAGAATCCTCGTACCTGCTTGGCTAGACGATGCACGCCCTTCTCGCTAGGGTAGCCCCAGGCAGGCTACATTCGTCCGGCATCTGATATCGCGGCCATCTAGGTCTGAGGCTGTGTGTTTCAATGCAGTTCTGCAGTGCCGACCGTGTGCACCCTGCTGACGGACGGCGTTGTCACATCCCTCTGTAACCCTGCCTGACCGCCTGACAGTATCATCAGGATCTCTCAGCGGAGTGCTGGCGATGCCGGAACTGAATTGTTACGAAACGTTCAGTTAGACTGAAGCGCATCAGTCAGCGATGGATGGCGTTCCTTACACTCTACTGAGATTTTCTTGCTGCAGCGGAGTGGAAAACAAAAGGAGGGAAATAACGAGACGTCATAATAATGCCAAGAAAATTGTCAGACGTAATATGGTCTGCTAATTGAGAGAGTTTCTTAATTTGGCATCGGGCTGAATGTAAAGTACACAAAGGGCAGTGTCTACTGCGTAATGTAAATGTTTCTTTGTAGACACGCACACACACACACACACACACACACACACACACACACACAGCCAGCCCACTGTTCCACAGCACAGCTCTATCTGTGCACAGCTATGCTGTGCTCCTGTGACACTACACTTGTTCGCTGTGCCGTACAGCAAGTAGGCCTAAATGCAGCGGGCGGCATTCCTGAAGAAATTATTGGGAAAGCATTGCCATAAAGACCCACCATGAATATGTAACTAAGTGCATGTAGTTGCGGAATGGTGACCATGTACATACATTCATATCAATATATATATATATATATATATATATATATATATGTGTGTGTGTGTGTAATAACACATGGAGCCCACCCTCCACTGCTGCAGGACAGTGCAGCCCATCGGTACAGCAACACAACCACAAAACGAATGGGCACTCAGCAAATTACTGCAACAGCTGACGGTGTGCAATGTGGGTGGACAGACTGCCAACGGAGAGAGCCACAGGTTCACTGTTACAGTTTGTTGATTTTATGTAGCGTACTGAGGGCAGACATCAAGCGCTGTACGTACTGGACAGCAGCGTCTTGTGGCGACGTTGCAAGAATGAGAATATCAAGCTGAAGGCACGTGTACACGTATCGTGCGCACAGCAACACTCAAAAACGTCGGCCCCTCGCTCAGATGCAGTGATAGCGAGATAAATAGATGCTGTGGAGAGCGAACAGACTGCAACACAGACTGTGCTGTGTGCTGTACCGTCACTGCACAGAACCTACTGTGCACCTCAGTTCAGCGAATAGCAATGTTTCAGAAGGCACACTGTTTATCGTCACGCGGTAGGGTTGGATTTCTGCAGTCGGTGCTGCTGCTGACTGTACAACGTGAAGTAGCACTGAAGGGTTCATCAGTAAGCCGGGAACAAAATAATTTGTTGGTTGTTCGAAAGTTCATGACACAAAATGGTTGCTTCACGTTCTGCCCACACAGCTGTATTTATGTGTTTTGTGTGGACCTGAGAACAAACAGCAATTATTTCCTATTCAACATTAACTGGCTGGTTTTTATAACCGAGATGCAGTGTGTTTACTGCGCGGTACGGACTGGATATATAGGTACATCACAGGTTGAATCGCAGCTTTCGAAGGGTTGACCAGACCGTCCCGCTATCAGTTTATTGTTTTAAACTGGTCGGACTGAACCTGTTTTGTTCCTTCGTATTTTTATACTTGAGTTCCCATTCATTGGTTTCCAGGTTACGAACGATGTAACGTTACGGCGTGACGGTCGGTCGGCACTGGTGCGTGTCCGTTCATTGAGGGGCCTCCGAGCGTTGGCGGAGTGTTAAAACGAATCGATAAGACATTGATCAGCGTGCTGCTGCTGCCTGCTGCCATGTCGTCCCACTCGTGAATGAGGGAGGAAGAAGGACGAATCGCACCGCATTAATTCTGTATGAGGAGCCGCGGGTGGGACTGGCAGTGTGAATGACTTGCCGTCATTAATACATAACCTATATTCATTGTTATGTGACTGGCACAGACACATAGCAGCGCTGTGGAGCTGTCTGTGGCACATTCCGCCGTACGTAAAGCCCAGCAGTCACTATACGTACACTCAGTAATTCTGCGTTCTGCCCACACAGACTGTATTTATGTGTTCTGTGTGGATCTCAGAACAAACAGCGATTATTTCCCTGACATCGATTAGTCGGAGCCGGCGTAGCTCCATCGGTACAGTGACTGGGCTGCAGGCTGATTCGTGGCAGGAGCCAGAAATTTGTCCCTTTCCTAGGACGACCCGTCTGGCTACGGCACCTACCGTGGGATTGTGTGGCTGGGGCGTGCAGCTCACCTCTTAGCTCCACCTAGGGCCGAAGTTCAGAATGAGCGGAGCTGTACCTCCACTTTATCTTTCGCGCGGTGCAACATCATCTTTCCTTGTTTCCATCATTCACTAACCGGGTGTTATAGCCCAGATAGTGTGTGTACTGCGCGGTACAAGCTCTAACTATCAAAACTGTACGTACAATTTAGATTAGTATTAATCTCAGAACGGTGAAGCACTCAGCATCGTAATCAGTGCGATGGCATGCCTTGGGATGCCCGAAAGTCCTGCAATGCACAGCCGACCGCCAGTCAGAGCGAAGTGCGTCCGTCCGTCTGTGTTGGAGACAAACTGAAAGGTCAAGTGGCTGGCGGATTGCAGTCAAATCTGCCTAATTTTGATTGTAAGACTGAGTGCCAAATCTTGTGGTGAAATTGCATTGTGAGGCCTTTGAGGTTCGTATTGTTCAACAGCTGTGCTTAGGGTGTTTGGGGTTCATGTGACCTGTGAGTGGGCACAGGGTTGGGAGCGTAGCCGTGAAGAAGAGCGAAAACTGGGAAGATGCAGTAGTAGAGGGCAGAATAGTATTAACTTTGATCTAAACGAAATAGGATGGCGTGGCCTGGATTAATCTGGCTGATAACAGGAATAAGTGGCGGGCCCTTGTGACAGCAGTTCTGAAGCTGGGGATTCTATAGAATACTGCGGGTGTGTCCACTGGCAGAGGATCTGCTAGCTGCTGCAGACGGTCTCTGATGCAGTTAGCTAGTGGTGAGTCGGGACAGCGAGGTTCACAGGCCTGTCATGACGCTCACAGCAGACACGTCAGCATTTACATGTGAACCAGTGGTGCCGCCACCTGTCATTAGCACACTGAGCAGCTGTGCCGGTGTGCATAGCGTGATGTGTCACTGGTGTGGCAAAATGTCGTGGACTGGGAACACATAGTGTTTCATATAACGACGCTGTCAGTTGCTGACACTACTTAGTGCCAGTGACAGTTGAAGATAAGTCCAGGGGGTTGGTGGAAAGACGGTGACACGGGAAAACACGGGTTCTAGGAGGAGACACTGTCCGACTGTCACTGTGTCCACCGCAAAACCCAACAGGAATTGGTCTTGGGCCGAACCCGGCCTTCCGCGGTAGAGGCTGGTCCCTGGAGCTTACTGCCACGTCATGCTACTAGGAGCCGCACAGAAACGCTGTTCTGCACGGACCATTGTAACACGGTCTCAGGTAGGAAGCCGTGACAAAATGTGCGCAGTTTCCCATATCGTGGGGCTCTGAATGAAGAAATTGTGTGACGATAACAAACACAAAAACGCTTTTTTACAAGGTCAGTAGACACATTCACTCCTCCATACGCCCCCATGTCCCCCACTCCTTTTATATGCCAGGCTGTGTGCGGCTGCCCGCGCACGCAGGTGCCATAAGATTGCGATCGAACTCCTCACGCTTTCTGTTTGTGCTGTGTGGATGCAGATAACGTAGCAGTGTCCAAGCTTGGCATGTTGAACATTAAGTGAAGGTCAAACATAAGACAGATAACGACCAAATGGACACACCAACAGCAGCTACGGGCTTCAGTGCCACATTAGATGCACCACTTATCGTCTGTGCTCCATGTTGCCGGACAGCCGAGTTGCGCAATACTTCGCGCAGTGGTGGTGCAGTTGGTTGAGGCACTGCGCTACAAGTTCGAAGGTCGCGGGTTCGATTCCTGATGGTGTCACTGGAATTTTTCATTGACAGTCCTTCCGGCCGCAGTAAGGTCCTGGGGTTGACTCAGCTTCTAACAGAAATGAGTACCAGGAATATTTCCTTGGGGGTAAAGGCGACCGGTGCGTAGGACTGACAACCTTACCACCTTCACGTACCGATTGCTATAAAATCTGGGAGACTCAGTCTCCTGGAACCCTCTGAGCCTGTCCAGGCCTGTAATGGGATTGCTTTACCTTTTTACCTTTATGTCTTTTCCCCTTTTTTCTCACTTCTTGCCAGTGTTATTTCGTTTACTTGTGTCACTTTTCTCGTGTAGGTGTTATTCACAGTATCTGTTCATTAGCGTCTATGATGGGCCTTCCCGATCCGTTCCCATTTTTCCAGTGGCAGAACGCACTTTTGCACGGACGATGCTCTGCTGTTTGCATACACGGAGCTGCAATGTCGAGCCTTACAGATGAATATAAAAATAATTAGTGTTTTTAATTGTTTGCTTTATTTAACCGGGATGGAGCGTGAAGCGAGCTACTTACCTCCGTCCAGTGTAAGGGCTAAGATTGGGCGGATCTCAACCTGCATTTTGTCGCGTGTCTTAATGGCTTGCCAGAAACTCAACGTTTACTTTGACAGTAACTAAGAAGGACCAAATACTTGAAGCTGTACAAAGAGCCGAATATTTAACACACACTCATGGTCCAAGACGAGTTCCGCTGATCCAGTCAATAGAGAAGGTTAGAGTATGCAGCCTAATGAATTATTTTGTGAGTGTATGTCAGCATCATAAATCAGGAACGTGCCCTCATTCTGTGACTGATACACTGTTACATGATGTCCCATGACGGCGGGAACCAGAAGGAAGAGAAATTTGAGTTCTGACGATTGTAAGAGTCTTGGCGTTCGTACTTCAGTCATTTTGAAGTTGCATGCGTTCTGATGACAGGCTTGGCACGGAGCGCGTCTGGACAGTGTCACTGTGTTCTGAGAGTTCTGCTGCGAGCTGCTGGCGTCTAATGTTCGCTGTATATTGTGCACACTTTCTTGGTTAAGTCTTTACAGCCCAGTGGTCACTACATGTACACCGCCAGTTTAACACTCACAAATTCTACGTTTTGCCCACTCACTGTATTAATGTGTTTTGTGTGGATCTGAGCATAAACAGCGATTATTTCCTCTTACAGCGTTGACTGGCCGGTTTTTATAACCAAGACGGAGAGTGTTTTCTGCGCGGTACGGACAGAGTCTTTGAACTTAACTGAAGTTAATATTCGTCTTCAAACGCCTGCACCGTGGCTCAGGCGGTTAGTCGCCGGTATCTCACCGCGGAGGCCAGGGTTCGATTCCAGGCCTGTCAGTGTGGGGGTGCACAAACTGGCACTGGACAGGATTTTCTCTGCGTACCTCCGTGTTTCCCTGTCACTATCACTGCAGCATTGCGCCATACTTATCTGCGTCTACGTGTCGCCCTTACCAGAAGCAGACAACCTGCCAAACCTTCGAACCTCCCTAAAGGCAATGTCCTTTCGGAAATCGGGGAACAGGGAATAGGGAGGTACTGTCATTTAAAAAAATAGTCTTAGAAGACTCACATATCATGTGATTTAGCAGATGGACAGTAAAAAATTGTACGTTTCATAGAGATGTTCACAAACAGCTTAACCACAGTAAAGTTCACCATCGATATTCGTTAATTTCGATCTTTTGTGATTACTCATATAAATACATTTTTTCGAAATTTCGTGACTAGTTCCGACGAATCGGGATAACATTATATGGCTGACAGGCAGGTCCCCCCCCCCTCCGCCTGGTATTGCTGTAATCACTTGAGCCCTCTCTGCTGTCATTGTGTGGTTAACTGCTTTAGTGCTTTGTGGAACGAGACTCTTGTTCAAGCAATTAATGCACTCCGTGCTTTAAATTTGTTATTCTATTAAAAATGAAGCTGCTGTTTGTCATGCTATTTCACATGTTTATTGCTGGTATTTTGTGTTGTTCTCGGAACCAGAAAGGCGGTTCACAGTGCCACTGTGGCAACAAATGTGCAATGGTGTACATTCAGAAGTAGACAATAAACTATACAACATATACAGGGACTTGATTTATAAACTTGACGCACTGAAAGGTATGAAAACGTACCGAACTGGGACAACAAGATTAAATGGAAACTGTACGTTTGACAGATGAGTAGAGAGTTTATCACTAACCGAATTTGGCGAAGAAGAGCTAGAATTACTGAAATTAGGTCCAAATTATGCACCTGGCAAAATAAATATGGACATAACGCACGGTAAGAACAATATTAAGACCCATTTTGATCTTTATGTTTTATCAGTACCAATTAAATGCAAGCATCAAAAATCTAATGTATTCGTTTTTTTTTTTTACACTACACAAAATAATTTGACGGCTTATTAAAAACAGACCTCATTAGATTCAGTCCTGGACTGACGGGTGAAGGGGGCACAATGTTAGCCACGCCCGCCCAGAGCTCACGCAACAGGAAATGCAGAACTGTGTGTGCTTGAATATTCCAGACAGCAGTAACAACTCTGTTCTGTGTGCCAGCTATTCCTACGCAGTTCCTTCCGTATTTAATGACGACTGGTTTACTGTCAACAGTCTACGTAGCAAGCATGCACGTGATGACATCTGCCTCTACACTGCCCCGACTCTCAAGTTAGTACAACGATGCGAATTTTAGTTACTTATTACGCAACAAAGCCCGGATGTAGAGATCTCTCCGTCACGTGCACGTACTATACATATAGTAGGACCTTAAGTTCTCTCGAAGACAACCTGAAGATGGCCAGTTGGCGCCGAAACACGTAGTTGCCTAGTGTAGTCACTAAAACATCTTAATTGACATAGTTGTGTTTGACTACATATCATTTCCAGAATTTTAGTCGTCGTGTTTTTAAACAGTCATCGTCTGGGTAATCGTAGGCCTGCTGTTGTGTTCGTAATAGACCCGCAACTGATATATTAAGTTATTGCACCACTTTGCTTTAAGCATTTGGAATCCGAACGGAAGGCATTTCGTTATTTGCTACGTATTTATCTTTCCGTGCCTCAGTTCTCGTCACTAACAGCTCCACAGCTCCGTGCTCATTCACTGAAGTCTCTGGCTATGTCGTTCCACCCACGCGTCCTCATCGTATTTTATTTTCCCTTCCCTCCGTGCCCCTCACCGTTTTGTAGCGTACAATCAACGAATCTTCGTCAATGAAATGACGTAGCGGACTGCGATTGGCTAACTGGGAGATACCACGTGACTGGTACGAGCAGCATGGGCGTATTGATTCCCCTCACAATCGGTAAGGGTTCGTGATGAAATATTCAGATTTGTAACGTGAAATAGTCGCTGCAGCAGATGGTGTAGGCAGACAGCAGACATGCTTTTAGCAACAATGACTTATTAGGGTCAGGCACAAAAATAAATTTATGGACGCCGGATGCGGGTTAGTGGAAATACACATGAGGTAAAGGTACTGTTTGAATTAATATAACAAATCGAATGAAAGAACAACGCGTATAAAACTAACATGCTGCGAATGGAATATGAAGAGAAAACTAATTTTTTCTGGGGTGTGATTTTGTGTCACTGGGCGAATATTTTACGGCATATCAAAGAACCGTAGGGCCTTTATCTGCAGTGACAAGTATGATTGCAAGCTAACGATCCAACCTGACATTCGGGAAAACATTAATGTGCGGCCAGGTATTGTGACAACCTCAAATGTGGCGGGAATGCAGAAACTTTACAAAACAGAAGACCTGAACTACACTAGTCTTAGACTGCTGTGCCTGTGCTGGAAAGACCCTGAAATGTCATTCTATTACTGCTGCCAATAATAATAATAATAATAATAATAATAATAATAACAATATCCGACACATGTCCTGGAGGTAAGGTAACCACATTATGGAACCAACAAGTGCAGACTGGCCGAACTATCCCTAACAATAAACCGGACATCGTGATCCGTGATAATAAAAGGGAACTTGTATGTTAAACGATGTTGCAATTTCTGGAGACAGAAATGTGATCCAAACAGAAGCTGAGGAGGTTCTAAAATATACAGCAATCATATATCTGTTGAAATATAAAGATCTAGAAGCAGAAATTTAGCGTACGTGGAAAGTAAAACAAAAGTGATGCCGGTAACAATAGGGGCAACTGGAACCATTTCAGAATTACTCAGACAATAGCTTAGCAACTTACCGGGAAAACACGAAAACAAGTAACTACAAGAAAGCAATCACATTGGGTCTTGCACACACACTGCGGGAAGTGCTGATGTGAAAGTACAAAATGCTTATCATTGGGAATGATATAACGTGTGCCATAAATTGTAAATACATAACACTTGCAGAAATACATACCATTGAATAATAATAATAATAATAATAATAATAAATATGCGAATTTACACTTCCAACTCGATTTTTGAGGTTAGATTTGGTGCTTGCAGGCTGCTTCTACATGGCAGCCTTGTCGTCATGAAGGATCTCCCTCTTTCTAATAGCTTACAGCACTACGTAAGTGCTATACATTTGTGTAGATCGCCCGACATATTGCTTTCCCAGTGTGCTGTTGTGATTTCATCCGCTTAAAGGCTAAATTAACCTTCGTTGTATTTAAAGACTTGGAGCGTACCGCACAATAAACGTACTGTACAGGCAAATAATCATTGTTTGTTGTTACTTCCGTACAAAACACGTAGACTGAATTGGTAGAACACAGAATTTTTGGTTGTGGTGTATAAAGTATCTCAAGGCAACCATCCCCAATACAGGCTGTGACAGATCAAACACCTGGAGAATGTGAATTTTTACAGCAGTTTGGGTAGGACAAATGATGCAAGATGTAAACGTGAAATTAAATTCAGATTTGTCATGGCAAAAGCAGCATTCAACAAGAAGATCATTCCTTTCACCAGAAAAATGGACTTATATTTGGGGAAGACACTTAAATTATTACATTTGGAGTATAGCTTTGTGAGGTGCTGATACTTGCATGCTTCGGAAAGTAGATCAGAAATACCTGGAAAGTATTGAAATGTGGTGCTGGAGAAGCATAGAAAAGATCAGTTGGACCGATCGTGTGAGAAATGAGGTGTAGGGTTAAGGAGGAGGGGAATATCGTACATGTAGTGAAAAAAGAAGAAAGGCTAAATGGATTGATCATGTCTTGTGTAGGAACTACCTTTTAAAACATGTCATTGAAGGCAAAAGAAAGGGAGGGATAGAAGTGATGGGAAGACGAGAAAGAAGATGTAAACAGCTACTAGATGATTTTAAGGAAAAAGAGGATATCGGAAGATCGCACTGTGTGGAGAACTGGCTTTGGAAGAGGCTATTGACCTGTCGTGGGAGAGACTGCGGAAAGAGTGAATATAACGTAACTACTGGCTATAAAGAATTGATACAAAGCAGTCAGTCATACAAAATGTCATTTTGCTAGGCTTAGGAAACGTTAATGTATATGTGAGATAAACACTTGTCCAGCAGTTGTTTACACTTTTCAAAGAAACGGGCGGTTGTCCGAAATAAAATTGTGGGTTGTTTACTCGTTATCGTTTAACGAGGACTTCGGAATGGCAAACGGTTCCATCCAGTTGGACTGGCGGGAGGTGAGGGCAGTAACAAATGAATGTGTACCAGCGGCAGGCGGGATTCGGTTTGGAAGCTTCCATAAGTGTAGGAAAGGTGGGGTTGCTGTCTCTTAGTTGTGTTTTGGGGAAGCGGACGAGAGCAGTGAGGATGCTACCAGATTCTAGTGAGATGAGAAGACGCGTTTAAGGTGGTGGTTGTTGTTGAAGCGGGGTTTGAGCGTTGTTGGATATCCGTGTGCCGACAGAAAGCCAAGAGTATTACCGTCGACCACCAGCCGATTTTGCAAGAAAGAAGATGGTCACACAAACGAATATTTGTGAGTTTGCAGTTATGTTATGTTCGCGAAAGAAATATAGACAGTATTTCAAGGCCTAGTTACCAGATACGGCACTTTTGTAACTGAATGCGTGTTTGAAGTAAATACAGATTCGTATATCTGTAGATTTGTTATCTGAGAAAGAAATATGCCTTCTGAAGATGATAATGAACGGGCAACGATGATGGAATTGTGTGTTAGTAAAGAGTGGTTATTTCGAGAATTACGTTCCGACCCGTCAAGACTGGTGATTATCGACTGTCGAAGTTCAAATGAGTATGGTGAATCACACATTAGGCATGCTGTAAATTTTAGTATCCCAAGTATAATGCTAAGAAGACTGGCAGCAGGTAAAATTGATCTTATGTCCACTATTAAATGCCGCGAACTGAAGACCAAGATGACGAACGCATACAAGGAGAATGTGTTTGTTGTGTATGGTGATTTCAACGTGACAGAGCAGCAATCTGCAAATCTCACTGCAAGCGATACGCTTCATGTAGTAGCCAAACGTCTAGCTCAAGATGGCTGCCAAGTGGTGTGTTTGGAAGGTAAGGGAACACTTTACTCTGTTTGACACGTAGTCTGTAGGTTAATATCGAATGTTCGAATTACGTGTTGTGTGTTTTGAGATCCAGTGAATGAATAGAACGCCCAGTTTGGTCCTGTGTTAAAATGCGAAATTAAAACTCTTCCAAATAAACACTGAACTTCGGTTTGTTATTTCACACACTAGGTTTTTGTGTTGCGTTTGTTGGTTTTATGTTAAATACCGAGTAGTTCGTTCAATAGAATTGAAGTTTCGTCATTGGGATTTCCTTGACAAGTCTCTTATACGTTACATACAAGAGCAGACAAGAGTAGTTATACAGTAATTATAAATATTGACATTCTTACAGTGACAGCTAAATCGTTTCCATGTGCACTTTGGAGTGTTCCATTTTTATTACTGGGGTAGGTGGGTAGAATTGACGGAAACGCCTCTGTTGTGATTATGTAATTTGTAAAGGGCAAACGAAATATAAACGCTCGCATCCATCAGCTTCAAATTATTTGCCGTAGGGAATTTTCTTGATGTGATTGTAGGTTAGTAACTTCCATTCATTGTTATGCGTATAGTCAGCACACGGAAGAGATTTGTGACTTATGAAAATTACCGGTTTTTAAACGCACGACTTTAGCTGGGAATGACAGCCGAATGCAAGTCTTGTGCGTGATAACCATGCTGTCTCTCCCCTTCTTTCAATTTTAAACCTGCCGAGCAATTAAAAAAATAGTACGGAGGTTACGACACTGGCGGCATGAACAGCACAAATTTTAAATTTCTTGCAATCTGTAGTGCTAAGAACAATATGGCGGGTGCACGAACGTATGAGGTGGGGCTATAGGGCCATGTAGTTTAATGTTGTGAAATAATGTCTGGTAATAGATTTACGGGAAATCTTAGGGTTTTGGTGAGGAGTTTTTCTTATTGTAGACGGTGTAACAACAACATGGTGACTATGTGAACAAGTTTTTAACTTTCTGTTTGACAGAGATAACTGATGGGTCACTGAATATAAAAGTGAAAAGTATTCTGTCAAACTAGATTTTAAACTTTAAAGCAAATTATGTATGAATTATATTTCACATTCAGCAGTTCAGTTGCTAAATGTGGCAACTGCATGCTGTACATGTACATAGCATGGTCTTACCCAAAATACAATAATGCCAATACTGCCACAATGGTAACAAGAGTCTGTAGGTAATTATGGTCCTGTTTCGGCTCTTCACATCATGTATTGACGGTGTTTTCCGACTTTTGGAGGAACGTTTTTTCTCCATCTTCAGGGTGTCTGGCTGATGTGGATGCTGAAGTAATTGGTAGGAAGGAATGTGTCATTTACATAGGAAAATTTGAGAAACTTCTAGCCGATCGCAGATGGAATGGGGCTTGCACCGAGATAATGGGGATTACCTCAGTATCAATCTGAATCATTCAGTGATCTTGAAGGTGGAGGCATTATGTTTCTCCGGAACGCCGGAAGAGCCCTTCACTGACTGTGTTCCCCCTCCCACTACCAAACAGTATAATTTGATAAACAACCTGAAAACCTGTACTGTCTGCAGCACATGCAATACAACGAATGTGTTCAATGTGGTCCAAGGCCATTGGGCTAACTCTTGTGCTAAGCTTCATTTATTGTGCATTTAAATCTGTAATAACATTAATTATACTGGTAACGTATAGAACAGCTCGTGGGCTGTTGGAAATTCATTTGGGCCCTGTCAGAGTAGGATGGTAAGGGTCTTGCTTCGGCTTTGCTTGGGGACCCGGATTTTGAAATTCTGCCAGATGTTTGAACTGTTCAGCAGAGGGTACATAGGTGCAGTCAACTGTGTTTCAACAACAACAAAAATATAAAAATATGAACATAATATCAGAGTGAATTCTATTCATTCTTGGCGTTTGAAATGCGTCTGTGCACGTTTAAATACAGAGATTTTATTTTAGTAACATGTGGGTCATTTTCTGTCGGCCTCCCACATGGGTATTCGAATAGTGGCGGAAACGTAACAGTGACACGAGAAAGATGCTCTCTCCCGTAGCAGGCTGCGCAAATCACAGGTTCCTAACCCGGGACAGTGGCGCTTAATATTTCTGTACAGGGGCGCTCATTATTTCTGCACAGTGGCGCGTAATATTTCTGTACAGTGGCGCTTAATATCTCATTACAGTGGCGCTTAATATTTCGGTACAGTGGCTCTTAATATTTCGTTACAGTGGCGCGTAGTATTTCAGTACAGTGGCGCCTAATATATCTGTACAGTGGCTGTTAAAATTTCAGTACATTGGCGCTTAGAATTTCAGTACAGTGGCGCGTAATATTTCTGTAGTGTCGCTTAATATTTCTGTACAGTGTCGCTTAATATTTCGGTACAGTGGCGCTTAATATTTCTGTACAGTGGCGCGTAATATTTCGGTACAGTGGCGCTTAATATTTCAGTGCATTCTCACTTAATATTTCGGTACAGTGGCGCGTAATATTTCTGTACAGCGGCGCGTAATATTTCAGTACAGTGTCGCTTAATATTTCTGTACAGTGGCGCGTAATATATTGGTACAGTGGCGCTTAATATTTCAGTGCATTGGCGCTTAATATTTCGGTATAGTGGCGCTTAATATTTCAGTACAGTGGCGCTTAATATTTCTGTACAGTGGCGCGTAATATATTGGTACAGTGGCGCTTATTATTTTTGTACATTGTCGCTTAATATTTCAGTACAGTGACGCTTAATATTTCAGTGAATTCTATCTTAATATTTCGGTACAGTGGCGCGTAATATTTCTGTACAGCGGCGCGTAATATTTCAGTACAGTGTCGCTTAATATTTCAGTTTAGTGTCGCTTAATATTTCTGTACAGTGGCGCGTAATATATCGGCACAGAGGCGTTTAATACAGTGGCGCTTAATATTTCAGTGCAGTGGCGCTTAATATTTCTGTACAGTGGCGCTTAATATTTCGGTATAATGGCGCTTAATATTTCAGTACAGTGGCGCTTAAAATTTCTGTACAGTGGCGCGTAATATATTGGTACAGTGACGCTTAATATTTTTGTACATTGTCGCTTAATATTTCAGTACAGTGACGCTTAATATTTCAGTGCAGTGGCGCTTAATATTTCTGTACAGTGGCGCGTAATATTAGGGTGCAGTGGCGCTTAATATTTCTGTTGAGTGGCGTTTAATATTTCGGTATAGTGTCGCTTAATATTTCGGTACGGTGGCTCTTAATATTTCAGTGCATTGGCGCTTAATATTTCTGTTGAGTGGCGCTTAATATTTCGGTACAGTGGCTGTAAGTATTTCAGTGCAGTGGCGCTTAATATTTCTGTACAGTGGCGCTTAATATTTCAGTATAGTGGCGCTTGATATTTCGGTACAATGGCGCTTGATATTTCTGTACATTGGCGCTTAATATTTCTGTACAGTGGCGCGTAATATTTCGGTACAGTGGCGCTTAATATTTCTGTACAGCGGCGCGTAATATTTCAGTACAGTGGCGTTTAATATTTCGGCACAGTGGCGCGTAATATTTCAGTACACTGGCGCATAATATTTCAGTACAGTGGCGCTTAATATTTCAGTACAGTGGTTTTTAGTGTTTCAGTACAGTATCGCTTAATATTTCAGTACAGTGGCGCTTAATATTTCAGTACAGTGGCGCTTAATATTTCAGTACATTGGCGCACAATATTTCAGTACAGTGGCGCTTAATATTTCAGTACATTGGCGCATAATATTTCGGTACAGTGTCGCTTAATATTTCTGTACAGCGGCGCGTAATATTTCAGTATAGTGGCGCTTAATATTTCGGTACAGTGGCGCGTAATATTTCAGTATATTGGCGCTTAATATTTCAGTACAGTGGTGCTTAATATTTCAGTACAGTGGCGCTTAATTTTTCAGTGCATTCTCTCTTTATATTTAGGTACATTGGCGCGTAATATTTCAGTACATTGGCGCATAATATTTCAGTACGGCGGTGCTTAATATTTCGGTATAGTGGCGCGTAATATTTCAGTGCAGTGGCGCTTAATATTTCTGTAGTGGCGCTTAATATTTCGGTATAGTGGCGCTTAATATTTCCGTACAGTGGCGCTTAATATTTCTGTACAGTGGCGCGTAATATTTCGGTACAGAGGCGCTTAATATTTCGGTACAGTGGCGCTTAATATTTCAGTACAGTG
>Ga0123355_10008957_pt1 | contig 15161 bp, 3 predicted proteins | sample TergutEmb28metaG_3_FD_89872 | JGI IMG/M metagenome (GOLD analysis project Ga0123355, IMG submission 89872) | Embiratermes neotenicus P1 segment gut microbial communities from Petit-Saut dam, French Guiana - Emb289 P1 | ecosystem: Host-associated > Arthropoda: Insects > Digestive system > Gut ...
TCTCAGGTACCGTGACTAATGACGATCAGCGCGCGTACATCAAAATTGAAACATTACGCGGGAAAACTCCAACGGAGATCCACAGTTCACTGATGGAAGTGTGTGGTGTGGAAACTGTTGACCTAAGCACAATTTCACGCTGGGCTCAACGCTTTCGTGAGGGAAGGTTGAGCATAGAGAACAACCCGAAGTCAGGATAACCCCGAACGCTTACGATTGTAAAGGCGTGATCATGACAAAGACAGGGTACCGAGAGGTACGACTGTAACTGCGGCCTACTACTGTCAATTTTTGCAGAAACTGAGGCGTAAGATGAACGCGAACAGACCAAACTTGCTGGAAAACGTTGTCTTGATTTTGCATGACAACGCTCGGCCCCACATTGGTAAGGTTGTCCGTGAATTGTTGGACAGATACAGCTGGGAGGTGTTAACCAATCCGCCCTACAGCCCCGACAGGAGTCCCCCGGACTACTACCTGTTCCCAAAATTGAAAATCAACAAGCGTGGTATGCGTTTCTCTACGCTGGAAGACCTATCTGCCTCCGTTACCCGATGCGTCAGACAGCTCAACTGTTCTACAGACCTGACTGGTATCATGGACCTTCCAAAATGTTGGGATGCAGTCATTCGACAGAAGGGGGACTACACTGAAGGACTATAACACTTTCCCGCACATCTGGTGTTCTATTCTGTAGGTACCCTCGTACAAGTACTACAGCCTTAGTGAAGAAATACGCGTCGTTGTTATGTGTATGGATAGTTCAGAGGTAAGAGTATGGTTCAGGTAGCGGTTTCACTTTGACCCTTTAGAATCTTGTATTAAATTAAACTCCTTAATCTCACATTCTCCTCTACGAACACAAGTCGGTTGGCGTTTTACGAGGAAATAACTGTCATTTGTTATAAGTATCATAAGATTTAAGGTAAATGCACATAGTGGAACAGGTACAGTTTTTGGTTTATAAATTATCCAAGACCGCGCAATGAAAAATTAGATGCGTTAACGAAACCAACAAGTGTACAAAAATGTATAAAAGTATTTTATATTATAAATTCGGCAGGAGGAATGCTATGTTTTGTAACGTAAGATACTTTTATGCAATTTTTGGTCTTGAACGTAGAGGGGCAAATAGTAACCACTAAAATTGTAAGGAGCTAATACGTATGTTATATTTACTATTCCACCAGGGGCCGAAGTGTGAAGTTTGCCACTCACCTCCACCTGGTGCCGAGGTAAGGGAGGAGAGGACCTACAACTCCACTCCCCCATATGTCATCATGGTGTGTACAGGGACAACTTTACCTTTATTAGTACACATAAAAAGGTATATACTGCTTAATGAGCTCAGATTAATGCGGGGAAAGTCACGGAGGAAAGGCGGAGTGCCTCTGAAGCACGGCCATCTTGTCATTTGCATGTGTACATGAACATTGCGTACAAATATGTCATCTCACAGTAAAAAATCGATACGCTATTGCACAGTCGACCGCATATATGCATTATTCTCATGTGTAATCATGTTAGCCTGATTGAATTACATCAGTATAAAATTACTTCGTTTTCGGGAATTATTTTGGCATTAGTCACACTGTCATCGTGTATTATACCTAACAGGAGAACTTCAAATACCTCGAATGAGCACTCTGACAATGTGTCACGAAATATAGGTGCAGTTATTACCAATAGCTATACGTAATTCTATGGAGCAGTGAACTACTTTAAAAGTTGATAGTTGTTCAGCTTCTCAATAAAACATCCGCGTTTACAGTACTATATTCGCAAAGCCTGCCGCTAGAAGCTGTACACAATAATTTAAACTTCTTTTTACAGGGTTTCAGCCGCATCACATGCTGGATTCATTGTAATGTTCCGGCAGCCACTGAAGTTGCCAACTTCAAGAAGGTTGTGAGGAGGAAGCGCGAAATGTTGAGATACGTATGGGTCTCGCGGTGAAATTATGTGTGGCGGCTGGATGGTGTAGAGGAGCGGGAAATATCTGTCTCAACATCTACGAACAGAGGAAAGAATGTTTCAAGTCAGACCCTCACAAACGTTGCCCTCCTTTCGGGCTTGTCTACAAACATTTTTCGTACATTTTTCAGCTGTAACATGCTTACTGTATATACCGCCCACCAAATTATCTTTCATGTTCTTAAAGTTCTAATAATATATCAAGAAGTATCCAAACTAGGAAAGTGCCCATTACGAACACTTTCACATTTACCTGTTATTTTCTCTATTTTACAAGATTAGTAGACTTCTCAGAGTGTTTTACTCAAAAGCCTTCAATCTAAGGCTCTTCCTTGTGGGCACGAAACATGTTTCATGTCCTTATAAAACGAAATATAAAATTATCAGTTTCTTTATTTACATTTCAGTAATTACGTTTTAGGGACAAAAGAAGAAAAATGTCCACTCATAGTGCAGTTTATGGCAAATATCAAGCGTAATAATTAAAACGTAATTGTTTTCTCCACTCTCAACTGGAAGGAATGTAAAATTTGTCAGGTATGAAGTTCTGAGAACAGAGCTGATAAAGAGTCAAGTCTCCTGGGATTTTACACCTGATAGATTGGCAAACAGTTACCGAACCTTCGGGACTGCTTAATGCAAACGTTTTTGGGCAGCTTGACTCCGAAGCTGCGTATAGCAACGCTTCTACAAATCGCGTGTACTGTTTACCAGTCAACGGATTGTAACATTCCACAAGACCTGAATGTTCAATATTAACGTTGTCACCGTCCGTCAGGTAGCAAACAGGTACTCACCACCATAAAAAGTGTGTAAAATAACACTTCCGTGCCAATGGCAGGAGTACCTTCTATTATGCAAACTATTCGACAGTGTGTTAACAACACCTAGCTGATGTACCAGCCCACGACTCATCTCTGCCGTAGAACGTGGTGAACATTGCCTTTGTCTGTTTGCTCCTGTGTGCAGGCTACCACGTTTGGTTTCTCCACTGTACACATGAAACAGGCAACTGTGTCAACCTGGCATGCGGCTTGTTCATATTTTCTCGTTAAAACTGTGAGAGCAATTTCAATCTGTTTGCGAGATTTGCGTTTCAGAATACCGGCGGACTGATGGGATCAATATTTAATCTCTGGGATTAAAGCTCCGAGTTCAAAACCCGACTGTGACACGGGGATGGGTGTGGTACGCCTGCACTTCATTACCGCTGCATAATGCATGCAACGACGCCCATCGATGTGCTGATAGTGCAATTCTCTGTGGCTCAGTCACAGTTTACAGTATTGCTTTAGAGCCTGCAAATTTCGTATGACTTGAATTTGACATTTCTAAAGGTTCTCGGTAGAAATAAATTCTACAAACATAGCAAAGTAACGTTTCCGCAATAAAATCCCGAAAATGACCTTGACTACAGTTGTTATAATTTCTTTAGTTCAGAGGTTGAAAACTGCGTCTGCTTCCGTCTTCAGAAGCCAAAAGAGTGATAAGGATTCTGGTTTTTTTGGGATCCTTGACAAACAAAACTCTACCATTCAAACGGACATACTAACACCAACATTTCCCCATCCATTTATTATCTGAAGACGAAATCAGACTAAGTTTTTAAAATACCCCCAGACCACGAAAAATGAACAAAACACTAATCGAGCCCGAGGCCTTGGCTCTTCAGAGATGATAAGCAGCGTACATTGGAAGTTGGTTACAAACGTTTTGGGACAGCCTATCAGTCCGGTCTTGAGGAGATAATCAGTCCAAGAAGAATAGCTGATTTAATGGAACTGGCAGGTCGTTCCGAAACGTCGATAACCACCATTTACACCGCGTGACTTTCCAGAAGATCAAAAGTCTCAGCTACACCGTGGCGCAGGCCTGAAATCCCGCTCTAGTCAAGTTTATTGTAGCATACGACTGTCGGAATTTTTAAGACTGGTAAAACCTTATAAGCTCATCTAAGATAAAAATGTAAATGATTCATAATCTCTGAATCACGAACAGCAGTAAAATTACAAACTTAGTACAATGCTAATCATTTAGTTATACAAGTAACCTTGTTGACTCCGTAAAAAGGCTCAAATATATACTTGTTTAAACCACAGGATATTACGAGCACTAGAGGTGCCAACACAATGACCTGTTAGCCATCAGGCAGTTTCTGTTGTAAAGGTATGTCTGGCAGGAAGACCTGTCACGACAAATATTTTTTGCAAAGTGTCGGTTAAAACACTCGTGGCCAGTTTCGCGGTGAAAAAACAAAATAACCGACAGCATGGTCGTATGTTCCGAAATAACGTATCTGCTCTCCTGGGAGGGTTTCTGACATTTATTTACATTGGATCATTTTGAAACACATTATACAGTACATTAAACACTTGCTTAACATCTAACTGTATTCACAATGTACAGTGTAGTAAAATAAACCTGCATTAACATAAGAGCATTATAGTAAATAAATTGATTAAATATATTCTTATGTTTATTGGACCGTGCATCATTGTGATAATTGAAGAATAAGAGACCAACTTGATGTCACAATTTATTACATTTATTGTGCTTCAGCCTGCCACACGGATACCACCCCAACCCAGCCACACAGAAACTCCAACACACATCGAAACAAAAACACACAACCAATGTGGTGATACAATAAAAAAATTGCAGGCTCCTGATGATGGATGTATTAATGTCCGAAACATGTTGAGCACAGAAGAAGTGAAATAAAACTTAACAAATTGTGACATCATGTTGGTCTCTTATTCTTCAATGATTAAATATAATTTAGGGCTGATACTTTCTTCTCGACATATTTCGATCATTCACGATTATAATAAGGAAAATTCACAACAATTAGGGTGCAAGAAGCAATTACGCACTGATGGCTGTGAAAGTTTTAAAATAAACTTATGTATTTCTTAATTAATTATGGCATAAGCCTTTGAAATCCACAACAATTTCCGTCTGCGTAATTGGAGAACTTCCTCAATGTCGTTTATAAGCCATGAATAAAATTATGATAAAATATATTCTTGTCTCTCTTCTTTCATTTTCACCTACGCAACAAAATTCAATTTTTTTAGAAGCTGGCTTTAATTGAGAGGATTAACATCTGTATAAAGAATGCGTTCGTCTTTTAATTTGCGTTGTTTGTAGTTCGGTGGAATGATAGAGAATGCTCCTAAAGCTGTCCTAATGTACTGCAGGAAGTAACACTGCATTTCGAAATGAATTGGATATACCCTATACGTTTTCATATGATTTCACTACATTAGTTCTGTAATTATCTGTAATATTTATCCCTGCCAAAAGGGAGAGAATAATAAAGATACGTTGCAGAAAGTAATTACAGTCTACTTCTAGAATTTAATGTACATTAATGTAAGACATAAGTACAGGGAAATTTCCATTGATTTCCTAGAACCAGAGTTCGTGATTGATGAGGCTTGTAACGTATTTACATTTTAGGATCATGAGTGTATAAATTTGCAGGCCGGTCCCCACCTCTTTCAGCGCTGCACGTCATACAAACTGGAAGAGCTGTTTCCATCAGTGTCTCCCGGCCAGCAATGTTTCTGATTGATGGAAGTCAGTAATGTGTTTACTGCTACCTCCAAGAGTCAGCAGTCCAACGATTCTACCCACACAGACTTTCTCGCGTTTTAAATGTGCTAGAATGACGTATGCTTGCAATGAGGAATTCTGTATCTTCAGTGAAACAATACAAAAATGCAGATATAATCCCTGGTATAGAACAATATTTAGATGCAGTACGTTGAACTGAAGGAGTCAGAATGTCAACGTATGTCCCTTGAACTTGAATGACGCCATCCCGTTGTGCATGTGTAATGAATTTTATTGCGAAGTGCCGTCTATACACAACAATTGAATATCAGTTGTAATTTTAAAACTGGTTAATCACGCTACATGTTTCGGCCTACATTCGTTAACGAATGTAACTTAATTGACAATATAATTCTGTAGGCCTGATGATGACCGGAAAAAACGGCCGAAACATGTAGCGTGATTAACCAGTTGTAAAACTACAACTGATATTCAATTGTCGTGTATAGACGGTACTTTGCGATAAAAAAACGTATTTCCCGCTTTCGCTCGAACTTTACTCGGAAAACTAACGTGATTATGGAATATTTCGGAGTGCCTGTTAGGAGTCAAGTATAGTAGCTTGGGATTTCTCTGAAAGAATAGAGCTCCTTGAGGGAAACATGTTTTTTTTAATGGATTTTGAGAAGAGATCACAGTTTCCGTCGAAGCACCATTTTTTAAGGGCGGGGATTGGTTTTTTATATGAGACCGACGTCTTCGTCACGGCATAATTTTCCCTTGTAACCGGCCATACGGGGTTTCGGGAAAGGACCGACCGGAAGCCTGTGTATTCAGTACTAGTAAAAGTGGAGTAGGGGGAGAGACCGCGTTTATTCAGTCGTAAATGCCTGTGCGATATGGAGCAGCTGATGAGTAGAGGTGGCCCGTGTTTATGTATCATACTGAAGACCGCGTATGAGTTAAAGAGGCATATTCTGGTCCTTTTACTCTCAAGCGCGTTCGCAATACTGCGAAAAGCTTCGTCATATCTGTCTGTCCTTTCGTCCGTCCGTCCGTCCGTCCGTCCGTTCTCACGGAACAACTCGGGTCCCACTGGACGGGTTTTCATTAATTTTAATATGTGAGGATTTAAAGAAAATCTGTCGAGAAAGTTCAAGTTTAATTAAAATCTGACAAGAATAACGGGTATTTTACATGAAGATGTCTGTGCATTTATCCCAAAAGTTTGTTAAATTCTTCCTAGAATGAGACATATCCCAGAAAAAAAAAATTGTAGACATATCAAAACACCCATTTTATGTTCAACAACTTTTTCCTAAAATCTTGATGTGGACGAGATAGTGTGGAAAAATACAATACAGCCACGCAGTCCACGTGAGCCAATTTAACATAGTGCGCAAAAGATGAGCATTACATGCCAGATACAGACACACATTCACAAGATTTAATACCTGCTTTTCCACGACAATTAACAGGCGAACGTTCCTCGATGTAACGTTATACCTAAACTTCCTGCTTTGTTGTTATTCTACGTGACATTCCAGGTTCATTACTCCGTCTTTCATATCTTTTGCCTTCTTTCCGAGAATGTGTATTTTAAAATCCTTTAACGAGTATTACACTTTCAAATTTTTATTTCTCTTTTCCTTCCTTACTTCTCGCTTTGACTCCGTATTGAAAAGTTAAATTTGATCTTTCTTCTATCAAATATTCTGCTTCATTTCAATAAATAAAACAACTCAAATTGACAGCACTTTCAAGTGATTGTTGGTTTACTGCAATCATTGTAGAGGAAATGTAGCCTACTTCAACTGGTACGAGTCTGTCTCCTAGCCCTGATAAAGCCAGTTCCGAAGTGCGAAATAGTTTCTTTTCAGACACCCTGTTAGAAATGTGGTTGGCATTTGAACCCAGGACCTGCGGGCCTACCGCTCAGGCCAGTTTGGCACACCATTAATATTCCCATATTCACCATATTCACCATACCGCCGACCGCTCCTTTGGGCTGCAAACAATCGGGAAGGACGTCATAATGTAAGCCGAGTTACATTAGTATCGATTTTCAGAATCGTAGGTCTGGGCTGGACATGGCTTCCTGAACAAAGCTGCACGTTGTAATCGAGTTACTAGTGTAGCAATGTGCTTGTAGTGTGAGCGCTGAGCAAAGAAAGACATACCCAAACTTTCAATGCAAAGCCTGTTCAAGAGGAACGTGCCCATTGAAATTCAGAGCAACGTACCCTGTTACCCTAAAGATATTCAAATACACAAAGGATTATTAATTCCAGAACAGACAGGGCGACTAGGCACTGTTGCTAGCAACACTCCTCATCGGAAATTTGTAATTCATAAAACGATATCGTATGCTACACTGTATGCTACACTGTATGCACACATACGAAGGCAAGTAAAGACTAAGTTTCACTTTAAATATTAAATAATGTAATAAATCGTCGCCCTGATCTTGAATGCAATTCTTTAACCGCTCCAAAGTTACCTTATTCCATCAGGACACAGTGTTTTGAGCCTCATCTCATTTCACAATCACAGATCTCATGTCCATTCCGCAGACATTTGGTGAAATTTGTAAAATAAATAATCAAACACAAAATAATTTTCTTTAATGATTAAAACAATGAATGTATGTTAGTGTGTCACATTCTATTGCGTTTCACAAGATATCAGCAGTTAGAAACACACAGTCTAACACAATTCGTTTTATTAGAAAACAGTGTATTTTGTTGGAAAATATAAGTAGTTACAGACTTCGACTTACTGACTCAGAACAAGGCTGTTACTTAAACAATACGTAAAGGAAAGTATTAAATTATCATTACAGTTGATTTCCTTGGTCTGAGATCTAAATTTGAGTAATTTTTACGATAATGTTTATTTAATGTAGCTTGTAAAAGGAGGAATTTTGAGTTGCGTTACCCAGTTTTTAGGATATTTCCATTTTAAGAGCAAAATTATTTAAAACCAGATTTTTAGACCGTGTCTTTATCGTTCCTGATTCACTAATACATCGCCGATACGTTTCAGCCATCCAACTGCCGTCCTCAGGATGGCAGACTTTTATTATTATATGCTGTGTGATTACTTACGTTAGACTATCTTCTTAAAGTAAGGTTAAAATAACAAAGTGTAGGCTATACATTATTCGTTAGAAATCAAAATCCTGTGCATGGTTAAAATTCAGTTTGTCACACAATAACAAAACAGACCGGCCCAGCTCAGATTGGCCTTGTCTTCGTTACAGCTATATAATTTCATATAATAAATCCAACTAGATGCACTTATTTCTCAAATTTATTTTTGGAATAAAACTCTACATGTTTCGGACAGTTCCTTTGTCCATCATTAGGAGTTTTTCACTGTACACACAGCAATGGTGTATGTCATACAAGTTTGCTGACAGCTTGCGAACAGGATCAGGACGGAACTGCAGTTCCGTCCTGATCCTCTATGACATACACCATTGCTATGTGTACAGTGAAATATTCCTGATTCCAAAAATAAGTTTGAGAAATTAGTGCATCTAGTTGGTTGTATTATAAGAATTTATTACGATGCACGGTCACCTGAACGTAAAAAAATACATATATGTCAATATCTCCTTCACATCAACAAGTACACTATTCTATAATTTATTCGTACAATCTTTTAGAAAGCTCCTACGTGTTTCGGCGCCATTATCACGCATATGTATGCGTTCTTTTTATGTTGTTTCCATCAACTTTAATGTGGATATACGTATTTAGCCGTTAAATGGTGAAATCTGTAATTTTTATTAAACTATACCGCTGCGTTAGTTTTAAATAAGTTCTTCTTTGTGTCTATACAGTGGTGTATAATTATTGCTTGCAGTTCAGTCCTGGTCCTGCTCGCAGGCTGTCAGCAAACCTGTTTGACAAATACCATTGCTGTGTGTACAGTGAAAAACTCCTGATGATGAACAGATGATTTGTCCGAAATATGTAGAGTTTTATTCCAAAAATAAATTTGAGAAATTAGTGCATCTATTTGGTTTTATTATATGAATTTATCACGATGCACGGTCACCTGAACGTAAAAAAAAAGCTATATAATTTTGTATGTGTCGTTGCATTGGTCATATTTTGTTGGGTTACGAAGTGAAGAAGCAGTTCAATACGCCCGTGTGTTTGTGGGTCTCATTGTCTGTTTCACTAATTTCACAATGTCTGACGAGCAATAATTCTTCTGTTACTTTTGTTTCGCTATCACTAAGTTTCCTTAGAATTTAAGTGTCTGAGTCGATGGCCACCAGAAACCCAACTATAAAGCTATATCCTTCGGCTTCTTTTAGCCCTTACACATACTCGTCAACTTTTCTCTGGTTCATTCGTCTCTACACTGAATTGCCATTTGTCCCTAAATTACATACGCTTTAAATCTTATTATATATAGATATATTTGTTGACTCCAATTGTGTTGACACCCGGTGGCAGTAGTACAGTACACATTTACACAAAAACAATACACAGAATAACACAATTAATTTGAGAAGAGTGCGGGCCGTGCCCCGTCTTTGCGAGTTATATCCTGGCATTTGCCTTGCAACCGAAGAAAAAGCAAGGAAAAACCTCAATCATAGTAGCTGAATAGTGCCAGCTGGCACGATAAAACAGAATATACAGTCTTAACGTGTGTCATCCCTGTTGTGTTAGGTCAATAATACAAAGTTATAGTGTGTGTGTGTATATATATATATATATATATTCAAGAACACAAAACTATTACAATTAGTAGTGATATATAATATACAGCTCTGTGTTTCGGCCCTGTATGTAGGCCATCATCAGGTTGTCCAAAGAACTTATTAAGTGACTATACAGTATGTGTGGTAATTTTGGATGGGGGGCGAGATCTCTTCTTACTTCATAAATCGTGGGATTAGTAAAAGTTGCCAGCATTTATACTGATGCATACTTCATCATGTGAATGCATAGGTGTTCATCTTATGATCCTATCATGCGATTAAATAAATATAATAAGGAGTTACATCAATTGTAAACATCTTGTAATTCTAACATGCCAATTAGGTGGTAGAAACCATCGTACTGAGATGTTTCATCAATTGTAAACTTCATGGCTTGTGAAAAACATAAATTAATTACATATGTTATAAGTGTGTAGTACAGTAGTTATGTAATAGTAACTTTAGTTCTTGTTTCCTGTATTCTTATCTTCGTGGTCATGTGGTATGGCCGGGAGTCCTCGGGTGGATGGGTATTACTTAAGGTCTACTATTGTCTCCTTCTCTTAGGAAGGGTCTTCAGTATTTTGGGTCAGCTACTTGTGAATATATGTGGTACGTTATGTTGACAGAGTATGCGGTTTCTAGTATCATATGGATTTACGTAGAGCTAGGTGTTTTTACTCACATATCTGTCGAGTTGCCGTTGTTGTAGGGGGACTTGTGTAGCAAATCCAATGTCTTTTGTTTTCGGAAATTGTTACGAACGTAATGACCTTTCCATAAAGAAATCAGGAACGTTATCCAAATTAAGATAAAATGCCAAATTTTAAACTTATATTTCAAGTTGGTTCCGATTCAATTCCTCCCCATTACTTTAACATCACGGGACCAATAAAGTACGTGTTTACACTTCATAGAACCATGAATATTCAGAGCTGTACTGAGCGACATAATGCTCCGATACACTGTTTTCCTCCACAAGACGGCTGGAACAACACTGCTAATGTCACAGCCCTGCAGTAACCGACGACTCGTCAGGGCCGTTCATAAACTCACGTGTCCGTCTTGTGAATCAGTTCATCGCCTCACTCTATGGAACAGTAACATTCAATCAACAACCGTCAAAGCACACATTTAGTCGACAATAATTCCTGTAAAATTTACCCTCCTACGTGTTTCAGTACTGTCAGCAGGGACTAAAATACCCGACGTAAACATGTAAGATAATACAGTACACTCATTATTACAGTTATAATGAATGTTTACTATGATGGCAGTTGATTGGATGTCAGTTTATCCGTGCTGGGACGGGATTAATCAGCCCGAAGCTCCGTGTAACAGATTTGTTCTTAAGTTGCTAACAATAATCCGGCCGCTGATCAACATATTTTCAGACTTCACAGAAACGGGAAGGCCTATCCAACGACTGACAATAGCCTTACGCCGAACCGTATGTCCAGCAGCTGAATTCAGTCCGCACAACTTCTTAATCCCATTTTGCCTACGTCTTAATACTAAACATTTACTACTAGGCTTCCCACCTCGTCCATTCTCTTAAATTTAAACACCCAAGTTTTGTAACAAAATAGTGACCTCGTCCCCATTGTTTTACACCAATCTGCGTATTATTTTAATTGCATCTCTTTTTCTTTCTGGTAAGCTATCCTTAATATTTTCCTTAAGACTGTCATGTATCTGCATAATGAAATATCATATTCACCGCAGAATATATATATATATATATATATATATATATATATATATGGGACCGCGGTGGCACATTGGTTAAGGTGCTGTGCTACAAATCCGTGGGTCGCTTTTTCGATCCCAGCTGGTGTCATTGGAATTTTTCATTGAAATAAAATCCTTCCGATCACATTATGGCCTTGGGGTCGACTCAGCCTCTAACAAAAATGAGTACCAGGAGCATTTCCTGGGGGTAAAGGCGGCTGGTGTGTAAGGCTGACAACCTTACCACCATCCTGTTCCATTATCATGAAATATGGGAATCTTAACTTCCTGGAACCCTCTGGACCACTCCACTGACTACTGGCTGGACTGTCCGGGATCTAATCCCGGTGGAGAAGAAATTTTCTGCCCTCTAGACCGGCCCTGGGGCCCACCCAGCCTCCTGTAAAATTGGTGCCGGGTCATTCCCGGGGGTAAAGTGCGGCCGGGGCGTGCTGCTGACCACTCACCCCCTTCTAGTGCCGCGGTCATGGAAGAGTAGAGCTATACTTCTACCCACCCTCTGAGCAACACCGGGCCTGTAACCGGATCACTTTACCATTATATAACACATATATTATATATATATATATATACACACACACACACACAGAATACATATAACATATATTGTGTACGTCGTGCTACAATCATCTTAATTCAAGATTCTAAAGTTCTAATTCTCCACTGCATGTAATTCCTCGTGTCACTCTTGCTTAATCTATTTCATATTCAAGTATTTTACTTGTCATTTTGTTCATGAGCAAATACTTTTACTTCCAAGAAACTATTTCTTGCATAATTTGACATCATTAAACTATGAACTTACTAATTGTATAAGGAGCTTTCTTAATTAGGAACCTTCTCTTTGTGAAATGTGTTTAAAGATATCTGCTTTCATTAAAACTTCGCAAACAGAATGGAATATCACTGAAGCGAAACTTAAACGAAATAAGCCTACGGTAACTAGCCCACGTAAAACAGATTTCCTTCTCTATAGACCGTTATTTCATCTGGTTAAGACGTTCAAGAACTGTGACGATATACTAACCGAAGATCATAGAATCCTGGGATCTGATGTCTGAGGTAGAGAAATAAAAAATATTCCGGGACAAATGTGAAACACGGAGCATGTAAATCAAACTCAAACTTTCTGTTACGCTTCTATACGATTGTAACAACATACTGTGTGCAGAACAAGCGATTTGTGTGTTCATATTTTCCCATGAATGCGGAAAAAATTCAAAACGCCTACGCGATACCATTAACATATCGCAAATTTCAGCTAAAGGTAGTGATATTCTTATAATAAAAGACAACTACATGCATTGTTTCTCAAATGCATTTTCGTAAAAAAAACTCTATATGTTTCGGACAGACTTAATGTCCATCACCAGGAATCTTAATAATGTATTCACGGCAGTTGGTATTTGTCATACTAGTTATGCTGAGACAGTCAGCATAACTAGTATGCTGTGAATACAGTATTAAGACTCCCAATGATGGACAGTAGATCTGTCCGAAACATGTAGAGTTCTTTATCAAAATAAATTTGAGAAATATTGCATCTTGTTGGCCTTTAATATAAGAATATATCAAGATGCACGGTCCTCTGAATTTCAAATACGGGTAGAGACTCTAACAACTCCAATTTACACTGGGAAGCAGATAAACGCTTTCTACCCTTCCGTTTTGAGTTTCTACCTTCACGTCTTTTCTTTGAGTACCTACTTACGAAAACGTATGCAAGGTATTCTGTTTTATATAAGTGTGAAATAAGGCCTTTCATTAAAAAAACTAAAAACACAAACCAAGGTTATTTGAGACCAGTGTGCTGAGAAAACCCTGACCCGAACAGAGGTGACGGGAGACTAAAAATACCTCAAAATGAGGGGATTCGTAGTTTATATTCATTACCGAATAATATACGAGATATCAAAACCAGAATGACGAATAGTGCAGCATATAAGATTGACATGAAAGTAACAGATAAACGGAATATAATGTCCTTCATTCCTAATAACTGACGGGCAAAGATGCGATGGAAAGTTTAGGAGTAAATGAGAGGATAATATTAAAATGATAGTAAATAAGGTATAAGAATCTCGACTCAATTCGCCCGAATAAAGATAAGATTCAGTAGAAGGTTTATGTGAACACGATAACAAACATTCAGTTTTCACGAAAGGAACTGCTTTGACAACCTGAAACACCGCCAAATTGTCACCAAGCGCTCTGTTCCCTCAATAAACTCCCACATCATTCACACTTATATGATGCTAGTTAATTTACATTGTTTTGCACTTATTCCGGATATTTAGACAAGTACAAGCATATTTCGACACTTTGCAGCGTATCGTTTTGCTTATTTAGGATGCTAACTCTCCTTCCAACATGAGTTCGAAGTATGTAACCTACTCCGTGAGAATCCACTTACAGGGCTTCCTTTCATTAAACCTAGACAACAGAAAATATCTAACACGTGTCAGTTTAAACATACTTCTGTGTTACAGACTTTTAGACCTATGTAAAAAGCACGGTATAGGGCAAATGGTTTTAATAAAGAAAAGTTCATGTCTGCAGATTATCGTATAGTAATAACAGGTTTAGAAGTACATTACGTTGTATTTGAAGTTCCTTTGTTCTTTGCGATCAGCGAGAGATATCTGTCAAGAACAATAATATTGAATACGCACTGAAGCATATATCCTTCCCTTTATGCTAGATAAAACATTACTCTGTTCTTCGATAGAGATATACTGTAATACTTAGCATTTCCAATATCGTATATAAGGAGAGGAAGTTTATACTACTTGGCAGTTCCATTCTCTGTACCAAGAACTTAATTTGAATTACTTATTAATCCTGTGTTCCGTATAAGATATCGGGTATCTTTCATAATATGATGGTTCTATTGATTTGAGATTTCTTAATTATCCATTCTTTCATCAACTAATTTTTGCAGTTCATTTAACGATGTCAGTAACTTGACTGCAGAGAGTTGAATTATTTAATGACAGCTAGCAATAAATTTCAATAAGTGTGGAAGGAAGCAAAACCTGAGGGAAAGAGACCATTGGGGAGACCTAGACGTAGATGGGAGGATAATATTAAGATGGACCTTCGGGAAGTGGGAGGGGGTGGAGACTGGATGGAGTTGGCTCAGGATAGGGACAGA
>Ga0123355_10008958_pt1 | contig 15160 bp, 16 predicted proteins | sample TergutEmb28metaG_3_FD_89872 | JGI IMG/M metagenome (GOLD analysis project Ga0123355, IMG submission 89872) | Embiratermes neotenicus P1 segment gut microbial communities from Petit-Saut dam, French Guiana - Emb289 P1 | ecosystem: Host-associated > Arthropoda: Insects > Digestive system > Gut ...
AAATCAAAGAAATACAATACAAAATAAACAACAGACCAAGACAAAATTTAAATTTTTATTCATCAAAAGAGATTTTTTTCCTATCTTTGCAAAACAAAGTTGCATTTGATACTTGAATCTACCGTTAAAGAAATTTGCCCCCCATAATTGCCCCCCATAGATTTTTTTTGTACCTTTGCAGTAACGAAAATTTTTGAAAAATGAAAATCGAAAAATTTAATCAATTCAAGTCTGCGGTTGATAACAAACGAGCAGAAATTTTGTTCGGAAAAACAGAGTTTAACTGATTCTAAACATAATAATCGTGTTTTTGAAAATATTTTGAACAGACGTTTCAACCAACAGTTTTTGCAAGGAGCTTGGGTTTCTGACATCACTTACATCCAAACTAAAGATGGCTTTTTATATCAAACAGCGATTATTGATTTGGAAGATAGAAAAGTTATTGACTGGTCACACAGCGAAGATTTAAGTGCAGAACAGACAACACTTTCAGCCTTCAGAATGGCCATCAAAAACAGACCTCCGAAAAAGGATTTAATTTTTCATTCCGATAGAGGCGTTCAGTATACTTGTAGCAGCTTTGTAAGTAATTCCATACCTTTGCAAAACCGCAAATAAAAAATGAAAAACGAATTTAGAAAGCAACGTTTTTTTATTAATAATTCGTTAACTTTCGTTGATGAATTTTTTCGTATCTTTGCACAATACTTCGAGAAATTTATTAACGACAAACAAACATTATGAAAGTAGCAGTAATAATGGGCTCAGCAAGCGATTACGATGTGATGTCGCCTGCGGTAGAAACTTTGGAGCAATTCGGGATTCCTTACGAAAAACGCATTGTCAGCGCACATCGAACGCCCGATTTGTTGGTGGAATACGCCAAAACGGCTAAAAGCAGAGGTATCAACGTGATTATTGCCGGAGCAGGCGGTTCGGCTCACCTTCCGGGAATGGTTGCCTCGATGACAGCGTTGCCTGTTATCGGCGTTCCTGTGAAATCTCGTGCTTTGAACGGACTGGATTCTTTGCTTTCCATCGTGCAGATGCCCGCCGGAGTGCCGGTTGCCACTGTGGCGATTGACGGTGCAAAGAATGCATCATTGATAGCGATAAGCATATTGGCGTTGCAAGATGAGAAACTTGCGGAAAAACTTGATGAATTTAGACAGAAACAGACAGAAACGGTTTTGAATACTAAACTTTAACAATGGTCGTTTCGACTCCGCTCAACGACCAGATTCCGGTGGCTGAGCGAAGTCGAAGCCACCACCTTTAACCCATTTATATATGAAAACAATAGGAATAATCGGCGGAGGACAACTTGGTTTGATGACCATCGAACAAGCCCACCTCCTTGGTGCGAAAACAATTTGTTTAGACCCTACAGCAGACTCGCCGGCATTTAGGATTAGCGATGAACATATTATTGCTTCTTTTGATGACGAGCAAGCACTTCAAGACTTGTGTCGCCGTAGCGACATCGTAACTTACGAATTTGAAAATGTTTCGGGCGATTTGCTCACGGCAATGGAAAAACACATCAAACAAGGCGTTCGTCCGTTGCTCGATTCGCAAGACCGTGCTCGTGAAAAAAACAATGCCCGTGAAAATGGACTGACTCCTGTCAATTTTATCGAAGTGGATGATGTAAATTCGCTCACCGAAGGTGTGAAAAAAATGGGCTATCCGTGTATTTTCAAAACACGCAGGTTGGGCTACGACGGACACGGACAAGTTGTTCTGAAAAGTGATGCAGACTTGGAAAAAGCGGTTGCATACCTGCCTGTTCCGGCGATTTTGGAAGAATTTATTTCGTTTGATTTTGAGGTGAGCATCGTTATGGTGAGCGATGGCGAAAAAATCATCAGTTTTCCGATAGGTAAAAACATTCACACCGGTGGGATATTAGATTTGTGCATTGTTCCTGCACCGATAAACGATACGCTGAAAGAAAAAATTGAAACATTAGGCAAAGAATTTATGCAAAAATGTGGCTATAAAGGCATTTTGACCATTGAATTTTTTGTAAAAGGCGATCAAATTTATTTCAATGAAATGGCACCACGTCCGCACAACAGCGGACACTACACGATAGAAGGTTGCAGCACCAATCAATTTATGGAGTTGGGTCGTTTTTTGCTTGGTATGGATTTGCAAGAGCCTAAATTAGTTGCACCGACCATTATGAAAAATATCCTCGGACAAGATTTGGAAGTTGCAGAACAAATTGCAAAAGAAAACCACCCCAACGTCTATGTGCATATCTACGGCAAAACCGAGAGCAAACCCAAACGAAAAATGGGACATATCACGTTCGTAGGAATGGATTTAGACGAATATAATGAAAAATGGAAACACCGATTTGTATGAAAAATTACCGCATTTTTGTAGAAAAAAAACCGCAATACCGTATTGAGGTGCAGAGTTTGCAAAATGAACTCAATGAGAACCTTAGCCTCAATCTGAAAAATTTGCGTCTTTTGAATGTTTACGACCTGTTTGGCTTCACGCCCGAATTGCTGGAAAAGAGTAAATACAGCGTGTTTGGAGAGATTGTAACCGACAATGTTGAAGATTTGTGCAATTTGGACCAAAAAAAATATCTTGCCGTTGAATATCTTCCCGGACAATTCGACCAAAGAGCCCGTTCGGCAGAGGATTGCGTCAAACTCATTGAGCCTACGGCTGATGTACACATCAAAAGTTCACGGCTGTTTATTTTCGACGACAATATCAGCGATGCCGACATTCAAAAAATCCAAAAATACTACATCAATGCCTTGGATTCTCGCGAAAAAAACCTTTTGATTTTAGACCATACCGAAAGTACAGAAATCAAACCTGTGCCTGTGTTAGAGGGGTTTATAGAAATACAGGTAGGGGCAAATGATTATTTGCCCCTACAAAATTATTGCCAAGATCACGGTCTTGCAATGAACGCCGATGATTTACGTGAGGTTGTCAAATATTTCAAATCCGAAAATCGCAATCCGTTCGAAACGGAATTGAAAATTTTGGATACTTATTGGAGCGATCACTGCCGTCATACAACGTTTATGACTGAACTTGAAGAAATCACTATTGACGATTCTTTCATAAAAGAGGATTTGCAAAATTCGTTGGATCTTTATCACAACATCCGAAAAGAATTGGGCAGAGAGGACAAAAGCGTTTGCCTTATGGATATCGCAACCATCGGTGCTCGTTATCTCCGAAAAAAGGGCTTGCTCGACGATTTGGAAGTGAGCGAGGAAAACAATGCTTGCAGTATTTACATCAATGTGGATGTTGACGGCAAACCGGAAAAATGGTTGTTGATGTTTAAAAACGAAACACATAATCATCCAACTGAAATAGAGCCGTTTGGCGGTGCTTCCACGTGTTTGGGCGGTGCAATTCGCGACCCTCTTTCCGGACGGAGTTATGTGTATCAAGCAATGAGAATAACCGGTGCGGGCGACATTTACAAACCGATAAACGAAACGTTGGAAGGCAAACTTCCGCAACGCACCATCAGCACAAAGGCTACGGCAGGATATTCGAGTTACGGCAATCAGATAGGCGTTGCAACTACGCACGTTCGTGAAATATACCATCCGGGTTTTGTTGCAAAACGAATGGAGTTGGGTGCCGTTGTTGGTGCCGTTAAGGCGGAAAATGTTCGCCGTGAATCGCCTGCAAAAGGTGATATGATTTTGCTTCTGGGCGGTAGAACCGGAAGGGACGGCATTGGCGGTGCAACAGGTTCATCCAAAGAACAAAACACCAAATCCATCGAAGAATGCAGTAGTGAAGTGCAAAAAGGCAATGCACCGGAAGAGCGTAAACTTTTGCGACTTTTCCGCCGTCCGGAGGTGTCTAAATTGATTAAAAAATCCAACGATTTTGGTGCTGGCGGTGTGTGCGTGGCTATTGGCGAACTGACAAGAGGTTTGGATATTTATCTTGATCGTGTTCCTCTCAAATACCAAGGGCTGAACGCTACGGAAATCGCCATCAGCGAATCGCAAGAACGTATGGCTGTGGTGATTGACCCGGCAGACAAAGCCAAATTTGAACAATACTGTGCAGAAGAAAATGTCGAAGTTACGCACGTTGCCGATGTTACCGATACTGACAGATTGCGGATGTATAACAACGGAGAATTGGTTGTAGATTTGGCACGTTGGTTTATCGATAGTGCCGGTGCAAAGCATTTTGCGAAAGCGACCATCGGAAAAGTTGAGAAAAAAAATCCGTTTGAAAGGATTGTCGAAGGAAAAAACTTGACAGAAAAAATGTTCAATAATCTCAACGATGACAACGTGCTTTCGCAAAAAGGAATGATTGAAATGTTTGATTCGACAGTTGGACGTTCCACTGTATTGATGCCCTTTGGCGGAAAAACACAACGCACGGAAACGCAGGTTTCGGTACAAAAAATTCCTGTTCAAAAAGGTTATACCGATACGGCGAGTATGATGGCGTTTGGCTATAATCCGTTTATTTCGGAGTGGAGTCCTTACCACGGTTCGGCTTATGCGGTGGTTGAGGCTTGTGCAAAAATTGTTGCATCGGGCGGTTCTTACGAAAAAATACGGTTCTCTTTTCAAGAATTTTTTGAGCGGATGACCGATGATCCTCGCACGTGGGGCAAGCCTTTGAGTGCATTGCTCGGTGCGTTGAAAATGCAGACAGAACTCGGTTTACCCGCAATCGGCGGAAAAGATTCGATGAGCGGAACGTTCAAAAATATCAATGTTCCGCCAACGCTTGTGGCGTTTGGGATTACTACTGTTGATGCGAACAAAGTGATAAGTCCGGAGTTTAAGGAAGCAGAAAATGACGTTTGGCTCATCAAACACACGCCTCTCGAAAATTATATGCCAAATACAGAGCAGTTGAAAAAAAACTGGAAATTTGTAACGGAAAATATTCATAGTGGAGATATTGTATCGGCGTATGCTATTGGGTTTGGCGGTATTGCGGAGGCAATTACAAAAATGTCGTTTGGAAATAATGTAACGATGTGGTTTGCTGACGTGGAAGAAAAACTTTTCGACTATTCGTATGGTTCCATATTGGTGGAAACCAACGGAAGGAGAGAACTTGAATTGGAGTTGGAAGAAGCAATTATTATGGGATTTACCAACAAGAAGGATTTTTTGAGTATGGTAGATGATGATTATGATGACAGATTGGGAATTTTGGAGCGATTATATGAAGCGAACACCGAAAAATTTGCTACGGTTTATCCTGATAAAACCGATGCCTGTGGGGGCGGGGTTTGCCCGCCCTCTTGCCGTCATTGCGAGGGCGAAAGCCCGAAGCAATCCAGGCTTCGACAGGCTCAGCCACCGCTGGATTGCACCGCTGGCGCGGATTTGCAATCCGTGCCAACACATACATTTGCAACATCGGCACGGGTTACAAACCCGCGCCAGCGGGTTGAAAAACCAATCGCCTACCTCCCCGTTTTCCCGGGAATGAACAGCGATTACGATGTTGCAAAAGCATTCGAAAAGGCAGGTGCAGAAGTTGTCAGCACGGTATTTTGCAATCTCAAAAATGAGGACATTTCACGCTCCATCGAACAAATGAAAGAACATATCAGCAAATGCCATATTCTCGCAATCAGCGGAGGTTTTTCCAACGGCGACGAGCCGGACGGAAGCGGGAAATTTATTGCCAATGTGCTAAACAATAAAATCATTGCCGATGAAATTCACAAATTGATTGAACGTGGAGGTTTGATATTGGGGATTTGCAACGGCTTTCAAGCACTTGTAAAATCGGGACTTTTGCCTTACGGCAAACCGGGAATGGTAACCGAAGAATCGCCAACATTGTTTAGAAACGACATCAATCGCCACATCTCGCAAATTGCAAAAACTCGTGTATCATCTATAAATTCGCCGTGGTTATCGGGTTTCACGCTTGGCGAGGAACACGCAGTGGCGGTAAGTCACGGAGAAGGAAAATTCGTGGTAAGCGAACAAATGGCAGAAGAACTTTTTGCAAACGGACAAGTTGCTTTTCAATATATTGATACTGACGGAAATATCACTGCCGAATCGCCACACAACCCCAACGGCTCGATGTATGCCATAGAAGGCATCATCAGCCCAAACGGTCAAATCCTCGGTAAAATGGGACACTCGGAACGTTACGAAAACAATCTTTTCAAAAATATTGATGGCAACAAAGTGCAGGATATTTTTGGCAACGCCGTAAACTATTTTAGAAAGGTAAAGAGATAAAAAAGGCTGTCATTCCCGCGAAGGCGGGAATCCCCAAGATGCAGGGGGATTGCGGGTCAAGCCCGCAATGACGCTCATAAACAAGCCCGCAAGAGCGATTAAACAAACAGCAAACCAACAAACCAACAAATAAGCAAATCAACCAACAAACAATTCAACAATTCAACAACTAAACAGTTCAACAACAAAAAAATATGGAAAAGCAACAAATGCTCTACGAAGGCAAAGCCAAACAAGTTTTCAAAACCGAAAACCCCGACCTCATTATCATTCGCTACAAAGATGATGCCACAGCGTACAACAACGTAAAAAAAGCGTCAATCGACAACAAAGGACTACTCAACAACGAGATTTCCGCCATCATTTTTGGCAAACTGCACGAGGCCGGTATCAAAACCCACTTCATCGAGAGGCTGAACGAGCGTGATCAACTTTGCCGTGTTGTAAAGATTTTTCCGTTGGAATTTATCGTGCGAAATATCATTGCAGGCTCAATGGCAAAGCGTTTGGACATTCCCGAAGGCACGAAACCGAACAATTTGATTATCGATATTTGCTACAAAAAAGACGAGTTGGGCGATCCGCTGATCAACAACGATCACGCTGTTGCACTCGGTACAGCAACTTACGAGGAGTTGGAAACTATGTATAGCATCACTCGTAAAATCAATGAAGTGCTGATCGAACTCTTTAAGGAATTGGGCATTACGCTTGTTGATTTCAAAATAGAGTTTGGCAAAACGCTTGATGGCGAAATAGTTCTTGCCGATGAAATCAGTCCCGACACCTGCCGTCTTTGGGATATTGAAACCAACGAAAAATTAGACAAAGATCGCTTTCGTCGCGACCTTGGTAAGGTGAAAGAGGCGTATGAGGAGATTTTGAAACGACTGAAAAAGTAATAACCAATGCCGTCATTCCCGCGTAGGCGGGAATCCCCTTGCTATGGGATTGCGGGTCAAGCCCGCAATGACGCTCACAAGCAGACCCGCCTATGCGGGAATGGCTACTGAAAATTTAAAAATGATAACAATCAAAGAAAGAGAACTCAACGAAGAATGCGGAATCTTCGCCACATTCAATGTACATAATGCATCTACACTCACGTATTACGGACTTCACGCCTTGCAACACAGAGGTCAGGAAGGATGCGGAATAGCCAGTGTCAATGACCGCATTTTCAAACGCATAAAAGGCGAAGGCTTGGTTACGGAAGTTTTTAACGAGGAAAACCTTACAAAATTAGACGGCAATATGGCAATAGGTCACGTTCTCTACTCGCACGGCGACAGCAGGGGAATTGACAACGTTCAACCTTTTATGTTTATGCACAGCACAGGCGATTTTGCATTGGCACACAACGGAAGCCTTGTTAACGCCGTGCAGTTGAAAAAATATCTGGAAGATAAAGGCAGTCTTTTTCATTCCACATCCGACAGCGAAATTTTGGCTCATCTCATCAAAAAAGACAACGATCTCCGCGATAGACTCGACCCTCTCCTCGATGCACTAAATATGATAGAGGGAGCATTTGCTTTTGTCGTGATGACTGCAAGCAAAATCTATGCCATTCGCGACAAGCACGGTCTGAAACCACTCTCTTTGGGAAAACTCAACGGTGGTTATGTTGTGAGTAGTGAAACCTGTGCGTTTGATGTGATTGGGGCAGAGTTCGTGAGAGATATTGAACCCGGCGAAATAGTTGTTATCGATAAAGACGGTTTGACGAGTGTGGATTATTCCAAGTTTAAACGTCACAATATGTGTGCGATGGAATACATCTACTTTGCCCGTCCCGACAGCGATATCGAAGGTGTAAACGTGCATACTTTTCGCAAACAAACAGGAAAATTGCTGTTTCAAGAAGCACCCGTCGATGCGGATATTGTGATAGGCGTGCCCGATTCAAGTTTGAGTGCGTCAATAGGTTACAGCGAAGCAAGCGGTATTCCATACGAAATGGGATTGATCAAAAATAAATATGTCGGCAGAACATTTATTCAGCCTTCGCAAGCACTACGTGAGAAAGGCGTTAAAATGAAACTATCGGCGGTTAGAAGCATTGTAAACGGCAAACGTGTTGCACTGATTGATGATTCAATTGTTCGGGGAACAACCGTCAAACGAATCGTTGGTATGCTGAAACAGTTCGGAGCAAAGGAAGTGCATTTGCGTATCGCAAGTCCTGAAATGACGCATCCCTGCTTTTACGGTGTAGAAACCACTGGAAGCGACGAATTGATAAGTGCACGACTGAAAGATATAGAAAAAATCAAAGAAAGCATCGGTGCAGATTCATTGGCATATCTGTCGGTAGAATCACTTTACAAAGCCGGCAATCGTAGCGAACTTTGTGTTGCGTGCTTTACGGGGAAATATCCTACGCCTCTTTATCAAATTGACATTTAATTGCTTTGTAGTCATTTATGTTAAAAATCAAAAAAAAAACTATAAAAAAACGTGAGGAAAATTTGGTTTATTTCATAAATTTGTTTATTTTTGCAATCTGTTTGTGAATTATTAATTAAAAAAAAGAAAAAAATGAACAAAATTTTCAATCACGAAGAAAGCCTGTCGCTTATCAATGAGATGATTAGTCAGGCGCGGAATAATTTCCAAAAGGAAAAATTATATTCCATGATGTACTGGGGCTATTTGGTTGCCTGCATAGCCATTGCCAACTTTGTATTAATACAGGTTTTGAGTAATCCTAATTACTCGTTTTTAGTTTGGCTAATTGTGATTCCCGGTTCAGTTGTATCGTATCTAATTGACAGGAAGATTAGCCGTGTTGTTTTAGTAAAAACACATATTGACGATATCGGCAACATGTTATGGAGAGGGTTCTCCATCGGTATTTTTGTATTTATTTTTGCTGTTTATGTTCTTGCATTCCGAGTCAATAGTTTTCATGTAGTGTTTTTAATCAATCCGGGCATAATGATTTTGATTGGAGTTTGTATGTTTGTATCTGCTCGCATTTATCAGTATAAGCCTTGGTATTTGGTGGCAGTCATGTTTTGGATTGGCGCTATTGGTTGTACATTTTTAGTAACAGATTTTCAGTTTATTGTATTGGCTGTCTGTATGATATTGGGTTTTGTTGTTCCCGGACACCTACTAAATTATCAAGCAAAGAAAAGCCGTGCTTAAAGAACTCAATCCATTGTTACATTCGCAACTACGATTGGCGGTAATTTCTATACTTATCAGTGTGGAAGAGGCTGATTTTGTTTTTCTTAAAAAACAAACAGGTGCCACTTCGGGAAATTTGAGCGTACAACTGGAAAAACTTAGAGAAGCCGAATATATTAGCATCCTCAAAACGTTCAGAGGAAAAATGCCACGAACGATTTGCAAAATCACACAAAAAGGGATTTTGGCTTTTGAGGAGTATGTGCAAGTGTTGCAAAGTTACATTGCAATAAAAAAAAGATGATTACTAACTATTTAGAAGTTGCTCCCGACACGGATTAGGGATTTGAAAATGAAAAAAGTAAGTTTGTTTACTAAAACAGCAAAATTTGTTAGTCTCTTGATTGCTATCATTTTTAGCACTAATTCTTATGCACAGGAAAGTGATTTTACTTTCAAACGTATTGGTGGCGGAGGCTTTACAGTCGTTTTTGACATGGCAGGCGGGTATGGCTGGGGAGGTCATGGTGAATTTGCCTTTCCGGTCAGAGATAGAGGTGGTTTACAGATCATTAGCCATATTATTGGCAAAGGCATGAGTGTAGTTGTTAATGACAACAGGTATGGGATAGGCTCAATAGCTAACAAAATAAGTTTTGGCGGTTTTCTGTCTCCCAAAATTAGAACCTATGGCTTCATTCAAGGTGGAATAGGAATTGGTGGCGGTAATGAAACCATCGCTTTAAATCTTAATTTTGGTGGCGGCGGTGGAATGGATGTGTTTGTTCACAGAAGAATGTCCATTTATTTCGAAGTTGGTTATTTACAGCATCATTTGGGTAATAAACTCATCGGAGGTATGTCGGCAAGTATAGGGGTGCGGAGTTGGTTTTGATACTTGAATCTACCTTGCCATCTAACCTCGTTGGGTACTTGCGTAATTCAGAAAAAAATTGTATCTTTGCGAAAAAATATTATGGAAAGTTCAAAAGATAATGAAATGGTAGGCGATTGCAATGTGTTGAGTGAGCCTGCATTTGCATATACATACGCAAACAATGCAAACGCTATCGCAATGAACATCGACACTTGCATTGACGATTGCCCGTGTGTAGTGTGTCTCCCTACAGATACGAAAGTTATTTCATATTCTTTTTTACAAGCAGAAAAAAAACGACAAAAACAGATGATCGCTACAGGTAAAATGGAAAAACCTGAATTGAAAAACGATGTGTTCACTTTGGAACAAGAAACAGATTTTAGCAGAAAAATAACTATCGATGATATTTTTCAAAACGTATGAGATGCGTATATTTTGGCAGTACTGCGACAGAAAAACTTGGTCGTTTTTTTGAGAACTACAGAGGAAATAGAATAAACGATCTCGCAAAAAGAGCGTTAGTTTACAGGAGAATGCGAGAATTTTTAACAGCGTTCGATATGTCTGATTCGTATATGGTAAATGGGAAAAAGTATGTGGATATTGAGGATATTTGCATTGTTGAGTACGTTATGCGTAACGAATCAAAAGAAATTTTGGTAACAAACATTTTCTTCAACGAAAAATAATATAACAAAACTATGGCAGAAACCTACGAAAAAGCAGGTGTAAATCTCGAAGCAGGCTACGAGGTTGTTCGCCGAATTAAAAAGCACGTTGCGTCCACGCAGAGGCTCGGTGTTATGGGAAATATCGGGGCTTTTGGCGGAATGTTCGACCTTTCGGCACTCAACGTGAAAGAGCCGATTTTGGTTAGCGGAACGGATGGCGTCGGCACAAAACTCAAACTCGCATTCGAACTGAATAAGCACGACACGATTGGCATAGATGCCGTTGCTATGTGCGTAAACGATGTGCTGGCACAAGGTGCAGAGCCGTTGTTTTTTCTCGATTATATTGCCGTTGGAAGCAACGATCCTGCGAAAATAGAGGCTATCGTGAGTGGTGTTGCCGAAGGTTGCCGTCAAGCGGGATGTGCGCTTATCGGTGGCGAAACCGCCGAAATGCCCGGAATGTACACCGATGGCGAGTATGATATTGCCGGATTTACTTGCGGTGTTGTTGAAAAATCGAAATTGATTGATGGCTCGAAAGTCGCTGTTGGCGATGTGTTGGTGGGAATTGCTTCGAGTGGTGTACACTCCAACGGATTCAGCCTTGTGCGAAAAATTGTGAAAGATGCCAATCTGAATTTGGATGAAAAATATCCCGAATTTGATGGGAGAACTCTTGGCGAAATTTTGCTAACGCCAACGAAAATATATGTAAAACCCGTTCTCGAAGTCGTTGCCAATTGCGATGTTCACGGCATCAGCCATATCACCGGAGGCGGATTTGATGAAAACATTCCACGCATTCTAAAAGACGGACAAGGCGTGGAAATCCAAGCCAATTCTTGGGAAATTTTACCCATATTTTCATTTCTCGAAAAACACGGAAACATCAATCATCGGGAGATGTTTAACATTTTTAATATGGGTATCGGAATGGTCATCGCATTAAGCGAAACGGAAGCAGACAAGGCGATTGGGATTTTGAAATCGTATGGGGAAACTGCTACGATTATTGGTAGGATTATTGAGGGAGAAGGTGTGTGTTTATGAGATGTCTGCAATGTCGGGACATTGCAACTATATAGAAACGAATCAAAAAAAACATGAGAAAAATTTATTTTACTATTGCAATCTGTGGCTTGATGTTTGCGACGAATCTTAATGCACAAACTTGGCAAATCGGCAATCCAATCGCTTCAAATGTGGTCGCGACATTAAGCAACGACACACTTACTATCAGCGGAACAGGAGCAATGAAGGATTGGGTTGATTTGTCGTACTTTTTTGAGTGGCCGTGGTCTGACATTATTACGGTGGTAGTTATTGAATATGGTGTAACCACTATTGGAAATGCGGCATTTCGGCACCTTGAAAGACTAACCTGCGTGACTATCCCTAACTCTGTAACATCTATTGGTGATAATGCATTTGACTTTTGCAGAAGTCTTACCTCAGTGGATATTCCCAATAGTGTCAAGTCTATTGGAAATATGGCATTTGCCTATTGTGATAATTTAACCTCGGTAACAATAGGTAACAATGTGGTTTCTATTGGGGATAATGCTTTTTTTGGCTGTCATAGACTGACCTCTGTTAATATTCCCAACAGTGTAGTATCTATTGGAAGCGGAGCGTTTTCAGATTGTTTTGCTCTAACTTCCATAATTATTTCTAACAGCGTAACTTACATTGGATTTTGGGCATTTGCAGGTTGCCGATCTCTAACTTCCGTTATCATTGGTAGCGGTATAACCGATATGGGTCGCGAACAGTTTGCCGGCAACATAAACCTATCTTCGATAACCGTTTTAAGTGCTGTTCCGCCTTCGATTTCATGGGATGTATTTACAGGTGTAGACAAGCAAAATTGTTGTTTGTACGTATTGCCCACTAGCATTGATTTGTATCGTATGGCAAATATTTGGGGAGAGTTTGAATGCATTAAACGAATCCCTGGTTTCTATGCCGTAACATTCAATTCGCAAGGCGGAAGTGATATGTCGCCACAGAGCGTAGAGCAAGGCAAAAAAATTACAGAACCTACACCGCCTATTCGTACAAACTATATATTCGGCGGCTGGTATAAAGATATTACCTACACCAACACTTGGGACTTTGCAACAGATGTCGTAACATCAGATATTACGTTATATGCCAAATGGAACGCAAACCAAACAAGCATCACAGATATTTTGTCGGCAGACCAAATTCAAATCTATCCAAATCCTGTAAGCCATCAATTACGAATAATCAATTACGATTTTCAGCAAGGCGACATCGTAGAATTGTTTGATATGAATGGTAGACGAGTATTTTCGCAACGCGTAAACACCCATATCGGAGAGTTTACGATTGATATGTCGGCATTCCAACAAGGCAATTATATTTTGCGAGTAGGCAATCGGGTGGCAAAGGTTGTAAAGCAGTAATACAAAACTCTGTAGATAACTGGCGGTTTCACGAAATAGCGCTCGCACTCGCCCAAACCAATAAATAATCAAATCACAAATTGCCAAAAACCAACAAAATAGCAATCTTCGCCAGCGGAAACGGAAGCAATTTCGAAGCCATTGCTCGTGCTTGCGCTGAAAACCGCTTGAACGCTGAGGTCGTATTATTGGTGTGCGACAATCCAAAGGCGTTCGTCATTCAAAGAGCAGAAAAATTTAACATTCCCGTTTTTGAATTTCAACCAAAAAACTACGCTTCGAAAGCCGACTATGAAATGGAGATCGTGCAACTTCTGAAAAAATACAACATTGATTTGATTTGTTTAGCCGGTTATATGCGTTTGGTGTCGGATGTTTTGCTTGACGAATATGAAGGTAAAATCATCAATATTCACCCTTCGCTTTTACCTGACTTCAAAGGGCTTAACGCCATTCAACGAGCCTTTGAATCCGGTGTGAAGGTAACAGGCGTAACCACCCACTTTGTTGATAAAACTTTGGATGGCGGAAAAATTATAGACCAAATCGAAGTTCCAATCGAAAACTGCACATTTGAAGAGTTAGAAACCCGCATTCACACCGCCGAACATGAATTATACATTAAAACACTTGCCAAATTTCTTATTATCTAATTAATGGTTAAAACCCTGCACTTTCAGTGCAGGGTAGTTTTAGTTTAACGCTTTTCTTCAATGGGCGTCAAAAAAAATCCCCGCTTTATTCTAGCGAGGATTTTGGGATGGCGTCTACCTACTCTTCCACTCTTTAGGAGCAGTACCATTGGCGCAGTCGGTCTTAACTTCTCTGTTCGGAATGTACCACGAAACAAATGTGGAATAGGTAACTATTTTCGTCTGATGGTGCGATTCCAACGTCAACAAATCTTTATCGCCTGTTAGAATAAAATCTGCAGAAACAGTTTCCGCCAATGAGAGTAAATACAAGTCATTCACATCACGAACGGGTGACACCGCAGTCTTATTGAGAGTAGCGTGTGTGCAAAACATAACTATCAACTCCAAGGTTGCAACAATATCTTCTTCCGGTATGTATTTCTGAATTTTAGGTTTTTCTACAACTCTTTTGAATTCGTCGAGAAGGTTATCGCATACATATATGGTCAAGTTTGCATTAGAGAGCAAACTTTCGAGAACTGATGTTTTTTTTCCAATGAGAAACGAAACCCAAAGATTTGTGTCAATTATTATTTTCACTTTGAGTATCTTACAGCATAAACTTCATCCATTATCTCTGCGTCCGACAAATCAACTTGTTTTGGGCGAGTATTGATATAATTTCTCAAAACATTTTCTTTTGTTTGAAAAGTCCACCCCATTCTTCTTGCCAATTCTTCAAGAAAGATCACATCTGTCTGTGGTATATTCTGAACTAATACATCCATACTATTCGATTTTAGATTACAAAGATACTAAAAAAATCTGAAATATCATAATTTTTGTTTTTTCTGATATATTCAAACAAAAAAATCCCTCATCTTTCGATGAGGGATTTTGGGATGGCGTCTACCTACTCTTCCACTCTTTAGGAGCAGTACCATTGGCGCAGTCGGTCTTAACTTCTCTGTTCGGAAAGGGAAGAGGTGTACCCCGATGCTTTTGACACCGTATGTGATATTTACAATTTACGATTGACAACTGACAATTTGTTTGGTTATCAATAGTAACTGTAATAAATCTTTGACATCGCAACGAAAAGTAATTTGTAAATTGTAACTAACAATTTGTAAATTGTAAGTTGTAAGTTGTCAATTTACTT
>Ga0123355_10008959_pt1 | contig 15160 bp, 14 predicted proteins | sample TergutEmb28metaG_3_FD_89872 | JGI IMG/M metagenome (GOLD analysis project Ga0123355, IMG submission 89872) | Embiratermes neotenicus P1 segment gut microbial communities from Petit-Saut dam, French Guiana - Emb289 P1 | ecosystem: Host-associated > Arthropoda: Insects > Digestive system > Gut ...
CATTGCGAGGAGTGAAGCGACGAAGCAATCCAGGAAATAGTGGAATACTCATGTTTCTGGATTGCCGCGTCGGGCTAAAGCCCTCCTCGCAATGACGAAAAAGAGGTTTTTTGACAGCCTGGGTATACCTGCTAGCAGGTATGCAAGGAGGAATTTTGTGAGTGACGCAAAAGCGCCATATAAGCAAAAATATGACAATCAATATAATAGTCGAAAGTACAAATCTTATCTTCTCCGCATACGCAACGATTCCGAACTTGCAAAGCGCGTGGAAGAACATGTGGATATTGGCAGAACCAGTTTGAATTTTCTTGTAACCAGACTGTTGTGCGATTACTTCGACATACCGCTGCCGCACAAGCGATACGAGGTGCGCACAATTTTGACGGGTGGTGCAAACGAAAATCCAAATGATTAGAACCATTCTTCTCATATGCCTGTGGATTCTAGCCGTCGGGTTATTGCAACTGTTTGGCAACGATTCCGGAACATTCGTTATTTTGGTTGGGTCTGTTATTTATGTGGGACTGTCTGTTATTACGTTTTTTGTTGTCGGAACGCGTATTCAGCCTGCGCTTGTTTTGCCGGACGCTTGTGCTAAGGGCGAGGCAATTTCGGGCGAGCTTATCATAATGCGCAATCGGTGGGCATCTATTTTCGGGGTATATTGCATGCTTGTGTGCGAAAATACGCTCACAGGCGAAAAAGAAATGCTGGAGTTTCATGACATCAAAAATACGACACCGTTCACTCTGCAAACCTCCCACTGCGGCGTGTTGCGAATCCGTGCGGAAAATTTTCTGATTTTAGACCCGCTGGGGCTGTTCTCGCGAAAGCTTTCTTGCATGGCAGAAGGGCATGTTATCGTGCCGCCCACAGGCTTTGATGTAAGCATTCTGCTTACTGATACCGCACAAAGCCTAGACAGCGATGAGTATTCCACATCCAAGGCGGGCATGGACGTAAGCGAGACTTACGCAATCCGCGAGTACCACCCGGGCGACCCCATTCGCAGTATTCACTGGAAATTGACAGAAAAGCTTGACAAGGTAATGGTGCGGGAGTTTGGCTTGCCTATTGGTAATGCTGTGTTATTGGTGTTGGATATCGCCGGAGATGCAGAAATATCTCCCGCAGGTTTAGATGCCACTATGGAATTGTTTTTCTCCGCAAGCCTTGCGTTATTGGGAGAGGGCGTTCATACAACCATGGGTTGGCAAAGCGCAGAAAGCGGCGGGTTTGTAAAGCATGAACTTCGCACACCGGAAGATGCAGCTGTGGCTATACGGGAGTGCCTTTTGACTGTTGATGTGCAACGCAATGCGCAACCAGTGTATGAATATAATGCATTTGAAAAAGTGCTTATCATATTTGGCGGTGATACGCCGGAAATTAAGGGGGCGAGTTAAATGGAGTTAATTTTTCCCACAATCGAGTTTAAGCAAGCGGCGTTGGAATACCGCCAAGCGCATTTTGACGCAGGCGAAATGGATATTCATGGCGACGGCGGCCTTGACTACGCGGAAACATATGAGGACTGGCTCGCGAAGGTGCAAGATGATGTGACCCGCGATGACGGCAATCTTGTTCCTGCCACCACTTACTTTGGGGTGAGCGATGGCAAAATTGTCGGCACTATTCAGATACGCCATAAGCTAAATGACTTCCTATTGAATTTTGGTGGTCATATTGGCTATGGTGTTCACCCATCAGAGCGGGGCAAAGGCTATGGTGTGAAAATGCTTGCGCTTGCCATTCAAAAATGCCGGGAAATTGGGCTTGAAAAAGTGCTGATTACCTGCGATAAAGGCAATATCGGCTCCGCAAAAACTATCATTAAAAATGGTGGGGTTTTGCAGAACGAAGTTATCGAAGATGGGGGAATAACACAGCGTTATTGGATTTCATTAGATTTTATGTTCGAAAATGACACTGTAATTGGCGTTTTATCAACAGACGCTGCCGGAAATGTGTTTGACAAAGCATTAATCGGTTCATTTGTCATAGTTCCAAAATCCTATGTATCCACGCCGTTCGAGCTATCCGAACAGGAATGGGCGGATACAAAAAAGATGATGGATGTAGTTAAGGCGTACTGCGATGAAAAATATCAACCGGACGGCTATACAGTTGGTTGGAATGTTGGTAAAACCGCAGGGCAAACGGTGGAACATGCACATATGCATATTATTCCCCGGCATAGGGATGAGCCTTTTGCGGGGAAGGGGATACGGCATTGGATAAAGAAAGATGAGAATGCCAGGCCGCATTATATGTAGGGGCGGCCATTGGCCGTCCGCAAACTGCATAAAAATAAGAAATAAATTGTTTGATAATGGGCATTTTACGGACGCGCAATGCGCGCCCCTACAAACCACCAATCTCGGAAAGGAGAAAAAGCATTGCTAAAAATAACCACACCTACACAAGAACACAAAACCCCCCACATCCGTTCCATACTAACAGCCGCTATCCTATTCATTGGCATATTAGGCGCACTTTTTAGCATGCTCAAAATCTCCGGCCTCCCTCAAGCATTCAGCATAGCCCCTCCCCTCGAAAGCTTCCAAATTCTACTTAACCACCTATTCACCATAAGCGAACAGCACCAAGCATACCTGTACCAGCGCTTTACGGTTTCCGTGCCGCCTGAAAACTACGCAAACTATATCTTTGTTGCCCTCGGCATCATTGCCGCCCTATTAGCGGCATACATTTTCATCATGCAAAAGCGGCAAAGCAGAATAATGTGCGTAATCATATTCTTACTGTTTACAGCTCTGCAAATTTATTTCGGCGTGTTCGCCGCACCCATTTGGAATATTACCCTCTACGCCGCCATCGCATGGTTTTTACTGCGTAATGCGAATATCGCAGCATTCGTGGGCGTGTCCGCCGCCGTAATTTTTGCCGCCATGGTTTTCTATCCCGGCCCAAGCCCATTTCTCACCCAGCTTTCCGAAACAATCCGCGACCAATTCGGCGAAAGGCTGGAGCGCTCCGTTGTAATGGAAGCATCGCCGCAACAAGACACTTTAACGGCACAGCAAGCACAGGAACTCGAAATGCGGGAAGAAGCTGCCGGTCAAGGCAACGATTTGCAAGGCGGGCAAGCATACGGCATAGACCGCGACGAGCGTTTTGCCGGTTCGCAAATAGGTGCTGCCGTAGGCCAGCGGATATGGTTGCTGTGGCTTATCGGGCTGGCGTTCGTAGTCGGGTTTATCTTGTGGTTTTTTGTCAAACTAAAAGATGCGTACAAAAGGCGGGCGGTTTTCAATTCACCGGACTGCGCTGCCGCAATAGACAGCATGTTCAAGCACCTTGTAGCGTGGCTGGTAGAGTTTGGAGTTGACCCGCAAAACGACGCATATGCGGAATATGTAAGCCAATTTGACGCAATACTCCCGGGCCAATATGCACAAAACTACCTCGAAGCCGTAGAACTATGGCAGGAAACTGTCTACAGCAGCCACACAATGACAGAGCGCGACAAAAAGCGTATGCGTTCGTTTTTGGATGACACAAGAAACACGCTTGCCAAGGGCGTAAACCCATTCGCACGTGCGCGGGTAAGGGTTCGCTTGCTTTTGCGAAATGAGGTGCGGAATGCAGAGATTTAGTGTAAGCCAAAAGAGACAGCCCACTGTAGGGGCGACCGTCCCTGGTCGCCCGCAGATTGCAAATTTGTGCGGATATTTATACAAAATTGGTGTGCCACGGGCGACCGAGGGCGGTCGCCCCTACATGAAATTATCATTGTTGTTTTTATTAATACTCCTCACCTTCGCCCTCACAGGCTGTCGTGTACGCCTTATCGACGTCATCACCGAACCGGAAACAGTATATGAACCTCAACCGCAAGAGATTGTTGAAACGCCACCGCCTCTTATTGACGAGGAGTACGAACCGGAGCCACCGGAAGAAGAACCCTCGGACCCGGGAGCACCCGAGCCTCCCGAGCCGGAACCACCGGAACCCGAAGAACCATCCGCCCCCCCCGAAGAAACCGTCGAACCCATAATCGAAGCCTTGGCCCACGAAACCACCGAGGTCCCCCGCGACGATACCCCCTATAACGGTATAGCCGCAGGCTACTACGATGCCCCTGTCTTAGTGGATGAACTAGAAGAAACGGACATTCCTTATGTAACCATAGAAGACCTATCCCCCGAAGCCGCAGGCGACACCACCCTAGATACAGACAGCGACGGTACACTAGGCCTAATCCTGGACCACCACACAGGGGTACTAAGCCGTGGGTTAGGCTCCCTTTTCGAATGTCAACGCCTGTGTGTTTACTTCGAGCATTTAGCAGACTTCCACACGGTTAACCACTCATCTCTCCAACACGCACTAATTGTCGACTCCGGCGGGTTTAACGCTGCCGCACGACGCGGCAGCGATGCACTTATCGTAGACGCCGACTGGGTACAACGGCGCAACCCTGCCGTCATTATCCGCACCGTAGGTTCCGATATTTTGGGACGCAGCATTACCGACACCAACCGTGCGCAAGCCCTGCGAAACGAAATTTTTGACCGCCCGGGCTTCGAAAACGTCAATGCCGTATTAGACAGGCGCGTTCTGCTGCTTTCGGAAGAACTGTTACACTCCTACGAAGGGCGGCTGATAGCCAAACTGCACATCGCCCATGCTATGTATCCCACACTGTTTGCCGACGTTAACCTGGCGGAACTTTACTGGGAGATTGCCGCCGCCGGTGGTGGGGATTATACTATGGGAATTTTTGCGTTTTAGACGAATAATGTGCCTTATCGCCTTGCATATGCTATAATTATCGAAGATTCCATACCAATCGACATATAGTATAGGCGGTATAAACCATGAAAAAACACTAAAAACCATCATGTTCTCTAAACTTATCGCTTTTATCTTGTTGGCGAATTTTGCAATTGCCGCAAATTCGGTTGAAGCTATCGGCAACTCGCAAATTCCGCTCGAACAGCGTCTCATTGGAACATGGCGTTCAGAACTCCAACGCTCTTGGATTGTTATCTTTCGTGAAGACGGCACTGTGTTGGATGACCCGCCGGGCTTGTGCACAATCTACAATTGGCAGGTTGTCAACGATAGACTGATTATTAATGGCGTAGATTGGAATATACATATCTCCGACAATGCCATTACCGTTGACAGATATGGAAACAGAACCTTCACCTATATTTGGTATAGCTATTCAACCGAAGGTGAAACTAGTCTGATGTTTTTCGGTATTATCGGGATAATCATCATTGCTTGGATAGTTATTATCGTCGTAATTGTTACAATTGTGCTGATTTGCGTACGTAGAAACCGGCGTAAAGAGCAACAAATATTGCATGATATACTTGAAGATTCAGACCGTATAAAATAAATATTATGGACAGGAGACATGTGCATGAGTACAGCAGACAATACAAGTCGTGTAGAAAAAGCAGTTAACACAATACTTGATGGAGTGTTTAAGTTTTTGACTGACAAAGCAATTAGCTCAATTCCAGATGCTGCGAACTGGGTTGGTAATAAAATAAAAGAAAAGATATCATTTGCGACAAATGATGAAAAATTGAAAGAGCTTCTAAAAAAAGAATTGGAAGAACTTTCAGAAAAAGAATTGGAAGAACTCTCAGAAAAAGAGTGGGAAGAATTACTTAAAACGAAGCTTGTAATGAAACTGGAAGAGCTTTTTTATTCTTGTTTTGAAGATGGTCTTAAATATGGTGAGGAGCGGAAAGAGAATGCAGTAGTAGAGGCGATGCAAGCAAACGGATTCAGTGTGGAGCAAATACAGTTAATTTTGGAACAAGCAAGGCAAATACAACAAGTTTCGGAACAAAAAAAGAAGAAGTAGCTATTCATAATATAAGCGTCTCAAGCATTATCCACGTAACAAGCCATTTCCATAACCCAAGCCGTTCCCTTAGCCGGAGCGGCTTTCTTGTTTTGTGAACAAATTGTAAAAATTGAAGCGTATTTATCATTTGTGCCGTAGGCGTGTTATACTTAAGTGTAAAAAACGAAGGAGGCCATATAAATGCTACAACTCAAAAACATAACCAAAGACTACGTCATAGGCAATAACACCGTCAACGCCTTAAAGGGAATAGACCTAAAATTTCGCGACAATGAATTTGTATCCATTCTGGGCCCGTCCGGCTGTGGGAAAACCACCATGCTAAACCTGCTTGGCGGCCTTGACATATATACCACCGGGGATTTAATTATAAACGGCAAATCCACAAAAGATTTTTCGGACAGGGATTGGGACACCTACCGCAACCGCCGTGTTGGTTTCGTTTTTCAAAATTATAATTTAATTTCCCACCAAACAGTACTTAGCAATGTAGAACTTGCGCTCACGCTTTCCGGCGTATCCAAAACAGAGCGCAGGAAACGCGCCATAGAAGTGCTTGGTAAAGTTGGCCTTGCAGACCAGCTAAACAAAAAGCCCAACCAAATGTCCGGCGGGCAAATGCAGCGTGTGGCTATTGCCCGCGCGCTGATAAACAACCCGGAAATCCTGCTTGCGGACGAACCAACCGGCGCACTGGACTCGGAAACCAGCGTGCAAATAATGGAACTGATAAAGGAAATTGCCAAGGAACGCCTGGTGATTATGGTTACGCACAACCCTGTCCTTGCGGAAAAATACTCAAACCGCACAATTAAGCTTTTCGATGGCGAAGTGGTTGGCGACAGCAACCCGTTTGATGCAGCGTGCGAGCCTGCTGCCGATAGCAAAAAGAGCAAGCGCGGCCGCAAAACGTCCATGTCATTCTTCACGGCGCTATCTCTAAGTTTCAACAACCTGCTTACCAAAAAAACGCGCACCTTCCTAACGGCTTTCGCGGGTAGCATTGGTATCATAGGAATTGCCCTGATTATGTCGCTCTCCAGCGGTTCGCAAGCCTATATACAGCGAGTGCAAGAAGATACGCTTTCCACATTCCCGCTAATTATAGAAAGTTCTACCGCCGACTTTATGGCGATTATGACCGCCATGTCCGATATGCAAACCGACAGGCCCGACCGCACCGGCGCACTGGCGGTGTATTCCAACAATGTAATGGGCGGCATGTTAAGCGCCATGGCAAGCGGTATGGAAGACAATGACCTACGCGCATTTAGACACCACATAGAAGCGAACCGTGAGTATATGGACGCCCTCACAAACGCTATAACATACACCTACGATATTCATTTGAATATTTTCGCGTCCGACACCACCGACGGCATACAGCAAATAAACCCGTCCACTTTGTTTGGCGGCGGCGGTAATGGCGGTGGCATGGGTATGGGCGGCCCAATGATGATGCCCATGATGGGCGGTGGCATGAACGTTTGGACAGAAATGATAAACAACCCGGAGCTTCTTGCCCTGCAATACGATGTAGTAGCCGGGCGTTGGCCTACGCTTAAAAACGAAATAGTGCTTGTTGTAGACGAAAACAACGAAATTATGGACTTTGCGTTGTATACCCTTGGGCTCATGGATATAAGTGACATAGGCGCAATGATGCAAGCCATGCATATGGGTGAAGCATTTACGACAGAAATATCACGCTTTACCTTCGAGGAATTATTAGCCCTTACCTTTAAACTGGTACTCAGTCCCGACATGTTCCAACGGGAGGGCAACACTTGGGCAGACATGAGTGACGACGAAACTTTTATGCGAACCGCCCTGGAAAATGCCCTGGAAATACAAGTAGTGGGCATAATCCGCCCGTCCGAAGAAGCCGTAATGACATCTATCACCGGTACAGTTGGGTTCTTGTACGCTTTGACGGAATATATCATCGAGCAAGTCAATGCTTCTGATATCGTTGTGGCACAAAGGGCAAACGAAAGCACAGATATTTTCACCGGAGAACCATTTACAGGCACAGACAATTTTTACGATAACCTTGCAATTTTAGGCGCCGTAGATATAGACACGCCAAGTTCAATACGCCTATATCCAAAGGATTTTGAATCGAAGGAAGCCATTGAGCAGTTTATCAGCGACTACAACCGCATAGTTATTGAAGCGGGGGGCGAAAATACTATTCACTATACGGATTTTGTCGGTATTATGATGGCATCTGTAAGCACGATAATAAACATGATTAGCAATGTGCTTATCGCGTTTGTGGGCATCTCACTTGTGGTGTCGTCTATCATGATTGGCATAATCACATATGTATCCGTGCTGGAGCGCACCAAGGAAATTGGTATACTCAAAAGTATCGGCGCAAGTAAAAAAGATATTTCGCGCGTATTTAACGCGGAAACGCTTATTGTTGGCTTTATAGCCGGCGCGTTTGGCGTAGGCGTTACCGCGCTGCTGACCATCCCTGCCAACATGATTATACGGCATGTTACCGGTGTTTCCGGCATTGCGGCTCTGCCTATATTAGGCGCAATAGTGCTTATCATTTTGAGCATGGGGCTAACCCTTGTGGCGGGCCTTATTCCGTCAAAAATTGCGGCGAAAAAAGACCCTGTTGTTGCATTGCGTACAGAGTAGCAAATTATTCTTGAATACTTGGCGAGAAAAGCGTACAATAGGCTCATGCAAAGACAAATTTGACGATACTCTATGGAGGTTAGAAGAAATGAGCCGAAAGCCGTTACTGCTTGAAAAATGGGATTTTATTGTGTTGCTGGGCGAATCCGGCGGCGGAAAAGGAACTTTGGTGCAAAATATTTTAGGGTATTGGCTGCCGGAATTAAACACTGCCAGTATGGGCGATGTGTTCCGCAGGAAATCGGTGGAAGACCCGTCTCTAAAGGAATATACAGAAAAGGGGATACTCGTTCCCGATGATACAACATGTGGGATTTTCCGCGAGTTCGCATTGGCAAACTCACCGGGGCTTATCGACGGCTTCCCGCGGAACCGCAGGCAGGCCATAGATCTTATCCGGTTTGCCAAAGAAAACAACTGGCGCATATTGGTTGTGGATATCAAATGTGATATAGAATTTATTATCCAACGCTTGTTGGCACGTAAACGTGAAGATGATAACCTGTCAATCGTATACAGCCGCCATAAAGCGCATAAAGAACTTCACCCCGCAGTAATGGAGGAACTCAAAAACCGTCCGGATTTATTTGATGTCATCACACTCAACGGCAACCGCCAGTCCGAAATTGTGTTTACATCCTTCCTGCTAAACGTGCTGCGGCTTGTAGATATGCTGTACTTTTACGACATGACAAATATCAGCACAGATTTTAAGGTAAACAACGACGAAACCACGATTAACCCGGCCATTAACCGGTGGGTATGCAGTTTCCTAACCAGCATCCAAAATAAAATGGACGAAAACTAAGGTAAACTCACCAGTGGATATTTTTGAAGAAAACCGCAATGTGCTAAAAAAAGAAGCACCGCTCGCATCACGTATGCGTCCTACAACCCTGGAAGAATGGGTAGGGCAGGAACATATCATAGGAAAAAACACGCTGCTCACCCGCGCAATTAAGGCCGATAAACTAACATCTTTGGTGCTGTACGGCCCACCCGGTACCGGCAAAACTTCTTTAGCAAGAATCATCGCGGGGGCGACGGAATCGGTCTTTACGCAGCTTAACGCAACCGCGGCCGGCATAAAAGACATACAGCGCGCCGTAGAAAATGCAAAAACAGCCATAGAATTATACGGCAAGCGTTCGATACTTTTCGTGGACGAAATACATCGCTTTAACAAGGCGCAGCAGGACGCGCTGCTTCCGTATGTAGAGGACGGCACAATCATACTTGTTGGTGCCACCACGGAAAACCCGTACTTCGAAGTGAACAAGGCGTTGGTTTCGCGCTCCGTTATTTTCGAGCTATATCCATTAACGCAAGCGAATATACTGGATTTAATGCGCCGCGCCTTGGAAGACAAGGAACGTGGGCTGGGGTACGTACCCATAACCGCCAACGACGACGCAATGGAATTCCTGGCAGACATTGCCGGCGGCGATGCCCGCACCGCATTAAATGCGCTGGAGTTGGCTGCGCTAACTACAGAACCCAGCGAAAGCGGGCAAATAATAATCGACTTAGACGTTGCCGCGGCATGTATACAAAACCGCGCCCTGCGCTACGAGCGTAACGGCGACAACCACTATGATACCATATCCGCGTTTATCAAAAGTATGCGCGGTTCGGATCCGGACGCCGCACTGTACTACCTTGCACGCATGATATACGCCGGCGAAGACCCTAAGTTTATAGCACGGCGCATAGTAATCTGCGCTTCCGAAGATGTCGGCAATGCAGACCCTCACGCACTGCAAGTAGCGGTTGCGGCATTCCAGGCAGTACAATTTATAGGCATGCCGGAAGGCATGTTTGCCCTGTCACAAGCAACAGCTTACGTAGCCTGCGCGCCTAAAAGCAACGCCTGCTGCGCGGCTATAAGCACCGCGCTTTCCGATGTTCAAAAGGTGGCCATAAAATCTATTCCATCGCATCTGCAAGACGCGAGTTACAAAAGTGCGCCGGCACTTAACCGCGGCGTAGGCTATGATTATCCCCATAATCACCCCGGTAACTTTATCCCGCAGCAATATCTGCCGGACGAACTCGCCGACCGTGTGTACTATCACCCAACGGGAAACGGCGTAGAAAAAAAGATTGGCGAATCATTACGCAAACTTCGCCCAAACAGGGCGTATAAATAACTTCTAGGAGGAAACAAAAATGAAAAAATTCGCAAGTATTGTACTTACACTGGTTTTGGTGCTGGGCTTGGCATTACCCGCACAAGCATCCCGCCTTCCGGAATTTCAAACCCCGGAATCTTTCGACTTTTCAATGGATTTCATATTGTCTATTGACACACCGGACGTCCCGGAACTTGACCCGATGATGGTCATGATTTTTGGCGGCACAGACATTGCCATAGGCATGACCGGCTCCGTTGTAAGCGATGGCGCGGCTGCTACACAAATGGCTATGGAAGTGTTTATTGGTAGCGGCATGTTTGGCACAATGCCAATTAGAATGTGGCTGGATATGGATTTAAACGATTTGGAAGACCCGACCATGCGAATGATTATCGAGTTGCCGCCAATGCTGCGCATGCTGCTTGCAATGGAAAACAGGGCTTTGAGCCGCCAATTCCTGGTGTTTGACATGAGCGAAATGCTTGCGGAAGAACTTGCAGGCGTAACCGTGCCAACCCCGGACGAACTAGAAGCCTTTTTTGAAGAAGCACTGGCCGAGCTTGGCACGATTGACCGCGCAGAAATTTTAGCTAGAATAGCAGAATTTATTTACGTTTTAGACTTCTCTTTTGACTTTTCGCAAAACAGGAATGGTTACCTAACAGGCCTTAACTTGGGCTTCGATGTTGTGCTTGACCCAAACAACGATCCAATTGGGTTGGGGCTTGACTTCGATATGGAAATCACAAACATCAACAACGCAACAGTGGAGTTTCCAACGCTAACGCCTGCAAATAGCGTAGATGTGTTAGCACTATAGTAATTTTTTGCGAATAACAGGGGTTTTTACTGCGGCTTTGATGCAAATTATATCAAAGTCCTCGTAAAAACCGGGCTGTCACAAGATGGCCCTTTTTTATTAACCTGGTGTAGAGGGCGGTTTGGTATGAAAATTATTTTAGTTTTACTACTCGCAGTTTTGTTCGTGGCTTGCGGGCGAACTGTAGAAACTGCTGAAGATACAGCAAACTATGCCAATACAATAGCGTATGAGATTCCATATATCGAAACTGCTGTATTGCCCGGGCGGGGCTATTTCCCTTCCATTCATATTAATGGTGTTAACAGGCAAAGGATTGACCGCCGTATTTGGCTGCGGGATATAACGATATCTGTAATCAGCGGCGTGGAAGCGTACAATTTTACAGATGTACCGGCTAGGATTCGTGGGCGCGGCAACAGCACTTGGGGCTTAGAAAAGTTGCCATATCGCATACGGTTTGAAAACGCACGCCCAATGCTGGACGCCGGGCATTATGCAAGAGACTGGACGTTGATAGCCAGCCATTCCGACAAAAGCTTTATGCGGCATTACAGCGCGTATTATTTTAGCGCATTACTGGGAACCATGGACTTTTCACCATACGCAAGGTTCGTACATTTGTATATCGACGGCGTATATCAGGGGGTTTATCAACTAAGCGACCAGGTGGAAGCCGGGCAAGGCCGGGCAGAATTAGCCTATCATGAAGACCCTGCGCAAAGCGAATTTTTGATAGAATTAAACATGCGTGCGGCTTATGGCGATGCCGTTGAAGACGTGGATTTTATACGCGTAAACCGCCTGCTATACGAATTTCGCTTCCCCCGTGGCGACCAACTCACACCGGCGCATATAGAATACGCAAGGGAGCATTTGAGCCGCATAGACACGATGATACGGGCCGTGGACTACGATGTGTTCAGCTATATTCACCTGCCATCGTTTGTGGATTATTATATCATCAGAGAGTTGTACAAATGCCAGGATGTGGGGCGTTTCAGCGTTTTTATGCAGATACGGGGGCAGGGCGACCAGCGCCGCTTGGAAATGGGGCCTGTATGGGACTTTGATATATCCGCCGGTAACGCCTACTATCAGGGACAGCCATGGCACTCGATAGATGGTTTTACGCATAGATATGGATACAACCCGCAAGGTGTATGGACGGCTGCCGAAAACCGCTGGTTTCGTATGCTTATGCGCAATACGGAATTTTCCGAAGCGGTTGTAACCCGGTGGGCAGAAGTGAGAGAAAATCAGTTTCCTGCGCTTATAGACCATATTCATTTTATGGCGACGCATTATCAGGCCGAGTTTGAGCGGAATTTTGATGTATGGCCAATACTTGGGCGGTTTGTATGGCCAAACCCGCCTGTTGTGGTTGACATTGATACATTCATGGGGCAGGTTGATTATTTGACCAATTTTCTGATTACCCGCGCAGAGTGGCTGGAAGATAATTTTTGGAATTAGCTTGAAATTATCTGTGCGCGATATATAATATCAGCAAGCGAGAATAACTTGCCCCATTTACACCTGAGGAGGTTGGATTATGAGTATTGTCAGAGAATTAAAAGGAAGTAAAACGGAAGCCAATTTAATGGCTGCTTTTGCGGGAGAATCCCAAGCCAGAAACAAGTACACCTATTATGCGAACAAAGCAAAAAAAGAGGGCTACGAACAGATTTCGGCATTGTTCACAGTTACTGCGGACAACGAAAAAGAACATGCGGAAATGTGGTTTAAATTATTGCATGGCGGCAACGTGCCCGACACATTAACAAACCTTGCAGATGCCGCTGCCGGCGAGCATTACGAATGGACAGATATGTACGCCACCTTCGCCAAAGAGGCAAAAGAAGAAGGCTTTGATAAAATCGCTTATCTGTTCGAAGGTGTTGCAAAAATTGAAAAACAGCATGAGGAACGATACCGTCAGCTTCTTGCCAACATAGAAACAGGTGAAGTATTTGCCCGTGACGAAGCACTGAGATGGGAGTGCCGCAATTGCGGACACAGCTACACCGGCAAAGGTGCGCTTGAACTATGTCCTGTTTGCAGCCATCCAAAAGCGTATTTTGAACTTAAAATGATTAATTACTAGAAATTTTTGAAAGCCCCGGGCGGAATCGTTCAGGGAATTTACCTTTCGCTCCGAATCGATGATCTCCGCAAGAAAACCACTTGCGGTGCTAATCGACAGTCGTTGCAGGTTAAATCCCCTGAATGATACCGCCCTTTTCATATTGCGTGTTTATGAAAGCCTCCGTTTCTTAATAATCATATTTTATCATAAAGGCGGATTAACTTGAAAATAAACTTGCCACATCAAGTGGAATTTATAATTGACTCTTTAGAATGCGTTGGATACGAAGCCTTTATTGTGGGCGGCTGTGTGCGCGATATAATCCGTGGCGTAGCCCCAAAAGACTGGGATGTTGCTACATCTGCAACGCCCGCCCAGGCAAAGGCTTTATTTGCGCGTACCATTGACACCGGAATAAAGCACGGCACAATAACTGTTTTGTTAGACCGTAGGCACTACGAAGTCACGACCTACCGCATAGACGGCGCATACCTGGACGGCCGCCGCCCGGAAACGGTGGAGTTTGTAAGCAACATAGAGGAAGACCTAAGCCGCCGCGACTTCACTATGAATGCCATTGCATATCACCCTGCTAAGGGCTTTGTAGACCCGTTTGGCGGGCAAGCGGATATAAATAGAAAGATGATTCGCTGCGTGGGCGACCCTGTTCACCGTTTTACAGAAGATGCGCTGCGAATGCTACGCGCCGTCAGATTTTCCGGTACAACAGGTTTTGCAATTTGCGGCGATGTGCTGAAGGCCATATCTAAATTAAAGCGCAACTTATCTAACGTAAGCCCCGAAAGAATCCGCGAGGAATTGGGAAAGCTGATTACGTCGTCGCACCCGGAAGCGGTAAACCTTTTACATACAACGGGTTTGCTCTTTTTTGTGCTACGCGGCAGGGAATATGCCGGTGACATAGCTGAAATTATACCGTGGCTAAAAAAAAGCCCGCCCCACGAGCCAATGCGCATGGCATTATTCCTACATTGGGCCGGCGATAATTGCGAAAACACTCTACGTGACTTGCGCTTCGATAACAAGTCCATCAAAGAAATATCACTGTATGTGCGAATGTTGTACAAACGAATTCCTAACGGCCGCTACGAAATAAAACAAATCTTGCGGCATGTACCGAAAAATATTTTTGAAAATCTGCTGAATTTGAAGGCTATAATTAACCCACTTGAAGCGGAAACACTCGAAAATATTCGTCAAGAAGCCGCAGACATTTACCAAAAAGGTGAATGTTTCACCTTACGCGACCTTGCCATAAACGGAAGCGACCTTGCAGAATTAGGTGTTCCTAAGGGTAAAGAAATGGGCGAGATGCTGGAAAATTTGTTAGACATGGTCATGCGCAACCCGGAGTTAAACACTAAAAGCGTGCTGGTTGAGTTGATAAAAAAATCTAAATAACTTCCACTTGACATAAGTAGATCACCTACATATAATCATATGTAGACAATCTACTTATTCAGCTTGTCAAAAAAGCCACCCGCTGCTCGTCATTGCGAGGAGTGAAACGACGAAGCAATCCAGGAAATAGTGGAATACTCATGTTTCTGGATTGCCGCGTCGGGCTAAAGCCCTCCTCGCAA
>Ga0123355_10008960_pt1 | contig 15160 bp, 14 predicted proteins | sample TergutEmb28metaG_3_FD_89872 | JGI IMG/M metagenome (GOLD analysis project Ga0123355, IMG submission 89872) | Embiratermes neotenicus P1 segment gut microbial communities from Petit-Saut dam, French Guiana - Emb289 P1 | ecosystem: Host-associated > Arthropoda: Insects > Digestive system > Gut ...
TATTACACTTAGAGATGAGCATAGCAAGCAAGCAAGCAAGCAAGCAAGCAAGCAAGCAAGCAAGCAAGCAAGCAAGCAAGCAAGCAAGCAAGCAAGCAGTTTTTAGCTAATCTTTTTGAGTACAAATCATATTTAGTGGCTGTTTTCGCATAGAGCGGGAACGGCTTTTTTTGTTGCAAAAAGGAGTAAGACAATGAAAAAGAAATTATTAACAATTATTATGGCAATAGCCTTAGCAATGACATTCTTTGCTTTTGTGGCTTGCGATAATGGAAACAGCAACGGTACAGGTGCTGGCAATGGTACTAACAATGAAACTGGTAATGGTTCAGAAGTGACAATTCCCCAATTGCAAACTCCTGTTATTTTTTCTACCACACAGGCAGTTATAAGAATTGGAATATGTGGAAACGCAGACCTTTTTAGAATTGAACTAAGACAACCGAATCGCCTAGATGAAGAACCTTTTTTCACTGCTGAAGCACAAGGTGAACAAGAAGGTGCTCTTGCACGCAGAATTGACATTCGTGATTTTGATGAACTTGCTGACCTCTATGAAGAAGGAATCTTTAATAGCGGCGATATTGTTAGAGTAGATGTTATTGCGATTGGTGACGGAGTAAGATTTAGAAATTCGGAGTCGGTTGGTTCTGCTATAGGACTCCCTTCACTTGCAAGAGAAACAAGCTAAACAACGGCTATTAGTTGATAGGTGTTGATGCAAAAAATCTGACAAATAAATTATCCATTTGTGACAAGATATTACAAAATAGGCATTGCTATATGTGCATATGTATAGTATAATAAAGCCACCCAATATATCGGGTGGCTTTATTTGTGTATTACAGATATATGTGCATATACGCATATGTGAGAGTATATTAAAATAATTGTAAGGGGATATTGCCGAGCGAATAAGATTTTGCTGTCATTAGACCTGTTACGAAATGAAAGGCAAGTGTTAAAATACCATCAAAGAAAAATCAATTAAGTGATTGTTATCTTGGGGTGTCGTAACAGGTCTAATACCTGCGGTGCTTCGTAGGACGGCATTAGGTTTAGGGTTCAAACCCCTATATTTTTAGCAATACAGACTTTGCAAACAAGAGTCAAATCTTTTTTGACTTATAAAGGAGTATAATATTATGTATCATTTGCAAGAGCGTATGCGTGGTGTGCTTGATGTGGACAGGCAACAAAATTTAGATACCCTCAAAATATTGCTTAGAGCCGAGCTAAAGCAAATGATGGAATATTATATGGTGATTGACGAAGAGCCTGCCATAACGATTGAGCCTGTCGGTGATAGCAACTATGTGATTAGTATTACCGCAAAAGCTACAAGGCTGATTGATGTCGGCAAACGAATACGATAAGCCTAACCGTCATATAATGTTGTATGAGCAAACGGTATGAAGGCTGTAATTTTGTTGATGTGGTGGTCACTCCGCTTGAAGTCAAACAAAAAACAAAAAAAACAAATCTAAAAATCCCTGCACCTTGGCTTATTACAATCGCTATGTGTGTAATGGTTTTTGGCGTGTGGTTGGGGCGGGCATTGGAGATACCGTTTTTTTATACTGCCGGTCACCATATGAGACAGGCGATAAGTTTTGATGTTGTTCCGAGCGAAATGCGGGGTGACGGCGACGGCAAGTTACAGTTTATAGCTGATTTGTTCGAAAATGCGGGAGTAATGATATAGACTAATTATAAATTATAAGTTATGAATTATAAAATATAATTGAAACCCATTATTGCTGACACAATAATTTATAATTCATAATTTATAATTTATAATTTGTATGATGAGTAAACTCAAGATACAAATTTCCTACATGACAATCCTTATGGGGGTTGTCATGTTTGTTATCGGGGCGGGGTATTCGTTTGTTGCGTATGTTATAGCTGTAATTTTGCACGAGCTTGCACATTCTGAAGTGGCGGCAAAACGGGGTTATGTACTCAACGACATTAAGCTAATGCCTTTTGGAGCTAGTCTTTCTGGTGATTTTGAGAATGTCAAGCCAGCTGACGAGCTTATCATTGCACTGGCAGGACCGCTTTTTAGTTTGGCACTTGCGGTTATTTTTGTGGCACTTTGGTGGGTTGTTCCGACGACATACTTTTTTAGCCAAATGTTTGTAACGGCTAATGTGTTTTTGTTTGCTTTTAATATGCTACCAATATATCCGCTTGACGGAGGGAGGGCGACACTTGCGCTATTGTCGTACAAAATGCCCCGTGAAAAAGCCTATAGATATATGCGGATGTTTGGCTGGTTTTTTGCAGGGTTATTTGCGGTTAGTTTTTTTGTGTCGTTTTTCTTTGTGGTCAATTTTAGCTTGGGTGCGGTATCCGCATTTATTATAGCATCAACTTTGATACCCGACAAGTCGTGTGCCTACCATAGGATATACTCTCAAGCATACCGTAGCGAACGACTCAAAAAAGGTCTAAGACTAAAAGAAATAATGATAAGCTCCGACAACACTATGCTAGAAATAACCCGAATGATTAGCGGCAACTATTATCACCGTCTTAATGTCTGTGACTCTGCTATGAAAAATGTGGCAAGAATAGAACAGGCTGAATTTGAAAACTTACTGCTTAGCAATAGTCCTATGATGACAATAGGAAAAGTGCTGGGGAGAGGGTAAAAAGAAGAGAGAATAAGGAAAAATGGATAGGAGTGTAAGCGTCATTGCGAGGAGCAATAGAGTTGTAACGAAACCATCTGAAATGTCATCTCGACCGAGCAAAGCGAGCGGAGAGATCTCCTCTAATCCTGCAAATAAATTAAATATGTGTGAGTATTCGGGCGGTTGAGGGCAACCGCCCCTACGACTAGTAGCTTTGCTACAATTGTGTTTACAGTTGTAATAGATTTCAAATCGTAGGGGCAGACGCCCTCGGCTGCCCGAATAACAATTATCATTATACAAAAAAGGGCTGTCTATCGATTATGATTAGACAGCCCTTTTTTTAGTTACATCAATTTTTTAGTCTTCAAATTCGTCTGTATATGCAGGCTTTTGAACTTTTTCTTTTGGAGTATCGGTTGCTACTGTTTCGTCACTGGCTTCGTCTGTAAATGATACATCATCAAATTCGTCAACTATTGCTTTTGGCTTTTTGTCTGCTTTGGGAGTTTTTTCTTCAGGATTTAGTCTGTCGTCAAACATCTCAAAGTTTTCGCCTGCATCGCTACCGCCTGCAACTGTTTCGCCTGTTGTCTCGCCGTGGATACGGTTAAGAGTTTTTTGACGGTCATAAGTGATTTTCTTAGGTGCTACTTTAGCAGGTGCTTTTGCAAACATTTTGCGGACAATAATTCCGACAAGTGCAACAACCATCAAGAGAGTAAAGATTATAGAAGGGAATAACCACCATTGGATTTCAAATCCGCCACCGTCGTTTTCGTCATCGCCGATTACATCGGCAATAGTACGCAAGTCAACTATGCGGTCAAATTCAACAAAGTAGCCATCTTCGCAAGTATCCTCAACTGCATCAAATTCTATTCCTGTAATATTTTCAATAATAATGCTGTTGACATATACTACACCGGCTACATTCTCCAAAGGCAGGCGACCGCCAAGACCAATATCCACAAATACAGATTCGGGTACTTCGTCCGTGCGGATATAGAATGAGTATTCCGAATAATCTTGCGGATTAATTTGGTTGCCTAGAGTATCAACAAATATCCTATGACCGCCGCTTGTTATAGTCTCTCTAGCGTATACCGGTCTGATGTTTTCGAAACTTTGTGCACCTGTCGGCAAGCCTGCAAGTTCAAGTCTGGCTCCGACAGTGTTGTCTGTAACCTCGCCGCTCAAGAAGACCTTCATTGATACGGTAAGTCTATAGAAAGAAAGCGGTTCTAGTGAGAATCTATTAAAAGACGATAGGGTAGAGTATGCACGGGAAGTATTTTGGAGTATTAGGACATAAGGGTCATTAGCTACAGTATGCTCAAATGCTGACGGTCCTGCAAACAAAGATTGGGTGTTAGCTTGGCTAGTTGCATTAAATATACCGTATCGTACCATATCAGGGTCATTAGAGCGCATTGTCCAATTAAACGGTATCCGTACAAAGCTGTCGCTAAAGCGGTCAAATGCCGTAAAGTGTTCGTCACCAAATTCGTATAACGCAAAGTTTGACGGAGGAGTGCTTCTTGATACAAAGTTGTTTCGGCGAGCTGTAAAGGTTGTGTGGTCTATCGGTTCTAACTCAATACTGTCTACAAAGATATGACCGCTAGCCAGCTTAGTGTCAAGACCTTGTCTATCTCCAAGACCCAACCAAATCTCTACAGTGATGTCGTCCTGAGCTATAGTGTCATTAGATACATAAAAGCTAAATTCTTGCCAGTTGATGCCAGTCGTGCCAGTGTTGATTTGCTGAATAGTGCCGATTATGTTATTGCCTCTCTTAAGCACCAAGTTAGCGCCGTAGCCTTGAATATCAAGAGTAGACAAAGTTACAGTAATGCGGTTAAAGCTATTTGGTGAGAAGTGCATAGCAGGGGAGCGGTAGAACACTGCTGTTTCAACAGGGCTGTGTATCATAAGCAAGTTATCTCTGCCGATTACATTACGAGTTGTGCCGAGATAAGGTGCATTGGCAGAATTACGAAGCGCATCTGTATGAACTACTCCGCCGACAAAACGGTCAACATTTACATCTTGAGAGGGGAAGCCCGCTGTCTGTGAGTTAGAGGCATCGCCTTGTGTCCAGCCACTCACAGGTAGGGGATAAGGCATAGGACGACCATTAACAATAGGTAGCTCACGAGGATTCCAAGCGTCAACTTCATTAAAGTGTCCGTTAGTTATACTTGTAGGAGGGCGTTCGCCGTCTAAATTGACAAGTGTTCCGCCACCGCTAACAAGGTCAAACTCTCTAGGGTCAATGCGTTGTAGTCTAATACCTGTAAATCTGGCAATACCGCTACTTCTTGCGCCGTCTTGACCGAGAGCAAGCTCAATACTAAGGTCATCAATAGTCCTTGTGCTTGAGCCTCTAATAAAGAACACAGCCTCTTCCCACCCAAAGGTCGCACTGTTTTGGCTGCCACTTAGGTGAGTTTGGGGTGTTTCGACTAGGTATTGGTCAAAGATACTAGGGTCGTCAGGATTTGCACCCCGTCTATTAGCTCTAAGCACAACTGACGCACCGCTTCCGCCCTCGATGTCCGTAGTATTGACCCAAACCCCTAAGCGATAGAAAGTATGTCTATTGATAGTCAATGGTGATGATTTAATACCCGAATAAATTGCTGTGCCTGTAGGTGATACAATAGTAAGAGTATTTGTTCGGCTTGTGCCGGGTGTCTCAAGTACGCTATCAACTACAGGAAGAAAGATACCGCCGTCCAAACCCGCAGAGCTCCAACCATCTGCCATAGGGGCAGAGAAGTCCCAGTTGCCGTCACAGACATATTCGTGATAATTACAGCTAGTGGTGCAATTAGTATCGTTACAAGCAAGCAAAAGATTAGGTGTAAGCTGATTGCCGTCAAAAACCATACGGTTGTAATGTCTTACACTAAAACCATTATCAGTGTTAGCTTCAAAGTGGGGTGTAGCCATCGCCGTACGGAAAGTCGTCGCACAAATCTGATATGCTGACACAGTATCAAACAATGCCCATCCGTTGCTAGTTACAAAAGTTTGCCTTATTTCTCTGTCATCATCAGCTATTGCATAATCGCCCACCTGAAGATTGAGTGTAACAACAGCAGGCTTAAAGGAAGGTGTCGCTACATAAAAAGCAAATTGTTGCCAGCCCCAATCATTATTTCTGTTAAGGCTGTTAAGTCCGGTTACAGTATTAATTCTGTCAAAAACAAGCCTGCGGTCAAGTCCGTCAAGTGTGACAAAAGCACCGCCATGTACAAAGTTACTTGTCCTTACCCATACAGAAATACGGAAGAAGCTATCAGCATCAAGATTCATTGTTGACGACTCAAATCTGTAAGCCCCGTCCGCACCTCTTGTGTTGATAAGCAGAGCATTTTTGTCAGAGTTCTCAAATCTGTTGCCGAGAGGTGAGCCTTCGGGATGACCAAAGAGAGTATAGGGGACAGAACTGCCGTCAGAATAACCCGCCATATTAAGTTCTCTGTAATTTTGAGCAAAACTTGGTACAGAAAGGTCAACAACACCACGAATCATATTGGTGGTACGGTTGTCACCCAAGACACTGCCTGTCCACCCTGTGGGAGACATAGTAGCATCTGTTCCGCTCGTATCAGAGAAATGCGGATTGCTTATGCCCAATGATGTTCTTTCAAATCGTGGCACAGCTTGTGCTTCGGCTCTACTTGTATATCCAAAACCACCTGCAAACGAAATCAGCAAAAATATCGCTGCAAAAATCAGCGAGAGTGCGGTTATTTTTGGTAATTGCTTTTTTGTAATAAGTTTCATTGTTTTTACCTTGTTATTAGTATTGCGGACAAGCCAATATATATGCTATCCCTAGCCTAAGCTAAGGGTATAACTACACATAGAGTATAGTATACAATATATAAAGCAATTTGTCAATCCCAAAACAAGCGTTATAAGAATTTTTTTTAACTAGTTAGACAGACTAATAATTAATTGGTAGTGGTTAGTGATTAGTGTTTAGTGGATAGTTGTTGGCGAGTGTTATGGTGGATTATCGCTAGCTTTATATACTTATCAATCACTAATCACTAACCACTACCAACTAATCACTACAAAAATGACTAACAAAATCAACAAAAAACAAAAAATAATCGCTATTATTGGTGGTCTTGCTATAGGGGCGGTCAATGGTTTTTTTGGCGGAGGAGGCGGTATGCTCTGCGTGCCTTTATTACAACAAGGAATGAAGTTAGAAGCAAAAAAAGCCCACGCCACCGCTATTCTCACAATATTGCCGATTTCGGTAGTCAGTCTGATTATCTATATGATTGGCGGTCATTTGCCACTCAAACAAGGAGCGATAATCTCTGGTGGAGTAGTGGCAGGAGGTGTTTTGGGGGCATTACTACTCGGCAAACTCCCCTCAAAAGCCGTAGGGATAATATTCGCATTACTAATGATTGTAGCAGGAGGGAAACTGTTGTTTTTTTAACAAATAGCTAATAACGAATAAGACGGACAAGATTTTATTGACAGCCAAATCAATTACTAAGTCAACCGTTATTCGTTATAGTTATTTGTTACTTATTATTATGAAAATCATTATACTAATAATCATAGGAATAATCGGCGGCACCTTCGGCGGTATGGGTATGGGCGGAGGTACTTTGCTTATTCCGCTGCTTACAACATTTGGTGATGTTAGCCAGCATGCTGCCCAAAGCATAAATTTGGCTGCTTTTTTGCCTATGGCGGTTGTCGCACTTATTATTCACTTTGTCAAAAAGCGTGTCGTGCCAAAATATGCCCTGCTCATAGCTATACCTGCAATGATTACAGCAATTCCGTCGGCAATACTGGCTATCCGCTTTGAGGGACATATACTGGCTCGCTGTTTTGGCGGTTTTTTGGTAGTTTTGGGGGTATGGCAGATGTATAGGGTAATTAAAATTAAACGAATAACGAATAACGAATAACGATTGACTTGGTAATTGATTTGGCTGTCAATAAAATTCTTGTCCGCCGTTATTCGTTATTAGCTATTCGTTATTCATTTTTAATTGTTTAGTTGGACTTGCATTATAAAGTAATTTACAGCATAAAATAAGTAAAGGAAATTTAGGAAAGATAGGCAATGAGACAAATTCACATAACAATTGACATCAAAAATATGGGAGTGCTTGCGGACCTTGAGGCTAAGGTGTTGTCCAACCTCACAGGGACGAGTGTAGTAAGTGCGCTTGATTCTGATGAGAGGCGTGCGGCACTAAGTTTTGCCTATAACGAAATAGACGAAATAAAAGCCGCCAAAACAATCAAAAATTACTTAATAGAAAGCATTATTGAGATGAGCAAAAAAAATTATTTTGTGGATAAGTTGTCGACTTTTATTCCCGACAGCGAAAAACTCAACGATGTATGCCAGCTCCTCGCCGACTTTGATTATTTTACGGATTATAATATTTTGTCCGAACAAATGAGCGTATCTGAAGTTTTTGCGATAGACGGCTACTGTAATTTTTGTATGAACAACCACAAAGAACGCTGGGATGCATTGAGCAAGCTAGCTATCAATAATTTGTAGGGAATAGGGGTTAGGGAGTAGTTTGTGGGCAAGTCGTAGGGGCGGGCATTGACCGCCCGAATTAGGGTTTATATTTGGAGTGTGAGTGTACGGTGAAAGATGCTTTGGTTATTGTCATTGCGAGGAGGTACGACGAAGCAATCCCACGAATAGAACACTTTATATGAGATTGCTTCGTCGTACCTCCTCGCAATGACGATAACTGACATATGTTTTTCCGCCCCTGCAACGGACAACAGTATACATATCCACAACTGTTTTTAACACTACCCTTTTTTATGTCTAAGGAAAAAACATCTAACGCTATCGCTGTGACGCAAAAAAGAGCCTCAGCGAACCGTCGACAGTAAAAGTTAGTAAAGAGAATAAAAATAGACCTCGACGGCTTTTTTATTTGACAAAGTAATGTGCATATGCTATTATAAGCATATGAGACTAACAAAAAAAGATAGTGAAATCTATGTATTTGACGGTGTCGCCCCTAAGCAAGCCTTAGAGAGGGTGACACATTTTGCAATTGCGGCGCACCAAGACGATGTCGAGATAATGGCATATCACGGAATCGCCGAGTGTTTCGGGCAAAAAGGCAAGGGTTTTGGAGCGGTGGTTGTTGCTGACGGCGGAGGTAGTCCGAGGGACGGGGTTTACAAAGAATATACCGATACCGAAATGATACAAGTCCGCAAAGCCGAGCAAAAAAAAGCCGCACATATAGGCGAATATTCGGCACTTGCACTGCTTATGTATCCGTCTAAGGAGATTAAGGACAGGGCAGAGGATAAGTTGACGGAGGAGATTTTTGACCTGCTTATGACAGCTAAGCCAAAGGTTGTGTATACGCATAATCTTGCCGACAAACACGATACACATATTGGTGTGGTTCTCAAAACAATCAAGGCTATTCGTAAAATGCCAAAAGCCTCCCGCCCTAAGCAACTTTTGGGTTGCGAGGTTTGGAGGGGACTTGATTGGCTGGACGACAAGGATAAGATTTTGCTTGATACAAGTGCCAAACCAAATCTTGCATCAGCCCTTATCGGGGTTTTTGACAGCCAAGTGAGCGGTGGTAAGAGGTACGACCTAGCGACATCTGCAAGGTGGCTGGCTAATGCAACATATGCGGCAAGCCACAGTATAGATGCCTACACACATACCGCCTACGCAATGGACCTAACTCCCCTTATCAAGGATGACCATATGGACATATCAGCATTTATCGAAGCTCACCTAATGAACTTTGTCAACGATGTCAAGAGTAGGTTGAAGTAGGCAGGTCACAATTGCAACAGAAACAATCCTAAAGTAGATTTGCAAACTGAATTTGCGACTTATTTAAGATGAATTTGGCTTGCACAAAGCAAACCTGCGATAAGGGTTATCCTTTTGCTAAACATGGTTGCTGGAAGAAGCTGAAATAACTATGCCATACAAACAAACCCTCAACAAGATGAAAAAGCCTGACCGCCTAAAGTGGGTAGACGATGTCGTCAAGTAACTAAGAGTAAGGGCAGATTGAAGGAAAGAGTTTCGGCAAGTAGCTTAAAGAACTGAAGGAAAGAGTGCATGGGATTTTGTGAACAACTACATACCATACTATAAAAAGGAAAAAGATTCGACTTCAAATCGGACACCAGCACCATGCCGCGAAACGGAATTTACATTCTATACGAGAAAGGCGAGCAAGGACATGGCGGAGATAGAATCGTCCGTATAGGCACGGACACGGGCGAAAATCAATTAAGGAGCAGAATTTTTCAACACTTCGTGAACGAAAATAAAAATAGGAGCATTTTTAGAAAGAACATAGGTAGGGCGATGCTCAATAAGGAAAACAGCCCATACCTTACAATTTGGAATTATGACCCAACAATCAGAGCTAACAAAGAGAAATATAAAGATGTGATTGACAAGGTATTTGAAAGTAAAATAGAAAAGCAAATCTCAAAGTACATGCAAGAAAACTTTTACTTCGTCCTGCTTGAAGTAGGCGGAAAGAATAACCGTTTAAGGCTTGAAGAAAAACTAATAGGAACGGTTTCAAACTGCAAATTATGCAAGCCTAGTAGCACTTGGCTTGGCAGTTCAAGTTCGATAAGTAAAATAAGAGAGGGCGGATTGTGGCAAGTCCAAGGCTTGTACACGGCAGGGTTGGCAGAGAAGGACTTGCAAGAAATAGAAAAATGCTTGGTTAAATAAGAGCTCTAAAAAATCAAAAACCGCATCATGTTCAAAAATCAAAATTTGATTTTGCGATGATGCGGTTTTTTGTGAATTAAGTTTGGCAAGGTCGAACCAAAAGTAACCGCCTTGCTTTTTTTTATTTTTTCAACAGAACGAAAAGTAACCACGAACGAAAAGTAACAAGACGAAAAGTAACTCGTCTTGATTTCCGTCTTTTTCTGTAAAATTGCAACAGAACGAAAAGTAACCACGAACGGAAACCAAACTATGCCATATTATACATAAAGTTAGCACAAAGCGCACCAAAACGGCACCCTTTTAAGCCGTGTCGCGTTTTTATTGTAATTTCGGGAGTGAATAAGGAATATATAGAACTTTGAGCCTGTGGCAACCCCACGGGCTTATTTATATTGTGCCGAAATTTAGTTTTATTTATTTGATAATTTGGTTTGAATATGACTTGACAAAATTTGACAAAATATGTTAAAATACATAAAACTAGATTTAACTGTACAAAAGACACAATGTTCCCAATCGTTATACAAATGATTATGGACAAAGATAAATCAAAGAATTTAATGAGTAGAATCCGTGAGGGCGACAAAGAGGCGCATCGCAAATTCTATGATATATACAGGGACAATATATTTAAGGCTTTGTATTTTATGACGCAGAGTTTTTATATTGCCAACGAGATTTTATATAGAGTTTTTGAAAAGATTTTGTATGGCAATTTTGATATACTGGACAACCTTAATAGGTTTGTTTGGAAAATGACAAAAGACTCGGTGTCGGAATATGCGGGCGACTACCGCAAAACATTAACACAACATAAAGAAAAAGAAGCGGCGGCAACAATAGATATATCCGAGCAGGGCAAAGCATTTGACGAGGTAATGTGGCGGCTTGGGCAAAAGGATAGAGAAATAATACTCATGCATATGTTATTTGACTATACATTCCAAGAGATTGCGGATGATATAGGTTTTTCTGTATCCAAAGTAGAAAAAAGATATTATAAGGCAATAAAAATGTTCAAAGAAAAATTATAAATACAAGGGGGTAATAAAGGTGGCTAAAAAAATAGATGACGAACTTGTCAAAAATGTATTGCGTTCCCATATTAAGCAGTTAGGTTTTACCGGTAAAGAGTCGTATGGGTCGTATGAAGAATTTTCGGCTGAACTTGACGCTAGGATAGAGGCAAGAAAAATAGCAGACGAAGCTACGGCAAAAGATTTTGGATTACCCACACGCAGTCAAATAATTGAGGTTAGGCGGAACAATAGACGGATTGCGCGCAAAAAGCAAATATGGATAAATACTGTTGCAGTTGCGATGAGTGCGGTTTTGATATTTTCTTTAATAGGAATTATTTTATATTTCAATATCCGTGGCGATGATGATGAAGTTTTTAATATACCCGAGGATAATTTAATAATGACTGTTATTGATTATGACACATTGCAAGAGCAAGGCTTTTTTGTGCCTAATATTAGCAGTTTAGACAATGTAATTATAAGACGCGCAGACGATAGAGTATCGGGGACAACTAAATTATTTGTAATTATGGGAGATTTTGACGGCAGCCGTATGACAATGAGAATTATTTTTCATGAAATTTTTGAGCCTAGTGATATGTCGTATTTTCAAAGCGGTAGTTTAATTGATGTCGGTGAGTATACTGTGCGGGTAAGCAACACGCAATATAATGATGAATATATTTATAGAATGTTATTCATTCAAGATACAAAGACCTATTATATTGAATTTACGACTCAAAACAGAGGTGAGTATTTGCTTTTATTAAACACGCTCTTTAGTGTTACTATTGAAAATAAGCCCAACCCGCCGGATGGCGATACAGTAAAAACAGAAATTAAGATAGATGAATTGCCCACAACGACGCTTAATTTTGACGGGTTGGACGATATGACAGCTAGGCGTGTTGACCATAGGGAAACGGAAAATACAATTATGTTTATCATAGAGGGATATTTTGGCGATAGCCATATGACAATGAGAATGATTGTAGATAGCGAATATATACCGAGCGACGCATCATATTTCGGCGGTGGCAATATGCTTCAAGTAAATGACCGTTTTGTGCGTGCAAACATAACGCAAAACGGCGATAATTACATTCATAGATTTATATTTTTAGAAGATATGAAATGGTGCTATGTTGAATTAGTATCTCTAGACAGCAACGAATATTTACCTTTTCTGTATGATATTTTTCAGCAGTAAAAAGTTATAATAAATAAGCAATAAGGAAAAACAAAAGTGAAAAAACTATCAATAACTAGGAGGGCTACCCTCGTTATTTTGCTTGTGCTTTTTGCCGCAAGCGGAATTTTTGTCGTTACGCAAAGACAACTGACAGCACGCGCTTCAAGTGATATTTGCCATATAGAATTAGCTAGGGACTTTATAAGTTTTCAGCACCGATTGCGTGATATTGAGTATGACAACATAGAAATATATACAGCAGTCAATTTATACGACGCAGAGCATGAGGTTGTCGCTAGTGCAGTAATCCTGTACAGAGACGGAGAATTTGACTATGTCGTTATGAATCTAATAACTGAGCAGATAGACGAATGGGGTATAAACGAGCAGGAGGTAGTCGCACATTTTAAGTCGGGAGAGCGTATTTATTTCGGCGGTGCGCTGACCTATTCGGTAAGGGACGGTCATGAATATGTAGACTTTAACGGGACAAGACTTGATGGGGCAGAATTTACGAGGCGGTCAAGAGAGTTTGGAGAGGCGACAAGGCGTTACCGTAACGAGAGCCGCAGACGGCGCACAATAACAAGCTCGGATATTGAAAACGGATTTTTGTCTTGGGCGGATATTGTTGCTAGGCATCATAGCAGCGTGACTGTTGGGCTTGGATATTTACAAGGAATAAACTGGAACGGCATAACAGGTAGCGGATTGAGTTTTGCAAGTCAATCTACACTTAATCAGTTTCATTTGTTTAGGCATGGGGTTGCCGTGACCGGCACTTGTGGACCCGTAATGCAAGTAAATTTGCTTATATATCTGCAATGGCGCGGCTTTAATGTATTGACTAACGGAAGCATACACGATACCTTTGATAGAGCATTGATTTTGAGCGATTGGAGACCGCCGACTGGCGGCACTTTGTTTAGAAACAACAGGGACGCAACAAGGGCTATGATTAGAGAGCGTGGATATAATTATGTGATGCATACTTTTGGTAGCGCATTTGCAGGCTTTAGGGATAGTATAAACAGAGGTCATCCCGCGATGATGGAAATACACAGAGCAGGCAATCAAGGACACGGCGTTGTAGTGGTGGGTTATGAACATTTTAGGCAAGGGACTACCAACTTCCACTATCTAAGAGTTATAGACGGTTGGGGAACTTCTAATGCTAGTCGATTTGTAAACTTTAACGGCTTTTTTAGCGGTATAAATGGCGCAAGTTTTTGGATAGCGTAATTATCAAATACTATCAAGCCCCGAAACCCTCAATAAGGTTTTGGGGCTTTTATTTTTGGAACAAGTTATAAAAGAGGGTATTTATTAACTTGTTTTTTGGGATAAAAGACGATATTATTATTTATAATGGATGACTTAGTTAGCAATATCACAAAAGAAAAATATGCTTCGTTAAGCAACGATGAGAAAACAAAATTGAAAAATGATATAAACAAATATTATGAAAACGAATTATACTGGCTTAAAATTTCACAAAGACCAAAGTTCAAGCAATTTAATTTTTGGCTTTTTGATACTATAAACGAGGGTTGTGCAATAGGCAGATATAAAAGCATTGAAGATGTTGACATAAAAGAGGTTTGCGGTAAGGTAGTGCGAAACTGGTTTGATTTTACAAAGCAAGAGATGGCGGAGCTAGTGCCGGAGTTTTGCAAATGGGCATTAAAAATTTTTTGGTATGAGCGGTGCAACGAAAAAGCACAAAACGACTTGTATTATTTAAGAGTAGGGCAGGCATTAGATATATACTGCGATTGGAGTGCGGACGCTGACGAATACGGCATACATAAAAACGCCTCGCCCAAGCTAAAAGATTATTGTGTAGAATTGAAAAATACATTTGACGAAGTAGCATCAACAACGGCGGAGCGGGAATTTGTCGAGTATATACCAAGGCGGCAATCAAGGACAATAGAAGAATATCAGCTGAGGTCTAGGACAAAGCGGCTTATAACTGATATTATCAGCGGCAAGGTGCATAAAGGACACAGGCTGTCGGGGATTATATTTTATCCATATAAGGGCGAGGAGCGGGAGCTTATCCGTCAACCGCTGTTTAAGCATTATAAGAATTTTTTAAGGCTTTGCTATTACAAGTCCGATGACGAAATTTACCTAGCTATTGACGACACGGCAAACCTAGATTTTAGGCTTGCGGTTTTGTCAATGATAGAATTTGACGACCAAAGAAACAAACAAGTCTTCCATAATAAAATGGAGCAGTACCGCCACAATCAAGTCGCAGCGGCAGTCGAGTCAAGGCTTTTAGACGAAATAAATAAAAAATACGGCATTTAATAAAAAATTACAAATAAATCATTAAAATATCAAAAATAAATTGTTGATATGCAAGTGGCGATGCCCGCTTACAATATTAGCAGAGAGATACACGGACAACAGAAGCGTCGGCTTTGATATTTTTCTACCCTCATGGCTTGCTAAATACAACAAAACAATTTTCTCGATATTGTTTTTGATTGGCTTAGGCTTAGTATTGTGGCGGGCGTTTGCATAAGGACAA
>Ga0123355_10008962_pt1 | contig 15158 bp, 14 predicted proteins | sample TergutEmb28metaG_3_FD_89872 | JGI IMG/M metagenome (GOLD analysis project Ga0123355, IMG submission 89872) | Embiratermes neotenicus P1 segment gut microbial communities from Petit-Saut dam, French Guiana - Emb289 P1 | ecosystem: Host-associated > Arthropoda: Insects > Digestive system > Gut ...
ATTTTATGGTTTTTCGCAAAATCCAATAACTCTTGCCAAAGCGCACCTTCTGCATGGTAATCAGAAACAACTCTTCTCAATGAAAGCACTTGGTAACTTGGTATTGCTTTGATTGATACGTTGCAGTGCGTTTTAATTTTTTCTTGCTGAATATCCCTTTTTGCTAACTCGATTTTAGACAGCTTGTCCTGCTCGGCTTTTATCGAGTTTTGAATTTCATAATGCTTGTTGTCCAGTAGATTGGTGATATACTCGTTACTCCACTCATTTAGCGCTACTGATATTCTTGAAACATTAAATCCTAAGTCACGTAAAAAAATAATCTTATTTAATACAGGAATTTGTTCCGCAGAATATAGTCTGTAGCTTGTGGACTTATCTATTTCAGCAGGCTTTAACAAGCCCGTTTCATCGTAATATCGAAGCATACGGATTGATACCTGTGTAAGTTTTGAAAACTCACCTATTTTGAACACGATTTTAAGTCCTCTCATAATTAAAAGTGTCAAGACATTTTCGTTTTTCAGTCATTGTAAGCATCCAAGTCGGAAAATCCGTTTCCATTTACGCCAATAAGCGATAAAGCATCTGCGTTAGGACGTGTTTCCACTATCACCAACAGCCACCACTTGGTCGATATTGCATCTCTTTTCGTCGGTAGTGAGAACACGCCCAAGTTGCTACAAACCGCGCAAACCGGGGTTTTTCTCCAAATGCCAAAAGCATTAAACCACCCCAAAGGCATACGCAAGCCCGCAACACAATACACCCCTATAACGAACGACTTTCGAAATCGTGACTGCGCGTCGGGTAAAATCGGCAAAAAACGCCAAGTACGCGTTTTTTGCTACCCTCCTTCAATCACGTTTCTCAATGTCGTTCGCTATACCCTAAGCCTCAAGCTTCATATCCCCAAACTTAATCCACCCCTTCTTACGCATAAACTCACTAACCCCAAGACAAACCACAGCAGGCAGCAAAAAATGCACAACCAGCACCTGCACAAGCACCGAAACGGTAAAGCCCATAGCAGTAAAAGTACCAAACTGCCCAACAAGCCCAGAAGTACCCATACCCGCGCCCTCCGGTACATTCTCCATACCAAACACTGCCGCGGAAACCGCACCCGCTATGGCACTTGCAATAATAGGCGGTATCCAGATACGCGGATTCTTGATTATATTAGGCAGTTGAAGCATAGATGTCCCAATCCCCTGGGAAACCAGCCCGCTAACCTTATTTTCACGATAACTAGCCACAGCAAAGCCCACCATATTAGCGGCACAACCCGCAACCGCAGCACCTGCAGCAATACCGGTAAGCCCAAGGGTAATGCTAAGTGCCGCACTGGAAATAGGCCCCGTAAGTGCCATCCCCATAACAACTGCGATAATCGCGCCCATAAGCGCGGGCATAAGATCAGTTGCCCACATAATAAAATAACCAATAGCAGACATCAGCCCATCAATTGCAGGGCCAATTAATATCGCAACCCCCATTCCCGTCATAAGCGTCATAACCGGCGTAACAATAATATCAACCTTAGTCTCCTTAGAAACAAGCTTACCAAGTTCCGCCCCAACAAGTGCCGCAAGAAAAGCCCCCGCAGGCCCCCCAAGGGTATTACCAACAAAACCTGTCGCGGCAGACGCAAAAATAACAAGAGGCGGTGCTTTTAACCCAAAAGCAACCGCAACACCAATTGCATACCCGGTAGCCCCCCTAGCCCATGTACCCATATCGGCCATAAATTCAATACCAACCCGGCTGCCTATCTCATATAAAATCAACCCAATTATAAGCGACGAGAAAAGCCCAAGGGTCATAGCACCCATTGCCTCAACGCCATACCTCTTTAAAGAAATCGTAACATCTTTTCTTTTCAAAAATTCTTTAACTTTCATATACATCCCTCCAAAAAAATTTTTACTAATATGCAACTATTTAACTTTTAACCTGTCTGTATCATTATAGCGATTTCGTTTGAAATTGGGCGTCGTCTGTCGCCAATAGCGCGCCTACTGCCGCGCGCTTTGGCTCGTCCTCAACCCATTTCAAATCGAAACGCCTATATAATCTACATAAACCCTTGCCACCAAGCCAACGAATATAATATACTCAAGTAAATAAATCTGTAAACATTTTCTTCAAAAATAGGAGGTAACACATGCTTTCAAAAACAACAAACGAAATGGGTACAATAGGTATCGACAATGATGTAATAGCACGCATAGCAGGCACTGCCGCAACAGAATGCTATGGTGTCGTAGGAATGGCGGCAAGAAGTATGCGTGACGGGCTAGTTGGCCTGCTAAAAAAAGAAAGCCTAGCAAAGGGCGTGCGCCTACAAACCCTAGACGCAGGGGATTTGCTAATAGACCTACACATAATAGTAGAGTACGGCACCAACATTGTAGCAATCGCCCAAACCCTCAAGGATAATGTAAAGTACAATGTCCAAGAAACCGTTGGGCTTACCGTGCGGGAAGTAAATATTTTCATAGAAGGGGTGCGCGTATAATCGCCACTTAGGAGGAACAAATCATGGGACTTATATCCATCGACGGAAATATACTAAGGAAGATGATTATAGGCGGTGCCAACGAGGTAACCAGAAACATGGCTAATCTCAACGCGCTTAATGTATTCCCCGTACCCGACGGCGACACAGGCACAAATATGTCACACACAGTAATGGCCGCCGCAAAAGAAGCATATAAGCTAAGCACCCCAAGCGTATCCGACATAGCAAAAGCCGCAAGCAGCGGCGCGCTAAGGGGCGCAAGAGGCAACTCCGGCGTAATCCTATCCCAGCTATTTAGAGGCTTTGCCAAAGGCCTGGAAGGCAAATCCGTAGCCAACACCACAGACCTTGCCCAAGCACTGGTAAAATCATCAGAAATGGCATACAAAGCCGTGATGAAGCCAAAAGAAGGCACAATGCTAACCATCGCCCGCTCCTTTGGCGAGGCAGCCGAAGAAATAGCCCAAGAAGAAGATATCAGCGTCTTTTTAAAATATGTAATAGAAAAAGGCAACGAAACCCTAGCAAAAACCCCGGACATGCTTCCGGTGCTTAAACAAGCCGGTGTAGTAGACTCCGGCGGTATGGGCTTAGTCTTCCTACTGCAAGGGGCACTAGATGCAATGTCAACCCAAGGGGATATAGAAATCCTAGAAAAACCATCAGAAGCAAGCGAAGGCACCCCCCTTGCAACCTTTAACACCGAAGACATAAAATTCGCATACTGCACAGAATTTTTAGTAGAGCTGGACAAAAACCAACCAACTAAACCTTCTGACACCGCCGAGGCTGTATTACAAAGCTACCTGCCAACAATAGGCGACTCCGTAGTAGTAATCGAAGACGAAGGCCTAGTTAAAGTCCACGTCCACACCAATAACCCCGGCAAAGCCCTAGAAAGGGCATTAAAATTCGGCGGGCTTTTAAACATAAAAATCGACAACATGAAAGCCCAACACACCGGCATGTTAGATTTTTCCACCCAAGTACCCCATCCCCACTCAGAGGCCCCAGCTACCCCCCCCACCCCATCCGGCCCACCCAAGCCCCTTGGGGTAGTGTCAGTAGTAGCAGGCAGCGGTCTTAAAGAATTATTTATAGGCCTAGGCACCGACATAGTAATAGACGGCGGCCAAAGCATGAACCCAAGCACAGAAGACATAGCAAAGGCAATCCAGCAAGTCCATGCCGAACAAGTTATAGTGCTACCCAACAACAAAAATATCATACTAACAGCCCAACAAGCCGCCGGGCTAGTAACAGACAAAACAGTACATGTACTGCCAACCCAGTCCATCCCCCAAGGGGTAGCCTGCGTAATGTACAACTCCGACACAATAAGCATAGAAGAAAACCTAGAGGCCCTTCGCGAAGCAATGGAGGCAGTACACTCCGGCCAGATAACAGAAGCTGTACGTGACACAACCCTAGGCCAACACGAAATAAAAACCGGCGATATCCTATGCATATACGACGGCGAAATCGTCCTAGTTGAAAAAGACAAAAAATCCGGTGCCAAAGCACTCGCGGACCACATGCTATCCATGGGCGGGGATATCATGACAATCTACGCGGGCGAAGGCGTCCAAGTAGCCGACGCCGAAGATATTGCAGAATATGTACGCAAAACCCACCCAGCCTGCGAAGTAGAGGTCTACGACGGGAAGCAGCCCCTTTATGGATATCTCTTATCAGTTGAGTGATTTATGCAAGTGTTATAGCGAATCAAATGAGAAACAGTCCCCGGCCGAGCCGAAAACGCACGGCAGTAGGCGCGTTCTTCGGCGACAGACGGGACTGATTTCGAATTAATTCGCTATAAATACCCAGTGTTTGTTAAAACTCAGTGTAAGATAAAATACAACTGACATAAAAGGCGTTTGGATAGTGTGATACAACACCATTCCAAACGCCTTTTTTGTCACAATTCAACTCATTCAACATCTGTACAAAAAAAATAATTATGGTCTAATTATTCTTCTCTGGCAAAGTCTTTAACACATTTCACACACTCAACAACAAACTTAAGCTCGGCAGTGCTTAGGTCTGTTGACAGTGCTTGAATCTTATCGCGTAGTGCCTTGTCTACTTGAGCGGGGCCTTTTTGCGCTGATTTCTTGCTGTCAGCGGGATTGGAAAGTAGCTCGTCTATCGTCAAATTAAAAATCTGCGACAGCTTAACCATAGTAACGGCTGTTATGCCGCGTAGGCCATTTTCCAGCATCCGTATATAAGAAGTAGTGTAACCAATTAGCGCACCCAATTCATCTAAAGACATACTGTGCGCTATACGCTGTTGGCGTAAGTTTTTGCCGATAACCTTGTTCAAGTTTACTCTTGCTGCTTTACGTTCCATTGTCTGCACCTCACATAAATATAATTTTTTTGACAAATCTTCCTAAATTTTAACTTTATTGTGCTTTTATTGCAATAGGCATAGTTTAATACACATTGGGATTTATATATGTGTTAAATTGTTTTGAGATATTGATGCAGCGTTTAACGCCTTAAAACAGCATCAACATCCCAAAAAAACAAAGAAAAAAACCTAGTGCCACTGTTACTTTAGCAGCTAGGTTTTTGCGCATTGAGTTTCCAAGTCACAGCATACATAGCAGGTGATAAGCATTAAATCCTAGTTGTGCAGACAGCTAGTGCCTATTATCTATAATCATCAAAGTAGCGCGGGATCTCCATAATACAGATGATTCTGCCTCCGGGTGGGGTAGTACCAGTGCCTCCACCTGGTTGAGTCGGAGGGTTTCCACCACCTGGCCCAGCATACACTGGTACAACTGAGATAAGCATAATAAGTAAAGCAACTACTACAGCAAGCAACTTCTTTTTCATAACTTAGTCATTCCTTCCATAATTAAGATAACATATTTTATAAAGCTCATGTATAGCATTTGTTATCATTGATGATTTCTTTGTCAGTTTTAACCTCTCATAGTGCCTCTTAAGGAGATTGTAGTATTCCATTGCAAAAAAATAGTCATATTCCTTAACAAACTTTGGGATTGCTATATTTTCTATATAGTCAATAGATTCAACATTGTCGCGGGAGGCAATGTATGTGCTAATCCTTAAATAGTGCCCTAATGCTTCAAAATATTCTGTCCATAACTTGTTTTTGCTGCATTCGGCTTTCGCTTGCTCTAACAACTGATTAGCCCGGGTAAACCTTCGGGTATGGATAGTGCAGTATATCTTTTGATACAAAGATGAATAGTAGTTATCAACACCACTAGGTAGACACATTAGTGCTTTGTCAAAATATTCTATTGCGGGTGCCCATTTTTCTTCTGTTTTATACATATATCCATAACAGAGCAAGGCATGACCAATATGAGCACTGTCTCTGATACTTTCAGCTCTTAACATACACATATCAAGTAATCGTTCGGCGTCTTTTAGCTGATTTGTCTTAATGTAATTTAGTGCAAGCATGGTGTCTATATCCCACGCAAAAGTTTCTGGCCTGTTTTTGACAACTGTATGCTTAGCCTTAAGTGCGAAAAATGCCGCGCGATACGGTATTTCCATATATGAATAACACCATGCAATATTATAGTAAAGCCACTCATCCTCCTCAGGCAGTATGTCTTTATACGTCTCTGTCAAGTAGTATGCTTCTAAGGAAAAATTCAAACATTCCTCATAGCAGCCTTTGCTGCTGAATAACCAGCCCTTATTATAGTAATAGTGTATTAGATGCTCATCATTCAAGGTTTCAATGCAGGCTTCATCCATATTAAGCATATCTTCGGCAAGACTATAACTACCTTCTGCCAATAATAGCTGGACCTCAATCATCTTACATAGCATAACCATATCATGGTCATATGATTTTATTTCATCGATATTGGCAACATCTTTTTGTATAGCTCTTGCCTCGTCCAGTTTTTTTGCCCTGATAAGACTGCGCCAGTAATACATTCTTTCTTTAAAGGCAATATATTCCCGGTCTGTTAGGGGCAGCGCAACAATGCCAAGATGCTGCTTTAGGGCATTTATATGCGCTTCTGTATAAGTATCTTCTCCTTTTTCTACCCGGATAATCCTATCATGCCGTACTTTCATAATTTCAGAAAGCACCACTTGAGGTATATCATTATGCTTCCTCAGTAGCTTTATCCTTTCGCCTACAGAAAGCTCCGGAGATGCCACCCTTTGAGATACATGCACCATTGTAGCCCCTTCATTATGTCTATGCTGTAAACATCGACAACTTTCATCATGATTCCTTGTAATCTAGCATAGAAACACATGATTGTCAACTCTATGTTATTCTGTTTTGCATAGTTTTGTTTTGCATCATTTTGTTTGTAAAGGCGTAGCTTACAATGGACAATAGTATGTCATATTCAAAGATTGATGCGAAAGTGGTACTTTCCGGTTTTTCTCCAAATGACAAAAGCATTCCAGGCCGCATAAGCTGGGGTTTTTCTCCAAATGACAAAAGCATTCGACCACGATATTTATCGAAAGCCTGTCATTAACAACAAGACTATGTGCTGCTTTTATTTTCCATCTGACATTGGTCTTATGAAAAAAATATCTCCATGATATAATATAATTCATATAATATAATTCGATAATATATTATGACCGCAAAATAAGAAAAGGAGCAAACAATTGATTACAGTAAAAAATCTAGTAAAAAAATACGGCGAACAAACCGTTCTTTCCGACGTCACCTTCGAAGTAAAAACCCAAGAAATCTTCGCCCTGCTTGGCCCATCTGGCGCAGGCAAAACCACAATTATCAACATACTTACCCGCCAAACCACACCCGACGACGGCACCGCCGAAGTTGACGCTACACCGCGGGAACTTGGTCTAATGCTAGACCTTGGTGGACTATACCCCACCCTCAACTGCCTGGATAATTTAAACCTATACGCCAGGATTTATCGGCTGCCCCTTACCCGCGTAACCGAAACCCTTGAAAGCGTTGGCCTGGCAGATTCTGCAACAAAGATAGTCTCACAACTTTCCAGAGGAATGACCCAGCGGCTTGCGCTTGCCCGTGCAATTTTATACAAGCCAAAGCTACTGATTCTGGACGAGCCAACAAGTGCCCTTGACCCCGGCACTGCCCGTGGCATATGCAAGCTTTTGCAAACAATTCGCGAACAAGGCACGACAATTTTCCTTACAACCCACAACATGGACGAAGCACTTAAACTTTGCGATAGGGTCGCGCTGCTAAACGGTGGCGTAATTGTTGCCCAAGGCTCGCCAGTAGATTTATGCGAAAAACACAATGCACTAAGGACTGTGCCAGACCTCGAGGCCGTTTTCCTAGAGCTTACGGGGGTGGAACTATGAATAATACTAAAGCCATTTTTATAAAGCAGCTTACAAGCCTACTAAAGGCACCATCCATGATAGTACAGGGCATACTTTTCTTACTAATAGCCCTAGCGTTTATGTTCTTTATACCCGCCGAAGACAATGAAATATGCGAAACATGTGTCCCCAAATATTATTGCCAGGCCTGTGAAGAGGAGGCCGCAAACCGCTTCGAATTACCGGTGCCTTCCGGTGTTAGTGTGTTTGCCGTAATCTTTGTTGGCCTTGCGCTTATTGGCTCGGCCTCTGCCCAGGTGCAGGAGGATAAAACCACAACTAACCTGCGGTTTATGGCAATGGCCGAGGTAAGGCCTCACCAGTATCTGCTTGGGACTACTGTCGCAATGATAATTGTTGTTGCGGTTATGCTAATATTTTATGCGTTAGTAGGCAGATACTTTGGCACGGACATGCTTCGGTTTATGGCAATTGGTACATTTGGTGGCCTTGTTTCGGTTTTGCTTGGCATTGTAATCGGGCTTTCAAAAGTGCCAATCTTGGCTACGCCTATAAGCCTTATAATGGGGCTTGGGCCAACATTTGGGGCACTTAACGAATCAATTGCCCGCGCGTTAAGCTTTACCTTTATCCAGCAAGTAAATATTGGGTTTGCCGACCTTGACGCAGATTTGACCTCCAATTTTTTGATAATTGGTGCCAATGGGCTTGTGATTTTGCTTGTATTTATTATTATGCACAGGCGTAATAGGTTTAATATATAATCATTTTGATTTAGGGCGTGTTCTCACTTTGATAGCGGGAACACGCCCTTGTTTTGTAGTTGGAGGCATATTTGAAAAAAACGAAATTTGATATTGCCCGTACTGTCACCCTTTGCCTCGGGCTGGTTATATTTATTATTCATGTGCTTAATGCCATGACCTTTGGCAGGATAATCCAATATAGGGAAGTCCCTTTTTACTCGCCTCGCTGGCCGCAAGGGCTTGACGGTTATCGTATTGCGTTTGTCACTGATACCCATAATATTTCCAATAATAGGTTGCAACGGGTTGTAGACCGCCTCAATGACAGCGAGATAGATTTGCTGCTTCTTGGGGGAGACTTTTGGGCATATTATGAGCGGTCGCTTGGTGTACTTGCCGGGGTTAACACAGCCGATGGTATCTTTGGCGTTGAGGGCAATCATGACTGCCATATAAGGCTTTTTGCTGAAATGGAACGCCACGGAATGACACCGCTTTCCAATTGCGGCCGTCGCATACATGATGGATTTTGGCTTGCCGGTGTGGAAGATTTATGGAATCGCAACCCATCAATCGCTGACGCAACAGCGGGTAGTTGCGATGATTTTATATTGCTTTTGTCCCATAATCCGGATGTGGCTATGAGGCAGGACACAAGTGGTCTTGATCTAATCGTAAGCGGGCATACTCACGCTGGGCAGGTAAGATTTTTTGGGCTTTGGGCACCGATTTTTACGTTTACAAATATTATTACAAATTATGGGCATAGGTTTGCGTCCGGTTGGTCAAAATCCCGGGATGATGTGCCGGTCTTTATAAGCAATGGCACAGGACAAGGTTATTTTCCACGTATATTTGCGCGGCCGCAGGTGATAATATTTACTATGTACAGCCAATAGCACACAACTCCAGAAATTGCTGGTTGTGTGCTTTTTTATAAGAATAATTTCGACCCTGCGGTGAGATACTAGAGAAAACAGTGGGTTTATGTGTATTGACTATATGTCGCAAAACCCGCAGAGAGGAGGCGAAAATGAGATCAAGATCATTGGACTACACGGCTCTTACGCTGGTTATCCTTGGCGCAATCAACTGGGGGCTTATCGGCTTGTTTAGGTTTGACTTAATCGCCGTTATTTTCGGCGGCATGGAGGCCATTGTTAGCCGTATCATATATACCATTATTGCACTTGCCGGTTTGTACTGTCTAAGCTTGTATGGCAGGGTTATCGGCCAAGATACAAATACCCTAGAGCATCACAGGCATGACCATAGGCCAGGCCCGGCGTAGTTTTATAGTAAGTTTTTGATGCAAGTGTTTATTATGCAAGACCCAATTTAGTCAAGCACTCACATTAACAAACGCGCATGTCATCCGTAGGTCTTTGGACGATATGCGCGTTTTGTGGGTTGTGAATGCTTTTGGCATTTGGAGAAAAATCCGTTTTGGGGCGATTTGAATGCTTTTGTCATTTGGAGAAAAACCCCGTTTTATGCGGTGTCCGGCACCTTTGTCTATTGATTATTATTGCTTATATCACATCGGTTATGGCCTTACCGGTTTCGTGGGATTTGAACACAGCATCTATTACCTTCATTACCCTTAGTGCTTGCTGGCCGGTTACTCTTAGCTTGGCCTTGCCTTGTAGGGTTTCTACTATGTTTTTGTAATAGTCTGTCCAGTGGGTGCCTGTTATTTCCGGCAAGGGCGTTTCTATTGTTGTCTCTTTTGGGCGTGGTAGCATTATCCTTGTTGGGCCTGCGGCTGTGTAGGTTATTGCCTCTGTCCAGTCTTTTTCGTTTGGGTCGGCTTGTTTTACTATTTTGCCTTTAAGTTCCCAGTCTTCGATTACTGCGGTGCCGTCTTTGCAGGAGACATGCCACCTTGGCAGGGGTATGAAGCATTTGGTTGATATATTTACCATGCCAGTTGTGCCGTTTTCGAAACGCAAAAGTACAGTGAAAGCGTCGTCAATCTCGTAGTTGCCTACGAAATGCAGGTGGCCTTGAACTGACACGACTTTTTGTGGGATAAGATCCATCATCTGGTCTATTAGGTGAATGCCCCAGTCAAGTAGCAGACCGCCGCCATTTTGCTTGAAGCAACGCCAGCCATACAGAGGCCTTGATCCATGTACCCGGCTCTCTATATTGTGGGGGTTTGTTAACAGGCCATCCGCAAGGATTTCGCGGACGGTTAGATAGTCCTTGTCCCAGCGGCGATTATGGTGTACAGAGAAAAGCTTGCCGGTTTTATCCGCGACTTGCAGCACTTCTTCAAGCTCGGCCGCGTTCATTGTTACTGGTTTTTCACAGATTACGTGCTTGCCTGCCTTCATTGATTTGATTGATAAATCTTTGTGTACGTCGTTGGGGGTTGCAATTAAAATAATGTCTATGTTTTGGTCTGCATAAATTTCCTCGGGGGAGGCATAGACTTTAAGGCCATAATGGTTTTTTGTCTTTTGGTTGGCTTCTTCTCTAACGTCGTAGCCGCCTATTATGTTAATCTCCGGGATATACTGCCTTATGTTTTCGATATGCCATCCGGCCATTCCGCCCGTTCCTATAATTGCCATGTTAAAGGACATTTTCTATTCTCCTTCGCGTTTTTTTACACTATATAGCGATAATTCCATTTTTGCAACAAAGTAATTGCTGTGATATTATTTAGCCGGAAAATGCAAAATTTATATACGCATACATTAAACATTAAACTACCAACAATGCAAATCAAGCCCCATTTTAAAGGAGGAATAGGAATGAATAACCATAGCTACCAACACGGGCAAGTTTATGATTACGGCCATCTTGACCAACATGCTATAAACACTTATATCGCCAAGGTTTTTGGATGGATGTTCTTTGGGCTTTTGCTTACGGCGATTACGACCCTTGGCATTGTTTATGGCATAAATGTTAATGAGGCCTTTGCGGATTTTATCTTTAGGATGCAGCAGATTGTGCTAGTTGTCTTTCTTGTAGAATTTGCGCTGGTTATTGCGATTTCCAGCCGGGTTACCAAAATGAACCCGATAACTGCGAAGTTTATGTATATCCTTTACGCGGTGCTTAATGGGTTTACATTTGGGCTTTTTGCCGTGATTTACACCTATGCAACCGGGGGCAATATATACACCCTTGGCATGGCATTTGGGATAACGGCGGTTTGCTTTGGTGTAATGGCGATTTATGGCCTTGTTACCCGCGCTGACCTTACCCGCTTTGGTAACCTTCTTAGGATGGGGCTTTTTGGCTTGATTATTGTCATGCTGGTTAGCTTTTTTATGGGAAGCAGCGCACTGGACTTTTTGATTAATATCGGCGGGTTATTCTTGTTCCTTGGCATTACTGCCCACCGTACCCAGATGATTAAAAACCACTATGCCGAAATCGCTTTAAGTGACACCCACACAGACGAATATGGATATACAAGCCAAGGTGCCCTTGCAAGTAATCTTGCGATTTATGGCGCGCTTACCCTTTATCTTGCGTTTATTAATATGTTTATGTTTATAATGCGGCTTATGGGCGGCTCGCGGAGGTAGTTACGTGATACGTAAGAATAAGGCATTGCTTGCAAGGACTACTTTGCTTTTGCTGGCCTTAATCTCCGGCCTGGTTTTCTTGTGGCTTGAACGAGACATACCACCCGAACCCTTTGTGTGTACATGCCCAGATGTAAATCATCCGTCTTTTAGAAACTTAGCCCAGCCAAGGCCTCGGTATCGCAATGTCGAAATCGAGGCTTTTTACTCTGTAAATGCTACGCAAATGCTCCTTGAGGCCGATGGCAGTCTTTGGACATGGGGCCATTCTTGGATGGGACAATTGGGCAGTTATGAGACTTATACGACAATGCCTGCACAGATTCTTGCAAATGTTACATATGTTGCCTCAGGCGGGCGTTTTGCTATATTGGACGACCACAGCCTTTGGGGGTGGGGCATTGCCACAAACGGTTATGAAGACAATCAGAATGCCCTGCTAAGGCATATCCCGCCAAAACATCTAATGGATGATGTTGCCGCAGTTTTGCCCCGTGATTATCGAAACTTTGTTATCCGTACAGACGGCAGTTTGTGGGCACTTGGTGACCGCTGGCAAATAACGGGTATCAACTGGATGGATAGGTATCTCGTACCCAATCTTGATGAAAACGAACCTGTATGGCTTATGGATTCAGTTATTGGGGCATATTCAACTATGCATGTGGATTTTGTGCTGCAATGCTGCGGCAGCTTATGGTATTTGATAGAGGACGAGCCGATATTTCTTATGTATGACGTAATAGCGGTTTATCCGCCAATCAGCGGACATGTAAGCTGGCCACCTATGGCATATGTACTACAGGCAGACGGCAGGCTTTGGGGGGTTGGTTTGCCCCTACTGCGAGGTGGGATAGAAACGCCTTTTTTACATGCGGAAAATGTGAAAAAAGTGTACAGGACACCGAGAAGGGATTACATCTTGCATAGCGACAACAGCCTAAACGCTTTGGTTTATGGCAATCATATCTTGGATGATGTTGAAGCTGTATATTCTTCGAACATAAGTACATTTGCCATCACAACGAGTGGCGAACTTTGGGGGTGGTTAGGCTGGGGCGAGACCGGCCCGTATCCTGTGCGCATCATGGAAAACGTGGTAAAGCTTGCGCTGCCGGAAAGCTGGCCGCAAATAGCTGGCCAGGCAATTATGGAGTTTGGCGATACATGGGCTGATCGTTTTTTTGTGATTTGTGGATATGGCTATCTTTGGGATTTGACCAATACATTGGAACCTGTGCGTATCGCTGCGGATGTTGCGGCTGTGTTTTCCTTCCCGAGTGGGCACTTTATGGTTAAAACATGGGGTGAAGTGTGGCAACTTGGGCGTGAGCTGTATATGGGGAATGGTCATTTTGAGTGGAGTGCGCCGGTTTTGATTCAGTTTGACACGCCCTAATCTCTATATGATTCTATCTAAAAAGGCTGCCTTGCAAAATACTATGTGCAGGCAGCCCTTTATGGTGTTATCATTTTGCGGTGTTATTTTCTAGCGGTATTATTATACATAAACAATCAGATTTACTTCCCTACACTCTCCCAGTCTTTAAGAAACCGCTCGATACCGCTATCTGTCAGCGGGTGATTAAGCATTTGCACCATAGTCGCATAAGGAATCGTTGCAATATGCGCGCCAAGTCTTGCCGCGGATATCACATGTATTGGGTTTCTTATGCTTGCGGCGATTATTTCGCAGTCTAGGTCGTGTAGGTCAAAGATTTCTACTATTTCTTCGATTAGGTTCATCCCGTCCATGCCAATGTCGTCTAGGCGGCCTAGGAAGGGGCTTACATATGTTGCACCGGCGCGGGCGGCAAGTAAGGCTTGTGCTGCCGAAAATACTAAGGTTACATTGGTCTTTATGCCTTCGGCGGTAAGGATTTTGGTGGCCTTTAGGCCTTCGGCTGTCATCGGGATTTTGATTACGATGTTTGCATGGATTTTGGCAAGGTCCCGGGCCTCTGTTACCATGCCTTCTGCCTTTACGTCGATTACCTCGGCACTTATTGGGCCGTCTACTATGTCGGTGATTTCTTTCACAACTTCTTTGAAGTCACGGCCTTCTTTGGCAATAAGTGATGGGTTGGTGGTTACGCCGCAGATTACGCCCCAGCTTTCGATTTCACGAATATGGGCTACATTGGCGGTGTCGATGAATAGTTTCATTTTTGTTCCTCCTTATGGTTTATGTGTGTTACTTTAAAGGTTTTGTCAAATGGAGAAAAACCTTATTTTACGTTGTTCTGGAAACGCCTATATAATAACATAGATATTTCCGTTATAATACGCTTGAATTTTTTTCATAATCGGATTTTATATCCAAACCGAAACAGTGTACAAACAAAATCAAAAAAAAATCAAATCAAAACCGAAACGGAGGAAAGATTTTGCTAAACCTTTCAAATGTAAGCAAGACCTATGGCAATAACACAACAAAGGCCGTAGACAATATCAGCCTTGCGGTACAAAGCGGGCAGATTTTAGGGTTTATTGGCCCAAACGGTGCAGGTAAGACCACCGCAATTAAAATGATAACCGGCATACTAAAGCCGGACGAGGGCATTATTACCGTAAACGGCCATGATATCGGAAGTGACCCACTTACCGCAAAGCAGAACTTTGGTTATGTGCCGGACTCACCAGATATGTTTTTGCGGCTTAAAGGTATCGAATATTTGAACTTTATGGCGGATATGTACCAAGTTGACGAGCAGACTCGCCAGGAAAAAATCACACAAATGGGTGAAATCTTTGAGATGACCGCAGCCCTTAGCGGGCGGATACAAAGCTATTCTCATGGGATGCGGCAGAAGATTATTATTATGGGCGCGCTTATGCATAACCCGGCGGTTTGGATTTTGGACGAGCCGCTAACAGGGCTTGACCCTAGGTCGTCTTTCCAGTTAAAAGAAATGATGCGTCAACACGCCGACAGCGGAAATTGCGTGTTTTTCTCCACACATATGCTAGAAGTCGCGGAGAAGCTTTGCGATAAAATCGCGCTGATAAATAAAGGCAAGATAA
>Ga0123355_10008964_pt1 | contig 15156 bp, 11 predicted proteins | sample TergutEmb28metaG_3_FD_89872 | JGI IMG/M metagenome (GOLD analysis project Ga0123355, IMG submission 89872) | Embiratermes neotenicus P1 segment gut microbial communities from Petit-Saut dam, French Guiana - Emb289 P1 | ecosystem: Host-associated > Arthropoda: Insects > Digestive system > Gut ...
GGAGAAATTTGTTCACATTACATTTTTCTAGAAACAAGCAGAGCACGGCGTATTGCATGGGAAGACAGTGCAATTGCTATGGGATATGAAATAATACGGGATGCTTTTCTCCCTGTACGTGCGGCGGCAATCCGTGCTGGTCTTGGTGTGCATGGCTTAAATGGGCTTATGATTGCGCCAGATCATGGCAGCTTTATAGACATCTCTGTTTTATTGGTTCGTGCTGCGCCACCGAAAGAAGCAAAAGGCCCGGAGTATGATTTATCATCTGGATGTTGTAATTGCGGAGCCTGCATGCGTGCATGCCCAAACGGCGCAATATCGGAAAGCGGTGTTAATACCTCGGTATGTCTTCGTCACTACATGAATAAACTTGAACTGTTGCCGGAAGAAGATTATCCAAATATGGGGCGGCGTATACTTGGTTGCGACACTTGCCAGCATGCGTGCCCAAGCAATGCAAATCTTGAACGAGTACCCCCATCGGCAGAGTTGATAAATTGCACTAAGTTAGAAGAATTATTAACCAAACCGACCGCAGGACGTATTTTGAATGTTGAACGCTACCAAAAGGAAGCATTTTTCATGTCACAGGCCGTATTAGCGGCTGCTAATACAGGCAGGAAGGATTTGCTGCCTTTGGTCGAGGCACTAACTGACAGTGAAGATGCTGTATTAAGCAAGATGGCAAAGTGGGCTGTAAGTTGCTTACAAAAATAGGTTTTTCGAGAAGATTGAGATATGTGTTCTATTTCATATGGGCCAATTTCTTGTCAAAAAAACCAAGAAACTTTCTTGTGAAAATATCAAAAATCGTTTATAGTAGCTCCATAACAACTGCACAAGAACCACGCAAAAAAGGGAGGCAAGTTAATGTCGGTACTAGGCACATATACCGCAACAGCAAACACACCAATTGGCGAAAAAACAATGGAAATTTCTATTTTCAAAAGTGAGAGCGGCCATACAGGACTTTTACGGTCGGAAGAAACGAAATCTGCCTACGAGCTGTCAGATGTAAAAGTAAACGGCAATAACTTTACTTTCGACATTAATTTAAAACTGCCGCTTCCGTTAGGTACTGTTCTTTCTACATTTAATTGCAACGTAAACGGCGGCACACTTACCGGGGAAGTTGTTACACCATACGCTACAGTAGATTTACGAGGGAAAAAGGTGTAAATATATGACACTTATTAATGATAAAACATTTCCGACATTACAGTATCTTACTTCCGATAACATGCACGGAGTTACAACAATATTTTCCACAAGAAACGGAGGATTTAGCGGGCAAACACCTGAAACAGAACACCTGCGTAGCATGAATTTACTCCTCCGATTTTCTCCTGATGAAGAGGATTATGACAACGTAGGGAAAAACTATGAAGCAATCATGTCTTCCCAAGGGTTTGATTTTAAAAGCCTAGTAACTCTGCGGCAAAGGCATACAAATAACGTCATTGCAGTGGATGAATATGTGATTAAAAGTAACCATAATAACCCATTTGGTTTTAACCGGTTGCCAGAAACAGCCGATGCTCTTGTTACTAATATAAAGGATATACTTTTGTCAGTTCGTACCGCAGACTGTGTGCCTATATTACTATATGACAGTAGAAACGAAGCAATTGGTGCTATCCACGCAGGGTGGCGTGGTACATTTACGCAAATTGGAACAAAAACAGTAGAGCGTATGACAGAACTATACGGAACCAAACCAGCAGATATTAAGGCAGCCATTGGCCCAGCAATTGATGTATGCTGCTACGAAGTTGACGATATTTTTTACGAAAATTTTCGTATGCAATATGGCAAAGAAATAGACAACTATTTTACTATCTCACCCGGAAATAAACCCCACTGCGACCTAAAGAAAATTAACAAATCTTTTCTGATCGAAGCTGGGGTTCTCGCAAGCAATATCGAAGTATCGGATTTATGCACCATGTGTAACCCAGAGCTATTCTACTCCCATAGAAGAAGTGGAAACAAACGTGGAACAATGGCCTCTTTTATAGGGATGAAGTAAATAAACCATGAAAGGTTGTGCGACAATTGCAAAATCCAATAATAACCCAAGCGGTAGAATTTACCGACACTTTCAAAAAGTACAAAGATGCACCAGTACCAATACGGGAGGCTATGTGCTTTAAAGCACAATACCCCGCATTACTACCGGAAATCCGTAACGGAGATATGTTTGCTGGCCGCCGTACAGATAGGCGCATAGTTTACGTAGGCTCTGTCTGGTGGCTTGGCTTGCCGGGATATTCGCCGGAGTATAGAGTTGAAGGCAAGCAGGGCGGCTACTGTTTCGACTTTTCCGCACCTTACGGCTTGGCACAAACAGATGACGAAAAGAGAATTGTTCAAGAACTAACTGACTTTTGGCAAACAGAATGTACCATGTCCAAAGTATACGCAAAATCAGAAATTAAAGATGGCGTGGGCTTCCTTTTCGCCAACAATTTACATCGTTTAGTTACAAAAGGGCTGCCCGGCCTAGTAAACGATGTTACCGCAATGCCGGATAGCGACTTTAAAACTGGCCTTCTTATTGTGTTGGAAACCATAGCCGATGTCTGCCGCCATTATCAAAAACAAGCGGAAGAAAAAGGCTATACAGACATGGCTAAAAACCTTGAGGCCATTATAAACGGTGCGCCAAGCACACTTGCGCAAGCCCTGCAGCTAATCTTAATTTACGAAATGCTTTCCCACGAGAAACATTATGAAATTAACCGTTTTGACGTCGCTCTTGGAGATTTATATGTAAAAGAAATAGACAGCAACGCAATTACCGAAGAGCAGGCAATTGACCAAATACACGGTTTTTTCAAAATGGTAAACGAAAATGGCGAAACTGCCGTATGCCGCCTTATGATGGGCGGCAAAAACAGACCAAATGAAGAAAATGCAGACCGTTTTATTGCGGCGGCATTAATGGCAGAGCAACGCCACAAGCAAGTAATACCTCAAGTTTCTATACGCATATATGACGGTTTTAGCCCAGAATTGCTAAAGCTTGCCTACGATACTATTAGCATACACGGCACCTTCCCAACACTTTTTAACGACGATGTAATCCCAGCAGGTGTAGCAGAAGCCTTTGATGTTTCTATAGAAGAAGCGAATTATTTCTACCCACTTGGGTGTGGTGAAATAATATTAGCACACCGCAGCCCAGCTATTTTAACATCTTCGTGGGATGTACCCAAAATTGTCGACACGGGAATACGCAATAACAGTGGCACAACATTTGAGGAGTTATACCAGTCTGTTTATGCACAAATAAAAAAAGAAGCCGGACTTTTGGCTCGTTACCACAAATTGCTGGTAGATACCAACGGCGGAGACTGTGCATTTCTTATGGGTAGCCTGCTTATGGACGACTGCCTGCAAAGCGGCAAGCCACTAATGAGCGGCGGCGCACGCTATATAGGCGCATGTGTAATGGGGCATGGCTTCACAAATGCGGCAGACTCTTTAACCGCAATTAATAAACTGGTATATGAAGACAAAACCCATACCTTAGTAGAAATTATAACCGCAATAGATGCCAACTTCCAAGGCTATGAAGACCTGCACAAAGCACTACTTGCCGCCCCAAAATACGGCAACGACAACGCCGGCGCAGACGAAATGCTTAACCGCATATGGCGAGATATGACCAACGAAGCCAAAATAGCGGCAAAAGAAAATAAATTGGATTTCTTAACTGTTTCCAGCGTAAACCCAGGCGGATATTTTCTTGGTGCAGACATGTGCGCAACCGCAGACGGGCGCAACAAAGGGGAACCATACGCCATAGGCAACGCACCAACGGCAGGTTTTGATAAAAACGGGCTTACCGCACTAATGAACTCCGTTATTAAAACAGACCCTGTAAACGGCGGCACAATGACAAACTTCAAAGTTTCCCGTGAGTTTTTTACAGCGGAGCGCAGCAAGTTTGAAGCATTATTTGCAGCATATTGGGCAGACGGCGGCATACAAGCCAACATAACCATCGTAAATAGAGGTGATTTGGAAGCCGCTTTAAAAGAGCCGGAAAAATTCCCAAACCTGCTAGTAAGGCTAGGCGGCTGGACTGCACGGTTTATCGACCTAGAACGCCCGGTGCAAGAAGAAATTTTGAATAGGACGTTGTATTAATGGATGGTTGTGTTTTATCTATAGAGCGTTGCTCTTTGCACGACGGCCCGGGCTTGCGTACGACGGTATTTTTGAAAGGGTGCCCTCTGTCTTGCTTGTGGTGCCATAACCCAGAGTCTAAGTCTTTTAAGCCAGAGCTATATTACTTTGGGGAAAAGTGCAACCTTTGCGGGCTGTGTGGGACAATTTGTGCAAACCACAGCGTAAATACAGATCATTCTATTAGCCGCAAAAGGTGCAGTGCTTGCGGCAAATGCGTGACTGCTTGCCCGCAGTCTGCATTTGAAATAAAAGGCATTACAATGCAAGCGCAAGATGTAATGGCTGAAGTGCTAAAAGATATGCGTTATTACAAACAATCCGGCGGTGGAATAACTATATCCGGCGGCGAGCCGCTAGCGCAATTCAACTTTACATTAGAGTTGTTGCGTTTAGCAAGGCAAAATGGCATTCACACTTGCATAGAAACCAGTGGCCACGCACCAGCAGAACGTATACTTGCAATACTGCCGTACGTAGATTTGTTTTTGTTCGATTTTAAGGAAGTGGACGAAGAGAGCCACAAAAAATTTACCGGCGTATCAAATGATATAATTATAAATAATTTGCGTTTAATTGATGCTGTCGGTGAAAAAATAATTTTGCGTTGCCCGATTATTCCAACATACAACGATAGAGACGAGCATTTTTCCGCAATTGCCAAACTGGCAAACTCGTTGCAAAATATTACGGAAATTAATATCATGCCATACCACCCAATGGGTGCATCCAAGGCGGTGCGCGTAGGACACGAGTATCATGTTTCTGATATTGGTTTCCCAACAGATGAGCAAGTTAACGATTGGCTGCAAGCCGTTAGCAGCAAAACAGATGTACCCGTAAAAAAAGGATAATGTAACAAATACACAATGCTCCATTTAATAAAGAGACCACCCCGCCCTGCGGGGTGCCCGCAGGGCGGGGTGGTCTCTCTACAAAACGACATCAGCAAACAAGAGAGGACACCACCATGTTCAAATGCAAACCAGATTACGAACAAGCACAAAAGCGAATTAACCAATTTTGGGAATACGCAGAAACAGACCGCCCGGTTGTTAGCCTTAGCCTACCCAAGACCAACCCAAAACACTTCACACAAAAACAACATACCACCCACAAAGACTACTGGATGGACGTAGAATACCGTACAGAAGAAGTAGCCCACTGGATGGAAAGCACTGTATACTACGCAGAAGCTCTGCCCGTTGTAATGCCAAACATGGGGCCAGAAATTGTATCTGCCTGGGCAGGCTGCCCATACTACTTTGGGGAAACCACCACCTGGACAGACCCCTGCGTTTTCGATTGGGAAAAAGACGACGCCGTAATAGACATGAAACACCCCCTATTCACCAAGTTGGAAGACTTCACCCGTTTGCTGCTGGAGCGGGGCAAAAACAACTTCATAGTAGGCCTAACAGACCTGCACCCCGGTGGCGACCACCTTGCCGCATTACGTGACCCGCAGCAACTTGCTATGGATTTATTGGAATGCCCAGAGATAGTCAAAGCCAAACTTGCCAAGTCTTACGATGAATACTTCCCTGTATACGACCATTTTGTAAAAATGCTAAAACAGGGCGGCATGCCAATTGCCTCGTGGATACCTCTGCCAGCAGAAACGTCTATGTACATCCCAAGCAACGACTTTTCCTGCATGATTAGCAACAGCATGTTTGAAGAATTTTTCTTGGATGGCCTTGTGCAAGAGTGTAAACATTACGACAAAAGTGTGTACCACCTAGACGGGCCGGATGCCCTGCGGCATTTGGATACTTTGCTTGACATAAAAGAATTGAATGCAATTCAATGGGTACCAGGTGCCGGACAGGACCAGGTATTGCCGTGGCTAGATGTGTTCAAAAAAACGCTTGCCGCCGGTAAATCTGTTATGGCGTACCCACATTCCATGAAGGAGTTGCGCTTTCTAATGGATAATTTGCCCGCACGTGGGTTATACCTTAATATTTGCTGGAACGTAGGAACAGACAGCGATGCACAAGATTTAATGAAGCTTATTGAAAAATGGCCTAAAAATAAACTATAGGGGAATGTGAACTCTAATGGACAAACAACAATTCGACAGCCGCTTGGCGCAATTAACCAAACACCATGAAGGCATTGTATCGCAAAAAAATGAAATAGACGGCCTTGGCAACGGCTGGTATAACCGCTATAAAAACCCCGTACTAACCGCAGACCACGTGCCACTATTTTGGAAGTACGACCTCAACCACAGCACCAACCCCTACCTAATGGAACGGTTAGGTATTAACTGTGTATTCAACCCGGGAGCAATTGAACACGAAGGCAAAATCCTGCTTGTAGGCAGGGTAGAAGGTTACGACCGTAAATCCTTTTTTGCAATTGCGGAAAGTGATAACGGTGTAGACAATTTCCGCTTTTGGGATTACCCAATTCTACTGCCGGAAACGGAAGATCCGGACATTAACGTATACGACATGCGCCTTGTAAAGCACGAAGACGGCTACATCTACGGCCTTTTCTGTACAGAACGTAAAGACCCTAATGCACCTGCGGGGGATATGTCATCTGCCATAGCGCAGTGCGGTATTGTCCGTACGAGGGACTTAAAAAATTGGGAACGCCTGCCGGATCTAAAAACCAGAGTGTCTCAACAGCGGAACGTAGTGCTTCACCCGGAATTTATTAATGGGAAATACGCATTCTACACCCGCCCGTCAGACGATTTTATTAATGTAGGCTCCGGCGGCGGCATTGGCTGGGGGTATTCCGACAGTATAGAAAACCCTGTTGTAGATGAGGAATTAATCATAAACAAACGGCAGTACCACACAATTAACGAAGGAAAAAACGGCCAAGGCCCTGCGCCAATAAAAACCCCAAAAGGCTGGTTACATGTTGCCCATGGCGTGCGTAATACAGCCGCCGGGCTGCGTTATGTGTTGTACGTTTTCCTTAGCGACTTGAATGAGCCTTGGAAAGTGACACATACCCCAGGCGGATATTTCCTTGCGCCGCAAGGCGAAGAACGTATTGGAGATGTTTCTAACGTAGCATTTTGCAACGGGGCTGTGGCACGGGATAATGAGGATGTATTTATTTATTATGCGTCTTCTGACACACGTTGCCATGTGGCTGCAACTACTGTGGATAGGCTGCTGGACTATGTAGTTAATACCCCAAGTGACGGGTTGCGGTCTTATGCGTCTGTAGAGCAGCGGATTGCTTTGATTGATAGGAATTTGAAAGGGTAGTTTTGTTATAAAACCCCCTTGTGTAGCTTAAAATTTGTTAGCTGCACGAGGGGGTTTTTACTTAGAATTAAAACAGCAAAAGCTTCTTGAATTTCTATAAATGACATTTTTTCTTTGCGCATCCAACTTGCAAATGCTAAAGCAGGTTTTCGCAATTCGTCATCAAGGCAATTTTCAATCACCAATTCAATTTCAGGTCTATTTCCTTTTTCGACCTTGTATGGAATAACAGCTTCTTTATTTACCATAAGTACAAACTCCAAGTTCTTTGATTTTTAGGATATCTATATTTAACTGCTCTCTTGAGTTATAGCACCACAAGCAAAGGGATATTCTTCGTAATCATCACCCAGTTCTTGCTTGAAAAATTTTCGAAACTCAGCCGCTGTAATTTTTTTTGAACCATTTGTTGTATCGTGAGTCAACGACTATTTTTTTACCTTATCCATAAAATTCTCCTTATATTTTGCCGATATTGTTCTTATTATTTTCAACTGCTTTTTAGCAAAAATATAAATGCGGTTTTGAACACTTCACGCAAATAATAGGCTACCTTTTATTAAAAATCCGCACATCCGCTTCATAAAAAAACGGCCACGATTGCTTCTTGTTTATTTCAACAAACATTTTCATCCCAAATATAACGTCATCAAAATCATTGCCATTGTATGAAAGTGTAAGTTGTTTGATTTGCCGCAGGTCTGTTTTCTTTTTAGGTGTCACACCTTCCATGAAAATGATGTTGGAATAGGCAAATCCATATTTTTCGGGCAAGTATTGATAATTTATATCGGTCAACCATTCATTCGGACTGAAAGCATCTGTGCAAAAAAGTGCATCCATTTTATCATTTTTGAATATTGCGTTTTTGCATAAGTGATATAAAATTCCAAAGGTCGTTTTATATGTGGTGTCCGCAGCCATTTTTTTCATAACATTGTAAACGCTCCATAAGGCGTTGACACAACGTCCTTTTGGTTGACCGTTTAGATATTCGTCCAATATTTTTATTTCATCACGCTTTATTTCAACGATTTTCCCTATTTTTAATTGCATGGGTTTTACTTCGCCGTCAAAAGTAGACTCTAGCTCAACCCACCGTGTTAATAAGGCAAAATTTGTTGCTTCGTTAAGTACATAATCAAATCCGCTGTATGCACATTTGGCGTATATTTCCCCTTTGTACGTGTATGTCCCGGCAATGCCATGCACACAAGCCGAGCTTGGATTTATGCTGTAATCGGGCTTTCTACAACCGCAGGAAAAGGGTTTCTTTTTTGCCAGTTCGGGAAATTCATCCATAATGTTTACGCCGCCGCTCGTAAACATAAAATGATGACCACGCAAGGAAATATTGCACCCTGATGTTCCGATGTTGATATGGCATACCGTTTTCTTTGTTTTCTTAGAAGTGTAAGTGAACTTAGCATCGGTACGGACTTTGTTGCTGACGACCTTGCCTAGCACGCTGCATCCAGCATCAAGCATAAATTTGTCCATTTTGGCAATCCAATCACGTACTATTTGCGGTTGCGTAGCGGCGTGTTGGTTTATATCTTCTTTGGGCTTGGTTGAGCGTTTTCCTTTTTTTCGTACAGTCAGCAAGCGAATACATTCTTTTTCATTGTTTGCATTAATTAATGTTAGGATTACATCACCTTCATGTGCATACCCCAATTTCTTCAAATACTCCCATATCGCATCAAAAAACTCTCCATGTGTTTTGCATTCCGGCGGCATAACAATTTTCATATATTCACCGCCGGGAACATGAATGACCTCCAGCGGCTCAGGTAATTCTTCGCTGTCCGGCGTGTAATCCTCACCATTATAAACAGTGCCCAAACCATTTTCGTAATGCGATAAATGTTCCGTTTTTACAATAACGCCTACCTCGTAACAGTATACCGAAGTTTCGGAATTTGCACCCAAGGGGTCGCTCCTCTTGCGGTAGGGGCTATATTTTGTAATGATGTCCATGTAATTGTACTTGTCGAATATCTTTTTCATTTCAATACGGGATTTATAGTCAGCATTTATCCGCTTTAGACACAACAAATCGAAACTTTTTAATTGGATGATTTGAATATCCATATACCCTCCATGTTTATGATTTTATAACTGTGTGTTTATTTATTGAATGTATCGTATATATATTTTCGCCGTAGCTTAATAAATTGTTCTATCATTTCAAAGCCATTGAGGTTTTTAGGCGAAAATTGGAAATTAAACATTGTGTAATGTACATACTCTTTTCCATCATATTCAAGTGTAACATTCATCGAACATGACGCGCACCTGATAGGGCCATTGCTGCTGCAATGTCTATACGCACTTACCGCAAATTCTTTTTTTAATTCATCAGGCAACGTAAGGTAAAACGCCTTTAACTCATTTTTCATACCGGATTCGGTTAGTGCGATGGTAACTAAAACGCAATCTTTTTCAATACTATAATAAATGACCCTCTTGCCTTTGTATGTGCAACTGTACCTGCCATAACCCTCTTTTGTGGTATCAACCCATGAAGGTTTCATTTTAATTTCTTGTGAAAATGCAATTAATTTAGCCATACCGTTTTTTAATATTGGGTTGGTTAAATTCCTTTCACAACATAGCGTTATATCTTCTCGAATTTTTTAGGCATTGTTTTTCTCCACTTCATCTGATTTCAAAAAGAAACAAATATCCATAATTTTATATCCCGCGCTGTCTGCCGTTTCACGGTGGGGAACATACCGTTCAAACCACCAATTACCGGTGAAAATTAAACCTTCTTCCCCCAGTTTTGCGGCGGCCACGCTTTCAACCGCCATGACATCATCCTCTTTGCCGTATAGCCAACATACACCTACATCTTGTGCGGGAAAATCGGTGTAGTCATACCCCTCGGGTACGGAGGTGTTTTCAGGCATAAAGAAACCAAGCCAATATTCAAATTGGTTGTGGTCACCATCCGGGTGGCACATCAACCCGATTAATGCACAACCATCTTGTGGGTTTTTATCTTTGTATATTGCTGTAGCATCTACATTCAAACGGCTGAACAGGCTATGTGGTTCGTCCCAGTCCCAATCATCCGACCAGTTATCCCACGCTTCGCCGCCGCTGGCGTATTTTTTCCCAATAAAGCGCGAAGCATTTATGGTTTGCCGATAGGTGTTTATAGCAATAGGCGGCGTAAGCCTTTTGTCCTCTAATTTTTCCGTTACTTCCAGTAAACGGTTTGCGTTTGATTTGCCATTGTCTTGTTCATTCAGCGGCTCGTTCACACGGCTAGGGTTTCCGATATAATTCGGTGTAGTCAATTGGGTTTCGATTTCCTTTGCTTTATCGTACAATAATTTTACTTCAGCATCGTTATGGAAATCAAACTGTTTAATTTGATTGATAAAGTCTAGTACAATGCTTTTTAATTCGTGAAGCAACGCCACTTCATCATCAATGTCCTCCGCTTTTTTGCCAAGCACATCCAACACCATTTCGGAATTAGGAGCTTCAAAAATACGCTTGATGTCTTTGACACTAATATTTAATTTACGCAGGATAATAATTTGTTTTATTCGGGTAATAGCGGCTTCGTCATATACCCTGTGGGCATAGTCCTCGGTACGTGTGCTAGTCAACAGCCCTGTGTCCTCGTAGAATCGGAGTGTCCGTGCTGTGATGGCGTATTTCGCTGATACATCCTTGATTTTTTCAAGTTTTGTCATGGTTTTACCTCCAAAATGGTTTTACCGAAGAACGGTATACCATGAGTATACAACCTTCCCTAACGGAAGAATCAAGGGAAAGTAAAAAATAGTTAAATCGTAGATTCCACGTTCAATGTTCATCGCATATTATACCATCAATTTTTGCTAGGCTTATATGAAAAATTTGCTGAAATTATAACATTATAGGTTGAGTATAGAGCCAGTCTTTCAGTTTACGGATGCGGACTTTGGTTTGTTAAATTTCTTTGTTGAGGTCATTGGTTTTTCGGTTGCGGTTTCCTTTGTCGGTAACCATGCTAAACGGCACAGGCAGGAACGACAAAAGCGGGCAGCCCGTCAAGCATTTTTTGTGCCGATGGTTGCCCGCTTGGGTTCTTGATATTGCCTCAGAACATTCTTCCAAGTTTGTCATGAAAACGAATCACAGTTTTTGCAAAAACTAATTTGCAAGCAACAAATTTGAAATTGAAAGGGTCTATGTGGTATGCCTTATTAACAAGAAAGCTCTCTATTATTTACCCTTCAAAATCAACAACTACCTTGGGTACTACTTCAACTCCAACAAACACATCTTCCCAATTACCAGAATAACGCTTGTACAAGTCATAATTTTTCTTGCGCAAATGCTCTAACCAATCATAACCATCTAAGGCATATTTATTTTGCAATTCATCGGCGGTAGCAGATATTTCTTTAGATATTTGCGCCGCCAATTTTTGTTTAAGATTCACATTTTCGTCTGGTGGTTCTTCTACGTGAGCTACAACTTTCACATCCACTAGCGCACGCAAAGTGTCGTTTTGTTTATCAAAACTTATTTTTGCCGTATGCTTGTCAATTTTTACGGGAATAAGTTTGTCGTCATATTCCAGCGTTACAACTGCACCATTGTTACCATGGTTTTTACACCATAAGAAACCTTGCAGCTTTTCTGGAGACAGACTATCTATTTTGTGGCGGTTTTTTATTACTGCCGCACCGTGTAATTTTAATGGCGCACCTTCATCTTCGTCATGCTTAATCATTGGCACAATCGCACCATCGCAGAAAGAAACCGACAACCGCTCTAAGTCAAGTGCAAAACTTTCGCCGCCTAGTTTAGATTTGTTGCGGTAAATTTCCGCCACAAATAACCCTGGCAAAGTTTCGCCCGGCGGTTTTGCTTCCAAAATATCTTTTGCATCGCCATTTGCTGCAAGAACATTAATGCGCAAGTCTATTTCAGCCTTATTTTTTAGCGCACCTATTGCACGGCTTGTCATTTCTGCGTCGGAAAACAGGTCTTGCCCAAGTACCAGCAGCTTTGCTTGGCCGTAGTAGAGGGTTTTGTCTGTTTTGGCGTCAAGTTTTTTCATAGCTTCGGTTATTGTGGAGGCGGATGCGGTTTTGATATTGCCCTCTTCGCCGCTTTCATCATCCTCACCTTTTTTTAGAAGTGGGACGGTTATGCTTACTTCAAACTCATCGTTGTCAGATTTATCAATTCCGATGGCCACTACAAAAGCACGGTCTTCTAGCTCTACCCTATCCCAACAGGATGTAAGAAGGAAAGTGAGAGCCAAAAGTATAAGAACAAGCGATATAGTGCGAACAGGACGCTTTATCTGGTTTCTATTCATAGTCTTCCATTCATCGGAATCATCAATTGCAGGAAGCGGTTGAGCTGTGCTTGTGGATATATGCTCAAATCCACTACCATGCAGCATTGGGATATGACTAGACTCAGACTTAGCATGCACCATTTTCTTGAACTTTGCCACTACTAACAAAATTACCGGCAACACTACAAGAAAAAATACACCAACCGTCATATACATAACGTCCAAAACCCTATAAATATCCCCCCATGGGAAGACAGAAACCGCAAATGCAGCGCCCATTGTAACAATAACCCCTAAGTGCTTGGCTTTTGGCTTAAACATATCCTTAACTAGCACCCCGCCAAAAAACAGCATGGCGTTACCAATTGCAAATGCAGTAATTATCCAAAATGTAAACATTAGTACCTCTTGCCGCTCTATAAATGAGCCGGGGATGTTTAGCATGTCCATCATTCGCAATACAGGCCATGGTTGAGACGCCACACCAGGGCCAAATTTTGCTATTGTAAGCACAGTTATCAAAAGAATTATCCCGCCGGCAAAACCCAATGCCCCGGCCACGTGCCGCCCCATGTGTTTTCCTTTTCGGATAAATGGCGATACCAGAAGCAAGCACTCCAGCCCGGTAAAAATAAACCCAAGCCGTAATGTGCCTTCCAATAAGTTAGATGGAGGCGTTACCAAAACTGGTTGTAAGTTGGAGAAATTTGTGTCGAAAAAGGCAAGGCCAACCAAGAATATAAACGGCAGTGCCATTACTGCAAACAAAACCTCTGCAACTCTGGCACGGGTTTCAATACCTTTTGCAGCGGCGTATCCACATACTAAAATAACAGCAATGCTAACCGCTGGTAGGGGGGTTTGGGGCAGCATAACACTTTGGGTTATTTCCATAAAAACACGCAATTCCAACCCAGCAGCAAAAACTAATTTGAGCCACAGCACAATACCGCAAAGATATGCCACCGGGCGGGTTAGTAAATACCCAGTGAATTCAATAAAACCGGCATTGGGCTTGGTTTTTGTTGCGGCAGACACTGCAGCAGATATTAAGAAACCAACGAGCATAGCAAGAATTATCAGGCCGACTACAATTATCCAACCATCTTGACCTGCAAATTGCGCAACACGACGGGGTAAGACAATTACACCAGTACCCATGGCTGTTAGGATTATTAGTATTTGAAGCTGTCGCATTGTTATTTTTCCGTTTGCGGCTAGCATTTTTATACACCTCTTTTATCATCAAACTCAGTTGGTAACAAATTGATACCAACTGAGTTTAGTTAAAGTAAAGACAACTTTTTTACACGGGCGAACGCACGAACGCTGCTCACCCTTACGGCAAAACATTGCAATTCCGACACTTGCAGACGCAACTTATAGTCGCCTCCATACGAATAACATTTTGCTTTTTATTTCATCCTAGTATTCTGACTACTGCGGGCAAAAAACGGCCTCTTTTTTAACATCTTAAGCGGCAACCTAAACAAACTATCTTTCATTTCCTCATATTCATTAATTTCTGAAGATGCAAAAGGCATTAAATAAGGAAATTTAAAGCTATTAAGCGACGCTAAATGCACTAAAACAAAAATCAACCCAAGCCCAAGCCCTAAGAACCCAAACATTGCCGCCGCAAGCAAAAGCCCATACTTAACAAGCCTAAAGCTATACACTAACGAAATACTTGGTATTGCAAAGGTGGCAATACTAGTCATGGCTACAATTATTACAACAATTGGGCTAACCAGCCCGGCTTCTACAGCGGCTTGGCCAATAATCAAGCCTCCTACAATACCAATTGTTCCACCGGAAGCACTTTTCAGCCTAATGCCCGCTTCTCTCAGCATTTCAAAGGCCGCATCTAGCATGAAAATTTCCAGCACGGCAGGGAATGGAACAGCCTGGCTCGCCTCCGCCAACCTAGATAACATTAGTAAGGGAATCATTGCAGGGTGATAAAGAGCAATTGCTACGTATAACGCCGGCAGTGCAACAGCCAAAAATGCCCCAACAAACCGCAAATATCGTGTAATAGAAGCAACTTGCCACCTGCTGTAATAATCCTCTGCAGACTGGAAAAGGGAATTAAGTGTAACAGGCACCAAAATTACAAATGGTGAGTTATCCACAATAATTGCTATCCGCCCTTCCAAAATAGAAGATGCTGCTTTATCCGGTCGTTCTGTTAGTTGCATCTGCGGAAAAGGGCTGAGCCAGTTCTCTTCTATCAATTGTTCCACACAACCACTGTCAGAAATGCCATCTATCTGTATTTCCTCCAAACGACGCTCTACTTCCTGCAAAATTTCCGGCCTAACAATATCTTTCATGTACACAATTGCTATATCTGTTAAGCTTCTTTGGCCTAATTTTGACTGTTTTACCTTTAGGTTGCAA
>Ga0123355_10008965_pt1 | contig 15156 bp, 9 predicted proteins | sample TergutEmb28metaG_3_FD_89872 | JGI IMG/M metagenome (GOLD analysis project Ga0123355, IMG submission 89872) | Embiratermes neotenicus P1 segment gut microbial communities from Petit-Saut dam, French Guiana - Emb289 P1 | ecosystem: Host-associated > Arthropoda: Insects > Digestive system > Gut ...
AACGCAACTCACAATAATGCACTCAAAAATAAGTACTGCAAAAGAAAACTGATACAACAAAGACAACCAACCACGCACAGTGAAAACAGTGTAACAGTGCAACAACACCGCCCTACAAGGGAACTTAGTGCAACAAACCAACCACAGCTTAATAGCCACAAGAACTCCACCCGGGAAACAAGGCAGAAGAACAGAACATACCAGCACCAAAACACAAGCAACAGACCACCCCAACACCAAACATCCCATTCAGGAGAAGAACGCAAGTGCGACCAGGGACCCCCCGAGCTGACGAACTAATCGACAGCACCAAAAACCCAACGAGCACATAAGACAAAAGCCATTAATGTAGAGATCTCTACTAGCGAATTGTGCAATGCACGAATAAGTGCCTAAGATCAATGGAACTCATTTACCTCTCGTAAGACAACCTGATGATGGCCTATAAAGGCCGAAACATGTAGTTGTACTAAAATAAGTCAGTAAATGTACCTATATTGACACAATTGTGTTAGACTACAAGCCAACCTAAGATGTTTCAGCATGTTTGTATTGTTCTAAATATAATCAGTTAAGTTTGCACTTAATTATATCAAATATAGAGTAAAATTTCTTCCTATTTCTGGTAAATATATTTTGTGAAATAAGGAATGTAATTTGAACAGGCCCCATACGTGTTGTGGCGGAGGGTCGTGGTTCACAGCTGCTTGTTGGAACAACCAAGAACTGCATACTGATAGGCAGCTTGGAGTTAGGGCTGACTCCAGTAGTTCTTGGCCATACAGATGAGTTGTGGGGTCTAGCCATTCACCCAGTTTTGCCACAGTTCCTCACAGCAGGCCATGATCGCTTAATTATGCTGTGGGATTCAATGAGCCATTCAGTGGTGTGGAGCAAGGATGTTACGGTATGTTTCCAAATCAAGTATTGTATTCTCGTTTTTTTTTCTCATGAAGCTGGCTGTACTTTTTTATTCTCTGTGTGCCATGATAGCATCATTCCATTTTATGGTTACTTTCTGCACATAAATATGGAAAGTGCTCAGAATGGGAAATTGCTTATATTCATTGTTTTAAGAGTATAAACCAGCTACTGAGAAACCTGTCTTCAGCAGATGTTGGATGGTGGGCAAACGTGTCTGTTGAGTAAAATTTCCTTAGTCCTGATGAGGATCTAGTGTGAAACAGTTTAAAACAATGCATAATGAATGGAAACTGTTCAGCTTAGAAATGAACAGCAAGAAGACGATATAACAGACAATAATTAGTTGGTTCTCTCACCCCCCCCCCCACACACACACACACACACATATGCTCGTTTGTTAATTGCTGTACTGTCAGTCTGCTGTTCATGTGCATGCCTCACACACCACTACCACTATAAGTGCTCAGCTCATTCATGACCATTAGCTGATAGTGTGTAGTTTCCTCAGAGGATACAGTAGCTCAAAGTGTTTTACTTCACTGTATCATTTTAGGTATAGTGTCCAAGGAAAGGGTAGTGTTATTTTATTGTGAAATAAACTGTTAAAAAAAAGTCATCCCATTACATGCCTGAACTCACTTGACATTTTAACAGCCAAACTGGAAGTAAAAAATATGACTGAAGTAAGTAATGTATGAGTGAAATGGCAGTTGAGGAAGATGGAAGTGAAGACATCAGTGTGATTGTATGGGAGTGGGTTGTGAGTGTAAGGACTGGAAACTGGTGAATATCCAAACCATTGGCTCAGATATATGCAAAAGAAGGGGCTGGAAGATAGTGGAAAGCTGCACACACAGAAAAAGTGGATGGTTAGAGAGAAAGAGATGAACTGTTGTTACATTTTTCTCTGTAGATTTGTGACTGGAGACACTGAGAAATCTGTGGTCACAGGGAAAGCCATGGTTTTCATACTCTTAACAGTGTTGACATAAATGGGGTTGTTGTTAACAAATGGTCGTGGATGACATACTGTGAAGCAGTGCTTGATAGCATTGACTGTGAGGATGAAACAACAGTACCAAAACATTCTCCTGTTTCGGAAAGTGTGACATGTTCCCAAAAATTCCGTTACCCAGTGTATGACTTCCATGCTTCCCACACAACATCACAAGTGTAACTTTACCCATGGACGAAGGCATTGTAAACTGTGTAATGTTCAAGTATGTCAACCACTCATGTGATTGCTGCTACTCAGTATGGTATTCACATCTTCTGACACTGAACTTTGTATTAATTTGTGTTTCTGATCCAGCCATTCGGCTAGCTGAAGCAGTGGAGTCACCAGAAACAGCTCACTGGTCTTACTCTAAAGCAGAATTTTAAATAAGTAATCTGAGTGAAAAAGAAATAAACATAACTAACATTCATGGCTTAACAATATTGCTTAATCATGTTACATGCAAAAAGAATGGGCAGAAGATTTCCTTAATATAGAATATAGTGTTGAAAATGAAACCTCTACACAGCAATTAAATGAGCTCATCAAGAACCAGCAGCAGGCCCATCTGTAACAAAGAGAAAGGTTATGAAAAAGAATAAGAAACTTTCCAGAACTGCAGGTGGAATTCACCCAAAAATGTAATTGTGTTGCTCTAAAAATGACAAGAGGTTTCCAGGCATTTTCAGAACATCAAAATAATTCAGAACCATTTAGTACAGCGTGTGTAGTATGAATTTTCAGTGAGAGATATATCTCTCTGTTAGAACGCTGTTGCACTTCTGGGAAAACTAAACCAGTGTTAATTTATGAGATTTGAGGTTGTGACAGTGATGTCGCTGAAGACTTAAGTCTTCTGGAATATTGGACTGTTTTGACAAATACAGCATGTATCAAAATGATTGGAGCAGTTTGGAAGTTGATTATATTCACAAGTATGGTGAACAGAATTATAAATACTGGTGGCAATGAAAGAGTAACTCTACAAGTTTTTGATATATGCCTACAAATTTTCAATGTATGCACCCTTTATCACACGGCACACATCAAGGTGTTAGTCCAATTCCTGCCATACTCTGATTAGCAAGGCAGGTGTGATGGTCTACACAGCAATGGTAATTCTGTTCTTCAGATCAGGTATGCTCATGGGTTGTGGTGGCATAAACACTTCGTCCTTCACGTAACCCCAAAGGAAGTAGTCACAAGGGGTTAAATCAGGGTACCATGCAGGCCATGGACAAAACAACAAGTCCTCATGAACACCCCGCCCGATCCGTCGATGTGGAAGAACGTCATTCAACCAGCGACGAACGTCTAGACAAAAATGTGGGGTAGCCCCATCCTGCTGCATAATGAAGTCCTCTGGTTCAGCTTCCTGCAGTCTAGGGAAGAGCCATGTCTGTAGCATTTCCAGATAACTTGCTCCTGTCACAGTGTCTTCACGGAAAAAGAGAGGTCCATAAACCTTTCGTGTGGACATTGCACAAAAAACATTAATCTTTGGGGAAGCTCTTTCATGTTGCACCATCTCATTAGGATTTTCAGTATTCCATACACGCACATTATGTCTGTGCACTTTCCCACTGATATGAAACATAGACTCATCACTAAACACAACAAAATCAAGAAAACCTTCCTCTGTCATTGCTTCTTGCGTCTTAATGCAAAAGTTACTTCAGTCGATGTGGTTTGTCGGTTTCAGAAACTGCAACAAGTGAAGATGGTAGGGCTTAATGTGCAGTCTCTTTCGCAGCACCCTCCACACAGTCATACTCGACATCTCTAATTCACAACTCGCACGGTGCACAGATTTCTTCGGACTGCAAAGAAAAGACTTTCTCACTTGTTCCATGCTTTCTTCTTACACGCAGCCATCCTGCACTTTTTACTTTACAAAGGCACCCCATTGTCTTTGGCATGTGAATTCTTTTCACAGAGTTTATAATGTGAATGCAGTATAGGAGCACTCCTTCTGTTGATATACACATTTTGGCCCCCAGAGCTACCCAAGGATACAATATGACATTTGCACTAAATGTACGAAGATTGAAATTACGCAGAGGTTCGTGTTACCATATTTTTATTTCATGTGTGTAGGAGCCTGTACAATCAGCAACATTTTCTTTGGATGGCAGTGTCTTGATCATTGGATGCACCTCAGGGCACTGGCTGGTCATGGATGCAGAGACCCGAGAAGTATATTCACTGCATACCGATGGATCGGAGCCCATACAGGTAATATTAGGGATGAGTTCAATTTACACTAAGTGCTGTTAGTGGTACCCAAATATTCAACACTGCTACCATCAGAGCCCACCATTTAACATTCTTAGTCTGCTGCAGCCATATTCCATCCACAGAACCTCAAAGCCATCTTATTCTTATCCTACATTTTCTTCCCCAACTTCTGTATGATCAGTCCCAAATATATGTAGGTGTTATAGTGTGAGTAGTAGTCTGAAAAGAATTGGTGAAGCTGTAATTTTTATTGATTAATTAACAACACAGGTCATACAGAATTATTAGTTAGATCCAAATATAAATGTTATCTGTTCCAGGTCGTGAAATTCTCACCAGATGGTACCTTGCTTGCCTTAGGATCTCGTGATAATAATATCTACGTGTACCAAGTAAGCGAAGAGGCACGCAAGTATAGCCGTGTAGGACGCTGCATGGTGAGTTTTAGCAATTTCTGGTAGATATAAGGTCATAAAGTAATACCATACATATAAAAAAGGAGTGGTTATAGATGGAACCATAATAACTATTATATGTGTACAGCTGTTGTACAGTAAAACATACAGTCATAGACGGCCTAGCATTTAGTGACTTATAATTTAGGGATGTTTTGCACTATTTCCTGTATGAAAAACAACCCAGTACTATGAACCATTCTTTTTAATGTTTTTAAAGATACCAGTAATATGATAAATAATGTGATCAACAATTAGAAATGTGTAATTACAGCAGATGCTGAAAATGTCTTCCACATTCTTGAAGACAGGCATTCACCCTTTTCACTATGCTTCTTGCAACTGTCTTTAAGAGTGTGTTGGTCAGTGAGAGCAACAGTCTGTTGTTATGTTGAAGGTCCTCCAGGCTTCTTAGGTTATTGGTGTAGACTCTTTCTTTAAGAAATCCCCATAGGAAACAACGGAGGTGGTGTGAGGTTTAGGGATTGGGGTGGCCAAAGGCCACACCAGGCAATGTGACCACCAAATAAGTCCTGCAAGAAACCCCTTGCATGGACAGAGGCACAGATGGATAGTGTGCATGTACTAGCATGGATCAAATTTCTCTATTCTTTTAGTCAAAATACAGTTAGTAGCTCCTTTAAATTGGTTTGGTCACTGTCCAGTGATGACTTTAGTTCCCATCTATATGTGTTACTGTTTCACGCTTGCCCATCACAGCCACCAGAGAGAAGACACAGGAGACGTGCAACACAAGTCACACTGCTGGTAGGTAGCAGGGCCTACTTGCAAGCCCGAGGTACTGTTCAGGACTTAGCTGTATGACTGTGTAAGGAATGTGAACTGGGCTTATGTCATCCAGTTTTCCCTGCTTCCCCCATCTTCTTTACCTGCAAAACTGACTGCAGCTTTCTACCCAGAGCCTTGAGTTACACTTATGTTTTAGTGTATGTTTTGCACTCTGCTGTAGCATTGTCTCTTTCTGTATTTGTAGTCATGTTTTCATTTTAGCAAAATGGTTCTGAAGAAGACAGAACCAAAGTTGAGTAGTTTGATGGTGGAAACACTTTTGTATGTTTTCACATAACTGTTGAAAACATGTACTTTTTCATTGTAGAATAAAAATATATAACAGATGTTTTACAGTGGTTATACAAGGTAGTCAGAATACCACTGACTGAGCAGTTTTCTAGTATTTTGTTAATGTTTATCAGTATGAATATTAAAAAGACTGTACAAATGGGGCAGTGTTGTCTCACTTCTTGACTAATCACTTGTATCTGGAGGTGACAAATGCTCATTATCAGCCCTATAGCTTTGCCTGCACAGGGGCTTTATGTTGTTTAAAATAAATATTTAAGATAGACTTGCTCATACATTATGTTCCACAGTTTACATTCAAGTACATTGCTGAATGCCTTAACAGTCTATAAATAAAAATATGGAGCTCAACTTCGAACTCTTAGTTTTTCTGGGTCATTGTTTTATTATAAACACAGGCACTGTATCAGCAGTCTTTCTGAAAGCCATTTTCTAATAGCAAAGTTTCACTTGTAATATCTAGGAAGTCTGGTCACTGCATCAGCATTAAATTCATTCACTGAGTTCCGTACATTAATGCCCTTGTAATTGTTACACATTTGTTACTGCTACTGCATCTTGTTTGTATTATTTCTAAAATTACTGTATGAATCATCAGTGGGTAATTCTTTACACTGGTGGACCAGTCTCCCTCCAACTTCAGCCCCCCAACCTGAAGGACCAGAGTTTCAATGTTAGGGTGGTTTTCACCTTAGAGGGAGTGTCTTCACTTCAACTTTAGAGCCTCACATGCCGTTTGGATTTCTGTTGGGATATCTTCCACTGGAGAGTCTGCTGCTGTCACCATTGCTGTTCAGTTTTTTTTGCTGAGGTTGTTCTCTGCTTCACTGCTAACAGTTTATCAAGTTACACTGTTCCATAACAAACTGTCTTTATCACTGGGGCTGCTTACACTTCCCACCATAATATAGTGGAAAATTCTGAAAAGCAGTCCATGCTTATTTGTAAATTATTTGTAAATTTGATGCTGAACTCTGCAGAGGTTGAAGTACTTTCTTCTGGGATGAGACACTATTCGGCTGGTAGATATGTACCATATCAGAGAATCTTCCTGTCTCCATCTTCTCCCCTGAAGTTGGAATTTCTACCATACCTTATGGCATCACATACCAGAGGATAGTATTCTTTGTCACCAGTGTGAAAACATTCATTGAAACTGTTTGCTATGATAATGCCATAACATTGTTAAATCGATATTAAACAATAGCATTAGTTCCATTTGAATCTTTCTCCCTGTTATATAGCTAGTAAATTCAAGCCATTACCAGTCTTGACAAATATAGTCCCACTGTGGCTAAGTTGTCCACACATTTCTGAATGCTCCAGATGAACATAGTTTTGATTGGGCATTAAGCTATTCTTGCAACACTTCCTTCCATTGCTGACGCAGTTTCATCACTGCTGATTCTTTGGTTGTCTCTGATATGCCAATCAGTTGGCTGTTTACCCTCACTGTATCTTAAAGTTAGTGGCTGTCCATAACACATCATCAGTAGCAATGCCCTATCCTAATTTGACTCTTCCCATTCATGCATAAATTTTCATGTGCATCATATAAAGTCATCAAGCACACTGCACTGCATTTCTATGAATTTCAATGATTTGTATGCCTGGTTCATTCTATCAGTGTATCAGCCATATTAAACATGATAAATGGTCATTGGAGTTGAAAGATGTTGTAAGTTGATGAGACTTATTTATATTTGCCATGTGTTACTGTGCACACAACTTCTGAGGTACGCTTAAATGTATGTATTTTCTGCCTGACCATCATAGAATTTCCATCCACTTAGGGCCACATAGTTGCTCATCTGGGAAGTTAATAGTCATAAGACTTTAGGTTTCTAATAAATCTACATATACATGTTTGCTAAAAAGGAATTTGGACTATAACTCAAAGCCTGCTTTCCTGGTACATAGACTTCTACTTCAGGATGTCTATAACAAGAGTATGGCAGTACTGAATAACTAACTGCATATATATGTACTTGTACACACACAAATGAATAGTTAAGAACTTTCCCTTAATGGCTGTAGAATTCTACAGTGATTGGAGTATATCAGAAGGCAAGTCTTATTCATGAATTAGCATTTGTATGTGTAAGTTATTTAATGATGCTGTCAGGATTGCAAGATGATATAGTATAAAATGATTGGGTGATGGTCAGTTAGGGATTGGAAAGGATGTGGAAGGAAGAAGTCATGGCCTAATGTGATGTACTAAATTGACATTTGCCTGGTGTGGCTGAGAAAAACCAAGAACACTTCCATCAGGATGATTGATGCTGTGGCTAACATTTGAACCAGGTACCTTGCTGAGTTGGTGGATTTGGAGAAATGCACTGTAAAATGAAAATTATCCATCATTACAATAAGTGACCAAATTTTCAACTGGACTGCTCTGTTTTTATATTTACACATACTGTAATGAACACCTTTCTAAATGGTAATATCTAGGAGTGTGACAAAGCTGTCCTCACTATCATTTTGTTAACAGACACAACCTTGGCACAAATTTTTCTTCTCATTTTTATGCCCTGTAAGGACATTTAGTTACAAATGAATGATATGAATAATTTTATACACTGATTATATTATTTAACAGTAGTGTTTTACTTACAGAAGGTATGTAGAAATGTGTGAGATTTGAGGTTCACTCGGCAGTAACTATGAAGATAACTGTCTTCTGCACCATGCCACTGTATAATCTTGTAGTTAGTGATGTAAAATTCTCAAGAATAGTCTTTGGTGAGAATATTCTTGAGAATATTGCCGAGAATATTCTTAGACCTTAGAGGTTTTAAGAATTTTCTGTTTCCCTATCAGAAAACACATAACCACGAAACCATAGCATATTATTGTGCATATTACTTTTGTATTCTATAAAGATTCTCTTTTCCTTGATGGGCTATGAGCAAAATAAAAAGATGTCGGTAAAAATATGAAGTATCGAGAAGGAGGATGAAGAATAAGAGGAAGAAAATATTTGATATACTGTAGTCAACATGTTTATTTTGTTTATTCCATCTATTAGATTGACATGTTACTTTTACGCTTATATTCATCATCTTCACTGTTAAATTGTATAGAAATACAGGCATATTTCAGAATGTTTCACAAGGAAGAAGAATGTAATTATTTTTCAGACTCCCTACATGTCATCTGCGTTGTAGCAACATCGTCATCTTCAGACTTTTCACCACTCATTTCCTCGCCGTTCTTGTACTTGACCTGCTGCAACCTGACAACAGATGTCCAATATGTTTGGATGGATGGCAAGTCTCCAGCATTTCTTAAAAGTTTCATATTGTCAGCTATGTACCCAAGTAAACTTGCCAGGTCTTTTCTGAGTTAATCTGTTTCTTTTGTTGGCCAGTATGTAAAATGCTACATGTAATGAAACTTCTTTCTGTAGCTGCTGAAATTGGAGAGCATACTTAGTATAGAAACTGCAACTTCTGATAATTTTGAATTGTAGCACACTCCTTTCCACCAAAGTCACGTCAATCACAGGCAGATTTCAATAAAAAAGCTTTTCTGAAAAAGCCTTCTTTACTGTGATATTCTGCCAATTTAGCTGTCATTTCAGCTGAATGTTCAGTACCAAATTTTCTTGTTGCTACCTTATCAGTGAATTTTGCTTTTTGAATTCGCTCATCTCTACTCAGGCATTCCCCATTGAATTTTGGATTAAGGACATATGTAGCATAACATCTTTCAAGGCCATGTCCTTTCTTTTACTGAGACTTCATAACATCTTATTGCTCCTTTTCTGTCAGAAGGCTTCCTGAAAGGCTCTTGTAAAATGGTCATTAAGTTCCTTGAAGCATTGGGGAACTCTTCTAATTTTAGCCTTGTTGCAGTCAAGGAGAAAACTCCAATTGACAGTTGGATGTATCAGCTCTGGGAGTTTTTGCATGTACATCCAAAACATAACTTCTCAGACATTTGCCTAAGATCTTCTCTTCATTAATTGCAAGGCATTTCAGAACATTTTTGTATTTCAGAACTGTCCAAAAATGTAATATTGAGCCCCACATAGTGGGCACTGGAATTTTTAGACAGCAAATCTCACACATTTCTCTCCGGAGCTCTGTAAAGTGGGCCCTCAGTATTTGCAACTTTTTTATTTCTTTAACAACGCTCTTGCAAGTTTCAAGTGTGTCCTCAGCTGATTTCAGTTTAGTTATGTACTAATTTTTAAGATGCATTGTGTGTGCTACACAAGCATAAACTGCAATATGACTATTTTCCTTCAGTTATCGACATTGCTTTTACCACTACCGATGCATTATTGGTAACAATGGCTCCAAATTTTTCATTTCCTGTTTCTGTCATTACGTCCTCGATTTTAGTTGCTGTGGATTCAGCATTGTGGTGTTACACTGTATGTCCCAGGGTCTTGAAGGAAAAAAAATGGCTCAGGAGGTGTTACAACCCAATTAACTACTGACTCATTCCATAGGTTACACCACCCGTCAGTCTGAAGTGCAAGTACAGACGCTTTGGCGTTTCAACACATTGGTACTTGTTTTCCAAGAGTTTTTAGATAGTGTGAATCATGAGGGTAACTTAAGAAAACACAGGTCTTGCCAAGAGTTCATCTAGCTGGCTGTTTTCAGTCTGATTCATTGAATTGAAGTAATGATCTAAAGTTCGCTTCAAAGTTGACGATTTGCCCTTCTTTAAGGCTGATATTGTGGCTGTCAAGAGGGATTTATTCATACAGGAATTGCATTCATCTTCAAGAGCTCAGTGTCCTCAGAAGTTAATGGCTCACTAGCTGCTTCTCTTCCTGCATGTAACAGAATTGCAGATTTTACTTTTATGTAGCTAGGAATCTTTGAGAAACTGACAAGATGCTTTTACATTCGAATTGCATTTTTCACGTATTCTGTCCCGCTGTGCTTGCAGTACACGTCACAGAAAGCAACGATATATTCACTACCATACAGTCAAGTGAAGCCAACATGTTTTTTAGCAAGCCACTGCGCAGGAAGTTTTTCTGAGTGCTAAGAAATTTCGCAAATGCACCTTCAAATACATTCTAGAAGCAGTGCAGGCTGTAAAAAAGACAGTGGTTTTCGACAGTATCTCTTGGCTTAATGGGGCCAGACAACAGCACAAAACAATAAAACTAGTTTCAACAACCAGTGCCCTAGTGGTACCACCACCTATCCGCTGGTGTAACCCCATCACATTCACAGGGCACAGTTGTTCCTTTGAGACGGGAGAGTATGTTCATGAACATTCAATTTGCATGACGTAGTATAAGTACCTGCTGTACTCCTGTAGCCCTAGAATATTATCAAGAATTTGGTGGGTACACATGAGATACCTACAGCTTGACGTTTTAAAACTTTGGAGGATGTATGGAACATGCTCTAAAGCTTTAAAGTGTTCAGGAAGATTCAAGTGTTTGTTTCTGAGAATATTCTCAACTCACATCTCTACTTGTAGTTACATACTGGTGTTTCAGAGGAGCCTACTGCCATCATCAGGATCTGGTGGTGGAAGCAGCATGTAGGCTAGCTACCAAGATATGTGGTGTTACATCTCAGAAAACATGGTAGCTGAATTTCACTGTAGGGATAGAGGAAAACCAGGCACAAGTGTTATTCATATTTGTCCACTGACATGGTCTAGATTTCAGTTGGGTTTCTCCTATATACCACTTTTCTAAACTCCTCAACGATTATATTGTGAACTTGCTATGAAAGTGCACGTGAGAGATTTTGTATGCTGTATGCTGATAAAAAATTATGATACCTACTGGTTTATACCAGGGATTATCTCCTGAGTAAGGGACATTGTCACACACATGTGTTGTGATTTTAATGACTTTGAATGGGTCACATTACAGTGAGAAAGAAGTTGTGAGAGCCTGCTGTGTATGTTGCATTATTCAGGACAATTTGTTGCTTGAAGCTGCCTCTTTCAGGGGTGGGTAACACTGACTGCTGCATCAACAGAATGAGATTATACCAGCAGTTTGCTGGGAATATCTTGAATTAAGAGGGCTGCATTAATCAGTAAACTTCAATGACACCTAAAGTGTTCTGTTTTATTTTTTGCAGGGTCACTCAAGCTTCATCACACATCTTGATTGGTCTACAGATAGTCAGTACATTCAGAGCAATTCTGGAGATTATGAGTTACTCTTTTGTAAGTTAAGACAATATTATTTAAATTACTAAAGTTAGGTTCACATTTAGAAATACCATATTTCATTGCATAATTCAAGCACTTTTCAAAGTTTTAAGTAAGTGATATATAAAGGATTTTATGAAAATCATCCCATCATGGAAACTTTACTGTCTTCTAAAATTTCTATCACAGTCATGAAAGCATTACTTCATTCTCTTAATCCATAGGGAATGCAGGCTTATGTCGCCAAATACCTCATTCATCACAGCTACGTGATGTGGAGTGGGCAAGTAACTCCTGTGTGCTGACTTTCAACACCCTTGGCATCTGGCCAGAAGGTGCTGATGGTACAGATGTGAATCACTGTGAACGTTCACATGATGGAAGGCTAATGGCTACAGCTGATGATTTTGGAAAAGTGAAGCTATATTCCTACCCTGTAATTCAACCTAGGGTAAGTAGGAGCAAGGTGTAATGTGTGGCGCTTATTTTGTAGTTTATGTTCCCACCATTGAATACATTGTACAGTGTTGAATGGAAGAATGACTCTGAATGATGAATTTGGAAGTACGTTGAAGAAAACTTCTTTGTTTGAAGTGACAGAAGAACCCTTGATATATATATATATATATATATATATATATGAATCAGGTCTGCTGTCTTCTGTTAGTGAATACACACACAAGATAACAACTCCATGTGATAAAAGTGTCCATTTAGGTGTGGCAAACTTCCTTCAGATCTGTGAAAAAGGATGCATGCCCTCAGACTGAGCATACTCACCTTACTTATTGGCACTTGTTGCACACCTGTTTGCATACACTGTGGTTAATGTTTTCCAGGATTTGATAGAATCGTATGTTGTGGTGAATTCATTTATGTTTGGAGATAATCATTGTAACATGTCTAATGTTTTGGCATTCCGTAATACTGTAAGACTGACCAAGTGCACTGGACACACCCTGTTGTATCCATTTTGCAGTTCTTAACTTTATCATTTCTCTTAAGCATCTAGCATTGCTTAGTTTTATATCCCCATTGACAGACCCCTGTACAGAATGCCGCATAATTATCACGTTATAACACACTGTTCTTTTGTTTTACAGTCTTATCATCATTGTCACTGTTAGACCCGTCACAGCTTAACATACTGTGTATGTATATCTTTTAGACCTGTTAGAGGTTACTGAATTTTTTTATGGGCTCAGATGGCTTGTAAATGCTGATCATATTTGAACCCCTTTCACTCATGTTTCCACTGCCACCTGAATGTAAAACAGGGATGCTAATCAATTTTGATATTCAGATAGATACATGACTGCGTTTGCTAGAATATGTTGTTATGACCTTTGGATGTGATTGGTAACACTTAGTATAGTATATAGGATTGTCTGTGCAGTATCATCATCATCATCGTAATCCTCATCATTATTATGGTCGACATCGTTCTCGTTGTCTGTTTTCTGCCCCCTCCCCCAGTGCACTCCCATTTTGTGCATATGCACAGGTATTTACCTTATGTTGGGATATCTGCAAAAGGCAAACTGGCAGCTTCAGTATATTGAAGTTATGTTCCAGCAGGTTTCAATACATCACAGTTCAGAGACAGGGCTAAAGTGGTTTAGAAATAAGGCACAGCATTCTGACTTTCCCATATTATTTCTTCATCTCTCACCCTTAAGAGTCAAATTTGTGAATGTGGAATCTCTAATAGTTTTCAGTGTCATTAACTCTTTGCTACATTTGCCAGTAATCGCGTTCATCACCACCACATTATTAGGACTAAATATCGCCTCACCCAACAAAAAGTTCAACTGCAGAAGTGAATTTTTTCAGCCTTGCCAGACAAGCATAACCAGCCATATTGAGGCAGGATCATACCTGGAGACACAAACTAAGGATAAGGGATAACATGTCAAAAACAGCATGGACAAGTAAATTACAGTAATGAAATAATGATACCAGTGGGACAGCATTTATCTGTCATTTTTAGAGATACAAAATTGTGTCACAGGTTATTAATGTTTATTCAGAGTAGTGTGAATTGAAGAGCAACTGTTTGCCATTATTTAGAACAATAAAATAAAACTGCACCTTAAAAGTAATACCTGTCAGATGTGATCCATCAAGATTGATGCATTAATGCACTTAGTTGACAGCACTGCCCCAAATTGTGAAGTAACATGGCCAGTGATGTGGAATTGATTTCTTTAGCAGCTCTTTGAGATACATAACTCTGCCAGACATATATGAAACATTTTACTTTACAAGTAGTCCCATCCAAAAGAAAACACAAGCTGACAGTTCAGGCAGATAGGCTGGCCAAGAAATGTTACCATAATGGGAAATGATGCAGTGTTAAAATACTGTCCTTAAGAGTGTCCATCAACTTCTGAACTGTGAGTGCTGTTGCTCCGTTCTGTTTGGAACCAAACAGTGGCAAGGTTGGTCAAGTGTGTAACCCTGGGAATAAGAATTAATTCACCATATTAACATATTAGTCAGAGTTACAGTAACTGCTCTGTCATCTTTAACATAAAAAGAATAAGGACCAAAAACACTAAATGCTAATATTCTGACTGTGAAATGGTTTGAAATGCAACTAACAAGAATTAGCTTCACTTCAATACTGCTAGTTTTGTTTATTCACACAACCAAACAATTCAAATGGAACTTTGACAAACATTATCTGAATATCATCTGTTCTTTTACTAGGGAAACAAATTGCTCACAAAATGCACTTCTTGTAACGAAATCACTTTTTGATGGTTCTTGCAGAATCTGTATTTTGTAGGGGTGATAATGATCAATGTGTTAATCATCCGGGGCTGTAACCCAAATATTCTAACAGAGGCTGCCAGTTTCTTATTTGGTGCAGAAGACTGCTGGGACTTTTTCGTGTTTAGTAACACGGGAAGATCATTCTGAAGAGGCGTATTAAGTTGGAAGAGATTTCAGCCTCTTCCTTGGATAGCAGAGAACAACTGTCATTCTTTGCCTCAGATTTTTGTAATATGTTTCTACCATGTGCTCCAATTTCATCAAATAATCCAGCCAACAAGAAACACATTAATGGATCATAAATTCATTATACAGGGTGTCCCAGGAGGAATGTGCCAGACTTCGGGAGGGTGTTCCTTATGCTAAACTATACCGATATAATCCAAAACACCTAAGTCCAAAGTGGAATGGTTACGGAGATAATGGCCAGAGAAAAGTGTGGTCTTCTTGCGGGTCCACGCACTGTACCTGTCGGCTAACACTCTCACCCCCTTCGTCCTTGAATGTAGTCTC
>Ga0123355_10008966_pt1 | contig 15156 bp, 9 predicted proteins | sample TergutEmb28metaG_3_FD_89872 | JGI IMG/M metagenome (GOLD analysis project Ga0123355, IMG submission 89872) | Embiratermes neotenicus P1 segment gut microbial communities from Petit-Saut dam, French Guiana - Emb289 P1 | ecosystem: Host-associated > Arthropoda: Insects > Digestive system > Gut ...
AAGTGCATAGCTTACATTATTTCTTATATCTCCACAAAATACCATCTTCACTTTGCTAAGTGGCTTTGCAACATGCTCTTCTATCGTCATGAAATCTCCCAAAACCTGTGTCGGATGGTCAACATCTGTTAACCCATTCCACACTGGAACGCCAGAAAACTTCGCCAAATCTTCAACGACTTTTTGATCAAATCCTCTGTATTCAATTCCATCATAATATCTGCCCAGCACTATAGCACTATCTTCTAGCGATTCTTTTTTACCCATTTGCGAGCTCGCCGAATCTAAAAATGTCACAAACCCGCCTTCTTCAGCACAAGCAACTTCAAACGCACATCTGGTTCTTGTCGAAGCCTTTTCAAACAAAAGAACAACACTCTTACCTTTTAATGCGTCTCCTATAATTCCCATTCTTTTTTTCGCTTTTAAATCATGCGAAAGGTCTAATAAATACCGTATTTCCTCAGGAGTAAAATCCATTAACGTAAGAAAACTTCTCCCTTTTAAATTTACTGCCATCTCTTTTGTCTCCTTCTTTTTTATAATCTCATCACATATTTTTTATACTTTACCAAATTTTCATGCATTTGTCCAGTCTTTTTTGCATAAATTTTCATTTTTATTTATAATAATGCATAAAACGTCTCGTGTCAAGCTCTTTTTTTGTTCACATTTCGTGTGTTTGCAACGTTTTTCAGTTTTTATGTATGTGAATTGTTATGCGTATGCAAAAAAATAAGCCACTTAGTGGCTTAGATATATCACTTCTCCGGATTTACCTTTTGACCGTGAAATTGATAATAACAAGTTTCGATTCTTCCATTATATAGCTTTCTTCTTCTGTCTGCTGGTTTTCCAAAAGTAGCAGCTTCAAAATTTTTGTCTGCTGTAATCACAAAAAACGAAAGCGTAGGATTGCTTTCTGCAAGCCTTTTAAGAGATTTATATATCTTTTTTATTTCTTCTTCTTCGCCAATTCTCTCTCCGTATGGAGGATTTGCTAATATAACGCATCGTTCTTCTTCTATATTTAACTTATGAATATCCATAACATCGAAAGAAATGCAGTCATCAACGCCTGCTTCTTCTGCGTTTTCTTTTGCCGCTGCAATCGCATTTTTATCAATATCAAACGCCAATATCCTGATATCCGCATCATCATTTATCGCTTCAAACGCTGCTTTTCTTTCTTCTTTCCAAATTTTATCAGAAATATTTTCCCAGCCCTCGCTGATAAATTTGCGGCTCAATCCAGAAGCTATGTTCTTGCCAATAAGTGCCGCTTCTATTGGAATAGTGCCGGAGCCACAGCATGGGTCAACGAGAAGTCTTCCTTCTCTCCAAAACGACAGCTTAACAAGTGCCGCAGCAAGAGTTTCTTTGATTGGTGCTTTGACGTCTTTTACTCTGTAACCTCTCTTGTGAAGCCCTGCCCCTGTCGTGTCTATCGTAAGCGTCGCTTTATCTTTTAATATCGTCACTTTTACAGGGTATTCTGCACCTGTTTCTGCAAAATTCTCTACGCCATAAGTTTCTTTTAGCTTTTCGACTATGGCTTTTTTTACGATACTTTGACATGCAGGCACGCTATAAAGTTTGGATTTTACTGATGTTCCCGACACAACAAATTTACCGTCAAGGGGTATCCATTCTTCCCACGGTAATGCTTTTGTCTGCTGAAAAAGTTCCTCGAATTCAAAGGCATCAAACTCACCCATCTTTAGCTGTACTCTATCGGCACACCTAAGCCATAAGTTTGACCGTGCGATAGCTCGCTCATCTCCCATAAACGTAATCTTCGCATCCTCAGATTTTAATATTTTAAACCCAAGGTCTTCGAGTTCACGTTTGACGACAGCTTCAAGCCCAAATGTGGCTGTTGCGATTAGCTCTAACTTCATCTATATGTACGGCTTTCTTTTATTCATTTCGTTGTTTTGAATTGCATCAATTGAGTTGAGTGCAAGACCTGTTCCTTTTGCTACGCAAGATTTCGGATTTTCTGCAATTATAACGTGTATGCCCGTTCTCTCCTCAATTCTTTTATCTATGCCATTTAGGAGTGCTCCGCCTCCTGTAATCACGATGCCGCTGTTGCTGATATCTGCCGCAAGCTCAGGTGGTGTTTTTTCTAGTACGCTGTGCACCGCTTCGCAAACAGTCGTAAGTGGTTCATCAAGTGCTTCCATTATTTCTTTTGACGTGATTTCGACTGACTTTGGAAGTCCTGTAACAAGGTCTCTACCTCTACATTCCATCCTCGCTAATTCTTCTCTCGGATATGCTGTTCCTATAGTCATCTTTATTTCTTCGGAAGTACGCTCACCGATATAGAGTTTATGTTCTTTTCTCATATACTTAACGATTGCTTCGTCAAATTTGTCACCTGCAACTTTTACAGAAGCGTTAGAAACAATTCCACCAAGTGAAATTACTGCAACATCTGTTGTTCCACCACCGACGTCTATAACCATAACTCCGTCAGGTTTTGAAATTTCGATGCCTGCTCCGATTGCCGCCGCGATAGGTTCTTCCATCAAAAACACAGCTTTGCCCCCTGCTTGCAATGCCGCCTCTCTAACTGCTCTTTTTTCTACTTCTGTTACACCGCTTGGCACACAAACCATGATTCTTGGTTTAAAAAATCTACTGCTTTTACATGCTTTACGGATAAAATATTTAAGCATACGCTCTGTAATATCATAATCAGATATAACGCCGTCTTTAAGCGGTCTAACCGCAACGATATTAGCCGGAGTTCTTCCCAGCATCTGACGTGCTTCCTCACCAACCGCTAGTATTCTTCCTGTTTCTTTATTTATCGCTACTACTGCTGGCTCATTTAGAACAACGCCTTTTCCTTTTATGTAAACGAGTACATTGGCTGTACCCAAATCAATTCCTACTTCATCTGAAAATCCCATAGTATATCTCTCCCTTCTCGAATAATTCTATTATTCGTGCAACAGATATTATACCACATATTTTGAAAAAAGTATATCAAACAAAAACAAAAAATCTTAAAATTTAGTCCATAAAAAATAGTGGATAGATTTCTCTACCCACCATAAAATTTGTAATTTTTGATTTTATAGATTCAACCCCAACAATTAGCATTGAACCAAAACTTAGAACAACAATAGTGATATTGGCATTATGATTCCTATACCCGCAACCACTGCAATAGTTACTATGACTGCGCCATATTTAAATACTTCTTTGCCTGTTATCCAGTCCGAGTTGCTCCATAGCATCGCTGCGAAAACTGAAGCAGATGGAAGTATGATTGAATAGTGAAGTAACAATGTAGTTGTCGCCGCAACCGCATACAGGTTTGCTCCTGCTTCAACACCAAATGCAACGAGTATCGGCATAAGTGCAATCCCTATTACCATAGAGCTTGCAAAGCTTGTGACAAAAATTCCGACAAGTAACATAACTACAAAGTACATAATTGGCGAATGTCCGCCCAGCACTGGGTTAAAGACTATTATCATCATATCTATAACGCCTGTTGCAGGATTTGTTAGAGCACTTGCTATAGCCATAGCCGCCGCTACCATAACAAAAACGTTCCAGTTGATAGCTTTTGATGCCACCGCCTCAAAGTCCAAAACAGGTTTGCCTTCTACCCTCATAATGCACATAATCGCAGTAAGCAGTATCGCTACGCCTGTCGCTCCAATGTGGTTAAGTAGTCCGCGAAGTGCAGATTCTTCTGACAAAGCCCAAGGCAAAAGCATAAGGAATACAAATCCTAATATACTTACAAAGTTAGCTTTTTGTAGTCTGCTCATCGGTGGCAACGGATCTTTTTCAAATAGCTCCGTATTAACATGTGCCACTTTTGTGAGTTCTTCAGGCTTTAATATAAGTTTCATAAAGAAACAGTAAGCTACAAGACCAACTACAGTATATATAAATCCAAGTAACATATATTGTGGTACAGGCATAGCTGTATCAGCTGCTGTATTAAATACGCTAAGTATTGCAAGAGTTGAACCTGTAAATGGCAGTGATGCCTGACCAGATATCGACCCTAGGAACGTACCGATAAGCATTAGCGACGTAAATCTTTCACCTTTTTTATAGCCTAGCTCGTTCAATACGCCATAAAGTACAGTCCACATTAAGATAAGTGACGGTGTTACATTTACAGCTACCGAAAGTGCGTATGTTGCAAAGAAAAAGACAAATGCAAACACAATCGGTCTGTTATTAAATACTTTTCGGGTTAAGAAAAACCTCGTAATATACCTTGTCGCACCTACATGCTGAGGCGAACCAAACAAAATCATTGAGAAAAGTAGTAAAACTGCTACATTATGTCCAAATGACATTTCCATGATACGAGCGAAGCCTGCAAAGTCCGAAAGCCCCAGTGCTACTAAGGCAAAAAGACTTGGCCATAAAAATCCTACGAAGCACCAAAGCCATATTACGCCTAAAAATATACCTACAACTTGCATCCCCACGTCTGTGAGCGGTGCAAACGCTGGCACATACTCTAAAACACCGTAGCTGTCAGCGACATACTCTCCTGTCGAAAAGTGTATCGCAACTCGACCAAAGAAAAACATCATAAAAATTCCGATAACGAGATGTACATAAAAGAATGGACCACGAGGTCCGGCATTCATCTGTCCCATAAGTTCCTCCAATACTGCTTATGAACCATAAACTTTACAAAATGGCATCGGCTCAAACTGCTTCTGCCTATATCGTACAATTATAACACAAAACACTTGATTTACAAATTTTTTTAGCAGATTAATATTGACTATATTCTTTTATTAAATCCTGTTTCATCTTCCAAAGGTCTTTCGATAAGTCAACATAGTACGTCTGTGGGTTTTCAAACCTCAAAATTTCATCCCAAAGCGTATCAATTTGTTCCTTACAATACTGCCTTATGTCGTCAATATTAGGAGATTCATATACCCTTTTGCCTTCTTTGAAAAGCTGTACTCTAAGATTTTTTACATAAAAATTCGATACTGATTTTCTTTTCCATGTAGCACTTTGGTCAAATATTTCGTATTCTTCGCCATCAGGAATTTTCTCGTCATCAAGCGTGATAACGTCAGCAATCGCCTTGTTTGAATCTTTATCGTAAAGTCTATATAATGTTTTAAATCCAGGGTCAGTTAGTTTTTCTATATTTTCGCTGATTTTCATCTTTGGAATCATATTTCCGTTTTTTTCAAGTGCTGCTAGTTTATAAACGCCACCAAACACAGGCTCCGATTTAGAAGTGATAAGCCTTTCACCAACACCAAAAGAATCAACACAAGCACCTTCAAGAAGTACTTCTCTTATTATATACTCATCTAGCGAATTCGACACAACTATAGAACAGTCATGATGCCCCGCATTATCAAGCATTTTTCTTGCTTTTTTTGTGAGGTATGTAATATCACCGCTGTCGATTCTTATACCCTTTTTCTTGGGTTTCATTTCGTCAAAAACTTTGATAGCGTTTGGCACACCTGATTTTAAAACATTGTATGTGTCGACAAGTAGCATGCAGTTATCTGGATAAATTTCTGCATATCTTTTGAACGCTTCGTATTCGCTATCGTACATCTGCACCCAGCTATGTGCCATCGTTCCTCTTGCAACTATTCCATAATCCCTGTCTGATATCGCACACGCCGTGCCTATACATCCACCTATGTAAGCTGCTCTCGCCCCGAACACAGCAGCAGAAGCTCCGTGAGCCCTTCTCGTTCCAAATTCTATAACTTCTTTACCTTTTGCTGCACGCACTATTCTATTAGCTTTCGTTGCAATAAGGCTCTGATGGTTTATCGTAAGAAGCAACATGGTTTCTAAGAATTGTGCTTGAATTACAGGACCTTTAACAGTAATCAGCGGTTCCCCTGGAAAAATCGGAGTTCCCTCAGGCACGCCCCACACGTCACATTCAAACTTGAAATTCTTTAGATATTCCAAAAACCCTTCGTCAAATATGCCTTTGTTTCGTAGGAATTCTAAGTCCTTGTCTGAAAAACTCAAATCATCCAGATATTCCAAAACTTGTTCGATTCCCGCCATAATCGCAAACCCACCGCCATCAGGTATTTTTCTAAAAAACAAATCGAAGTAGGCAATGTCATCCGCCATGCCTGATTTAAAGTATCCATTTGCCATCGTTAACTCATAAAAATCCGTCAGCATTGTTAGGTTCAACTTATTACTCATGTCCGCTTCCTTTCTATCCGAGAACTTTTCGCAAAAATTCTCCTGTGAACGACTTTTCATTTTGTGCAACTTGCTCTGGTGACCCAAGTGCTACAATTTCACCGCCCCTTGCTCCGCCATCAGGTCCAAGGTCAATGATATAGTCTGCACATTTTATAACTTCAAGGTTATGTTCTATAACAACAACTGTATTTCCTGCATCTGCAAGTCTGTTTAAAACCTGCATCAGCTTGTCAACATCTGCAAAATGTAAGCCTGTCGTTGGCTCATCGAGTATGTAGAGCGTTTTTCCTGTACTCCTCTTAGAGAGCTCCGATGCAAGCTTAACCCTCTGTGCCTCACCACCAGAAAGCTGTGTCGATGGTTGACCTAGCTTGATATATCCAAGCCCTACTTCTTCAAGCGTTTCAAGTTGCCTTGCAACTACAGGTATATTTTTGAAAAGTTCCAATGCTTCGCTTACATTCATACTTAGAATTTCATGTATATTCTTTCCTTTGTATCTAACTTCAAGCGTCTCCCTGTTGTATCTTTTCCCTTTGCACACCTCGCATGGCACATAAACGTTTGGCAGAAAGTGCATTTCTATCTTTATTATACCATCTCCACTACACGCTTCGCACCTACCACCTTTAACATTAAAGCTAAAACGCCCTTTTCCGTACCCTCTAACTTTTGATTCTGGAAGCGACGCAAACAAATCCCTTATCGGTGTAAACACGCCTGTGTATGTTGCAGGATTTGACCTTGGAGTTCTTCCTATCGGTGACTGGTTAATATCTATAACTTTGTCTATATGCTCGATTCCTATAATCTCTTTAAACTTGCCTGCTCTTTCTTTTGCTCTGTTGATTTTGGCAGCCAAGCTTTTGTAAAGGATTTCGTTAATCAAGCTACTTTTACCAGAGCCAGAAACTCCTGTCACGCATACCATTTTTCCAAGTGGAATTTCTACATCTATATTTTTTAAATTGTTTTCCTCTGCACCTTTTATAACTAGGCTATTTCCATTGCCTTTTCTTCTTTCAGATGGAATTTCTATTTTTCTTTCGCCTGTTAGATACTTACCCGTTATCGACTGTTCACACGCTTTTATATCTTCGACAGTTCCCTGCACAACGATTTCTCCACCGTGAATTCCCGCCCCAGGGCCTATATCTACAATATGATCAGCCATATACATCGTATCTTCGTCATGTTCGACTATAATCAAAGTGTTTCCGATGTCAGTCAGATGCCTAAGTGTCGCAAGCAACTTCTCGTTGTCCTTTTGGTGAAGTCCTATACTAGGTTCATCAAGTATATACAGCACTCCGACAAGGCTTGATCCTATTTGAGTTGCAAGACGTATTCTCTGAGATTCACCACCAGAAAGCGAGCCTGACGATCTGGAAAGTGTCAAATAATCAAGTCCTACATCGACTAAAAAGTTCAACCTTTCTTTGATTTCTTTTACGATTTGGCGTGCGATGAGGCTTTCTTTTTCAGTCAGCTCCATGTTGTTTATAAATTCCAACGCATCCGTTATCGCAAAATCCGACAACTCCGCAATGTTCTTACCCGAAACTGTCACTGCAAGAATTTCAGGCCTAAGCCTCTTGCCATTACATGATTCACACGGAGTGATATGCATGTAATTTTCCATTTTTTCTTTTATGTAATCCGAACTAGTCTCTCTGTATCGTCTTTCTAAATTATTTATAACGCCCTCAAAAGCTAGGTTCATCTGTGACTTAGAGTTCCCTGTCTTGCTTTCATAAGAAAATTTTATCCTGCGTCCTTCCGTGCCATACAAAAGCTCTTTTACGAATGTTTCTGGCAAATCTTTGTAAGGTATATCCATCGATATTCCGTGGTCGATTGCTAGAGCTTTTATCATTTGACCGTAATATCCAGCGACTTCCATTGATGCGTACACGTTGCTAAGACAGCCACCAGACAGACTAAGCTCTTTATCGTCTATTATCATGTCTGCATCTATCGTTTGCTTAAACCCAAGACCATTACACGCACTACACGCACCAAAAGGGTTGTTAAATGAAAACATTCTGGGTTCAAGTTCTTCAATGCTTATCCCGTGTTCAGGGCAAGCGAGTTTAGTACTAAAAACAAGTTCTTTTTCTTCGCCTTGCGTTTCTGCCAAAACAGCAACGTTTACAAGTCCATCTCCATGTGACATCGCAAGCTCAACTGCTTCCGAAATCCTGCTTTCGGATTCCTCTTTTATCGTAACCCTATCTATAACTATTTCTATCGTATGCTTAAATGTTTTTTCTAGCTCAATTTCTTCTTCGTTAATTTGGACAATTCTACCATCTATTCTAGCTCTTGTGAAGCCTTCTCGTCTTATTCTATTTATAATCTTTTCGTGTTCACCTTTTCGTTGTCTAACTAGCGGTGCTAACACCATGATTTTTGTGTCTTCTGGAAGCTGCATCAAGCTATCCACTATCTGATCAACTGTCTGACTGCTTATCTCAATTCCGCAAATCGGGCAGTGCGGTATACCTATCCTAGCGTACATAAGCCTCAAGTAGTCGTGAATTTCCGTCACCGTTCCTACTGTCGAGCGTGGATTTTTGCTCGTCGTCTTCTGGTCGATAGATATTGCAGGCGAAAGCCCCTCGATGTACTCAACATCAGGCTTTTCCATCTGCCCAAGAAACTGCCTAGCATAAGCGGAAAGACTCTCAACATAACGTCTCTGCCCCTCTGCGTAAATCGTGTCAAACGCAAGCGATGATTTCCCTGAACCCGAAAGCCCTGTAAGAACTACCATCTTATCTCTTGGAATCTTAATATCTATATTTTTTAAATTGTGCTCCTTGGCACCCTTTATATAAATCTCATTTGGCATTAAATTTTTTCTCCTATTGTAATTGTATTTGTAATTTATTGCTGACCTATCTGTTTTGTAATTGCACTATTTCAAATGTACCTTATACTCAAATACTTGGTCTCTCAACATAGCCGCCCTCTCAAATTGCAAGTCCATAGCTGCCTGCTTCATGTCTTTTTCTAGCTTCTTAACGTAATCCGCAAGTTCTTTTTTAGTAAGTTCCAGCGGACTTTTGCCTGCATAGTACTCTGCTTCTTGCTCTATTACTTTCGTCGCTTCGATAACTGCCCTTATCGACTTTTCTATAGTCTTTGGCGTTATACCGTTTTCTTCGTTAAATTGTCTTTGTATAGCTCTACGTCTGTCAGTTTCATCTATCGCCCTTCGCATAGCTGGACTTATTCCATCGGCATACATTATAACTTTGCCATTTATGTTACGCGCCGCTCTACCTATCGTCTGAATCAGTGACGTTTCTGTTCTTAGGAATCCTTGCTTATCTGCATCTAATATGGCTACAAGTGAAACTTCTGGGAGGTCAAGACCTTCCCTCAAAAGATTTATACCCACAAGAACGTCAAACACACCAAGTCTCAAATCCCTTAATATTTCAAGCCTTTCGAGCGTATCTACTTCCGAATGTAAATATCTAGCTTTAATTCCAACGTTTTTGATGTAATTCGTCAAACTCTCCGCCATCTTCTTTGTAAGTGTTGTGACGAGAACTTTTTCTCCACGCTCAGTAACTTTGTTGATTTCACCGATAAGGTCATCCATCTGTCCTTCGCTTTTGTGAATTTCGATTTCAGGATCAAGAAGTCCTGTCGGCCTTATTACCTGTTCTACGACGACTCCACCACTGCTTTCTTTTTCGTATGCTGCAGGAGTTGCACTTACATAGATTGTCTGATTTACGATTTCTTCAAACTCTTGAAATTGCAGCGGTCTATTGTCAAGTGCCGATGGCAATCTAAAACCATAATCAACAAGCGATGATTTTCTCGACCTGTCACCTGCATACATCGCCCTAAGCTGCGGAAGCATTACATGCGACTCATCTATTATTAAAAGAAAGTCATCTGGAAAATAATCTATAAGTGTGTATGGCCTCGCTCCCTCAGGAAGTCCTGTGATGTGCCTAGAATAATTTTCTATCCCCTTGCATATGCCTATCTCTCTGAGCATTTCGATGTCATATCTTGTCCTTTGCCCTATCCTCTGTGCTTCCAGTAGCTTTCCTCTATCCATAAGCCATTTGACACGTTCTTCGAGTTCTTCTTCGATTGTGCCAATCGCTTTTTCTATGTTTTCCTTTGATGTAACGTAGTGAGATGCAGGAAAAACAGCAACGTGATTTCTTAGTCCGAAAATCTCACCTGTAAGCGGATTCATTTCTTTTATGGTTTCCACTTCATCACCAAAAAGCTCGATACGAATCGCACTGTCTGCCCCTGCTGGGAACACGTCGATTATGTCGCCTCGGACTCTAAAGCTTCCTCGCTTAAAATCTATGTCATTTCTTGTATACTGTATATCGACAAGCCTTCTTAATATATCTTGCCTACTTTTAATCTGCCCTTGTCTAAGCGACAATGTCTGCGTTTCGTAGTCGACAGGACTTCCAAGACCATATATGCATGACACACTAGCCACGATTATGACATCTTTACGTTCACGAAGCGAAGCTGTCGCCGAATGCCGAAGCTTTTCTATTTCCGTATTTATCTCAGAATCTTTTTCGATATAGGTGTCAGTTGAAGCAACGTATGCCTCTGGCTGGTAATAGTCGTAATAGCTCACGAAATATTCTACCGCATTGTTTGGGAAGAATTCTTTGAACTCACCGCAAAGCTGTGCCGCAAGTGTCTTGTTGTGTGAAATTACAAGCGTTGGCTTTTGCACCTTTTCGATGACGTTGGCAATTGTAAATGTTTTGCCTGAACCGGTTACGCCAAGAAGCGTTTGATGTTTTTCTCCACGCAAAATACCCTCTGCGAGGCTTTCTATCGCTGTGGGCTGGTCACCTGTTGGTTTGTATTCAGATACTATTTTGAACTGTTCCATAACCTCATCAGTATACAACATATGTTCGAATTAATCAATTAAATCCTGTTATTTCTTTTGATTTGAGTTAACTTTTGAATTAATATGAAGCGTTATAAAATCAAATCAAAAAGATCAAACATAATAGCATTTTTTTGACTTGTCAAATATTTCATGCTAAAATTAAAAATGCAATTGAAATCGAGTTTATGCTTATAATATGCTGGAAATTAATTGGGGAAAGAGGTGCTCGGAATTGATTAAATACAGTTTTAAAAATGATTATAGTGAAATTGCTCATCCTGATATATTGAGTGCTTTCACGGATATAGGAAATACGCAATTTGAAGCTTACGGGCTTGACGTGTATTCAAAAGAAGCTATAGAGTTAATACGCACAAAAATCGGAAAGCCTTGTGCAGACGTGCATTTTATAAGCGGTGGAACTCAGGCAAACTTAACTGTTATAGGCTCGATATTAAAACCTCACGAAGCAACTATCGCTGCCGATACCGGCCATATTTTCACTAACGAATGTGGTGCAATCGAGGCTACAGGTCACAAAGTCTGCATTACAAAAGGCGAAAATGGAAAGATACTTCCTGCAGAAATCGAAAAACTTGTCACAAAACATTCGCACGAACACGTTGTAAAAATCAAACTCGTTTATATATCACAGACTACTGAGCTAGGCTCTGTTTATACAAAATCCGAACTTTTGGCTATAAAAGAAGTATGTGAAAAACTAAATTTATATCTATTTATAGACGGAGCAAGACTAGGCTCTGCTGTAAATTCTAAAAATGCAGATTTTACATTTGCAGACATCGCAGACATCGCCGATGCATTTTATATAGGCGGTACAAAGAATGGTGCACTCTTTGGTGAAGCTATCGTCATCACAAACGACGATTTAAAAACTGATTTTCGCTACCACTTAAAACAACGAGGAGCTATGCTTGCAAAAGGTGCAGTAATCGGCTTACAGTTTAGAGCTTTGTTTGAAAACAATCTATTTGATGAGCTTGCAAAGCACGCCAATGCGATGACAGCTAGATTAGCAGATGGCATAGAAAAACTAGGCTTTAGTTTCGCAAGTCCTGTCGAAAGCAATCAAGCGTTCCCTGTATTTCCTAACGCACTCATAGAAAAATTACAAGAACTATACGAATTTCATGTAATCATCAAAAACATTACATCTGAGACATCAGTTTGTAGATTTTGCACCTCATGGGCGACTACCGAAAGTACAGTCGATGAGTTTTTGCGGGATTTGGAAGCGTTAATCTAAATCATACCTTAGTAAGATTAAATGCAGCTGGTGCACGCTTAAGTTTGACAACTTCAAATTTAACATTCTGGCCTTCTTCCAAAGTTTTATCCCCATCTGTAATAATACTGGAAAAGTGAACGAACACATCAGGCTCGCCTGGCACGGAAATAAAGCCGTAGCCTTTTTCCTTATTGAACCACTTAACCGTTCCTTCTCTTCTTAAATTTTTCATTGTTTCACAGAGGTGTTTGATTTCGCAATGTGGTTTTTGTTTATATTTGCTTTTGCAACGTCTTTTAAAAAGCCTTTTCATGTAGTACTCTCCTATATCTAAAGTTGTCTTGACTTCTTAACATCAATCCCTTAAACAGCCAATCGGAATAACTTTAACACCGTCATTTCGAGTATATGCCATTTCTCCACCTGTAATTATTACCATAAGTTCAGGTTCACGAAGCCTTGCTTTTTTTTCTTCGTTTGCTTTTTGAATCAATCGTTTTAACTCAACCAAGTGCTTAGCACCTTCCTCCATTCCGCTATTACCAAGTTTAAATTCTATCAATGCATACCGTCCATCTTCAAGATGCAATACACAGTCAGCTTCAAGCCCATATCTGTCATTGTAATATGATACACGTCCACCCATCGAGGAAGAATATACTCTCAAATCTCTGATACAAAGACTTTCAAATATGAACCCAAACGTATTCATATCTTGGAGCAATGCTTCTGGTGACAAAGCAAGTGCCGCAACTGCAATAGACGGGTCAATAAACCCTTTTTTCTTGCTTGAACGAATTGTTGTCGCCGAACGAATCGACGGACTCCATGCTGGAATATCTTCAATTACATATAATCGCTCTAGCGCATTTAAATAAGAAAACAACGTCGGTTCAGAAATGTCCATATAATTTGAATTAACATCTTCAAGAATAGTCTTGTTTGTGGCAAGAGTTGAAATGTTCCTAGCGTATGACTGCAACACCGCCTTTACACGCTCCGAGCTTTTTTTCACTCCATCTACCATGGATACGTCACTATCACAAATGTTTTCAACGTAATTCTTTGCTTCAAAAAGTTTTGCCTTATCCGTTCCTTTCTTAACGCCTGATGGCCAACCGCCACGACACGCTGAAAACACAAGGTCGCTAATTGGCAAATCAGACTTTATCCCATCAATCTCAAGTGCGGGATTTTCAAACAATGCTTCAAGTGAAATTTTTCCGTTCGATTCGCCTGATTCATACAAGCTCATCGGATACATTACCATGCGAGAAATACGTCCTGTTCCAGAGTGCATGATTGTTGTTTCATCAACTACTGTTGAGCCGGTCAAAATAAACAAACCCGCTTCACCACGTTCATCAACGGCATTACGCACAGCATCCCAAAGAACAGGAGCCATCTGCCATTCGTCAATAAGACGTGGATTTTCCCCTTGCAACAAAAGCGATGGCTTAACCTCTGCTGTAGCAAGGTATGCCTTTGTCATGTCAGGGTCTTGCAGCTTTAGAACACTTTTGGCATGTTGTTCTGCCGAAGTCGTTTTGCCACACCATTTTGGTCCAGCAATAAGCACTGCACCAACTGCCTGCAAACGTTCTTCTAATAATTTATCCATAATACGTGGTAAGTAATTTGACTTCATAATATAATCCCCCTTTGCCACTTCTTCTATCAGTTTACCGTTAAAACATAAAAATGTCAATCATAATTTAAGTGATTTGGGGCATTTTGTTTAAGTGATTTGGGGCATTTCATTTAAGTGATTTGGGATGACTTGATTTGACAAAAACAACTCAAATCTACACGAAAACAACACAGTTTTGTATACGTTGTATACATCATTTTACTATATACTTTTCCTTTCCTATGTGCTATACTGTATCAACATGTTTACATGATATAAAAGCCTTGTGGCTAATTAAATAAATAAGAAAGGGGTTGCCAAATGTTTAACTTCTTTAAGAACAAAACAAAAGACAACGAACAAACTCCCCCAGCAGTTTCGGGGACACAAAACGGTCAGGCGAAAGCCATACCTACTAACTTTTTAGAAAACTCATCTAAAACTATTTTGTCGAACAACGAAATCGAAAACGAACTGTATTTGAAGCATGATGTAAAGCGAGGACTCAGAAACGCAAATGGAACAGGCGTAGTAGTAGGTCTTACACGAATCGGTGCTGTAATAGGTTACGACGTAAATGAGAAAAATGAAAAAGTTGCCATCGAAGGTAAACTACTATATAGAGGATATGATATCGAGGATTTAGTTGCAAACTGCCTTGCCGAAAACAGATTTGGCTTTGAAGAAACAGTTTATCTACTGCTCTTTGGTGAACTTCCTACTAAAAAACAACTTGCCGATTTCCAACAAATTCTTGGCGAGCACAGAGACCTTCCTATTGGATTTGCGAGAGACACTATTATGACAGTACCTTCGCCTTGTGTTATGAACAAACTAGCACAATGCGTACTGGCTATGTATTCATATGATTCAAATCCAGACGATATCTCAATTCCAAACGTATTAAGACAGTCTATAGAGCTTATCGGGCGTTTCCCTGCACTCATTGCTTATGCTTATCAAGCGAAAAAATCATATTTTGACAATGAGAGTATGCATATTCACAACCCGCTTCCTGAGCTGTCTACCGCAGAAAATATATTGAGAATGATAAGACCTACAGGAGAATTTACAGAAATCGAAGCAAAACTGCTCGATGCATCGCTTGTGCTTCACTCTGAGCATGGTGGCGGTAACAATTCTTCGTTTTCTACTCATGTACTTTCT
>Ga0123355_10008967_pt1 | contig 15156 bp, 12 predicted proteins | sample TergutEmb28metaG_3_FD_89872 | JGI IMG/M metagenome (GOLD analysis project Ga0123355, IMG submission 89872) | Embiratermes neotenicus P1 segment gut microbial communities from Petit-Saut dam, French Guiana - Emb289 P1 | ecosystem: Host-associated > Arthropoda: Insects > Digestive system > Gut ...
AGAGCAAAACAGTCTTTTCTCTAAATTTATTGCCTTTTATCTCTGTGTTCTCTGTGTCTCTGTGTGAAAAAATGTTTTTATTAATATCATTGTGCAATATTACCTAAATTAGATTCACGTGGTTTTCCATAAGCAATGCTTGACTAATACAAGCCTTTCAATTATGTTGTGCCAGGCTATCATAAAAGCCTGGGTTTTATGCTCATTGATTAGGAGATGATTACAATTAACTCATTAGGACTATGGTTTTCGGCAATAACATCGATATTGTTCTGGCTAACAGCGCTGGTGGTACTAATACGCATTATCCGCGTAGCCATGGGAAAAAACGATTTAAAAGAAAGAGCCATACCCTGCCCATGGAAGGAGGCAGGCCAGTTTATAGAATACCTAACTTCTGAGAAAAAGGGTTTCCATATTAATATAAAGATAATTATTTTTGGAGTCCTTGCCAGGATAATAACCTTGCTGCTGGCCCAAATGTTTCTTCAAAACAATTTACAAGACGCTTCCTTTTTAGGTGTGTTCAATAGCTTCAACAGATGGGACGCTGGCCACTATCTTAGGTTGGCCGAACATGGATATGGCTTGCCTTATTATAGGCCAGAGCCAAGCCATATCTTCGTTGTATTCTTCCCTCTATACCCATGGCTTGTAAGGCTTGTTAGCGTTGCTACCCGTAGCTACCTTGCCGCAGCCTATGTAGTATCCTTTGGAAGCTATCTTGCAGGCCTATGCTATTTATACCACCTGGTAAAGCACGACTTTAGCGAGAGAACCGCCTGGTGGGCCATAGTACTGATATCTATTTTCCCTTTTTCTTTCTTCTTTGGTGCCCCCCATACAGAGAGCTTATTTTTACTTACTACAACCATGACCCTCTATTATATAAGAAAGCATAATTGGTTTTTAGCCGGTATCTCAGGTGCCCTGGCCTCTGCTACCCGTATGGTGGGCATTGCCCTTATCTTTGCGGCGGCGGTAGAGTTTGTTATGCATTACAAGCTGTTTACCCTAATGAAAAAGGGCAAGTGGGAGGAGTTCTTCTCCCTAATAGGCAAAAAGGGTTTATTTATACTCCTTATGCTTGTGGGGGTACTTGTGTACCTTAATGTAAACTACCACACAACAGGGGACTCCTTTAGGTTTATGTATTACCAGCGTACCCACTGGAGTCAAGGCTTCCTTTACTTTGGCCAAACTATGCGTATGCAGTTTGATAACTTGCCGACATATATAGGGGATATTTCTCAAAACTCTGGGCTTTATATACATCTGCCCAATATTTTAAGCTTTGCCTTTGTGGTATGGGCAATATTATATGGCAGCCTAAAGCGCCACAACGCCTCCCATCTTGTATATGCCATGGGGTATGTCTTTGTATCTTTTTCCCTGTCATGGCTACTAAGCGGCGGGCGCTATGCCTCTGCCCTTGTACCGGCCTTTATTTTTCTGGCCGATTACGTGGAGAGGAAGCCCCATAGGCGTTTAATAGTACCTGTAATTTTTATATTGCTGTTCCTTCCTATATTGCGCATGTACGTACTTGGCGGGTGGGTCATGTAAAGTTCGCAAAACTTAAAACACATAATTATCCCGCACAAACTCATGAAAATAAAGGGCAAACATCGCCAAATAGGCTATAGTCAAAACCAGATTATAGCCTTTTTTCTTTGCAGCAATTTTAGCCCCAACAAACGCAAGAGGGAAAAGAACCGCCGCATACCTAGGCCCACTCATAAGCCATGTAGGCCCAAAGGCAAAAATAAAATACCCCAAGGCAAACAAAGTCAAGGAAACCCTTACCTTCTTAGCCCCATAGGTTATCAAAATAAGGGTCATGCAAAAGGCAATAACCCCCGGCACGGCCGCGCCAATAACCCAGTCGATTTCTGAGTTAAACACTGTGTAGATAAGATAGGTAATAGTATGCCAGAAGAAATACAAAGCCTGATGCCAGTAGTCATATTGGTAAAACATAAATTGGGTTGCATTGCCGTAAACAATGCGGTTAATTAGCAGATATATTGCCATGCCAAGGATAAAGGAGGAAAGGCTCATAAATTTAACAACATTTCTGTACTTACCACGGGTAATCCGCTGCCAAAGCTCTACATGCTGCTCTGAAGCTGTATCCTCCCCTGGCTTGCTTTCTCGCATCTCTTCTGCTTCCTTACGCATCTGGCCGATAATCTCACAAGCCACCGGGATAATAAGCAGCGCCCCAGCAGACCGGGTCAAGGTAGCCATAAGCCCAAAAACAAACACCAGCCCAAACCTTTCCCTAAGGGCATAATAAATAACCGCAACAGACAGAAATAAAAACAAGCTCTCGGTCATAGGCACAAAGAAGAAAAGCGCCGACGGAAATATATATATAAACTTAACAGCAAGCCGGGCTTCCCTTTCGTCGGTAATAAGCCTTCCAAGCTTATACAGCATTACCCCACTGCCAAAGGCAAAGACATTACTAACAAACCAAGCCGCAAACATATAGGTAGGGGTAACTACAAACATAATCCTAAGCAATATAGGATAAAAGGGAAAGAAAACAATCAACCGCCCATGGTCATCAAGGGTGTTTTGATACCAGCGCTGGGCAATTGCAATATAATGTGGCGTATCATTGGTATAGCGGCCAAAGAAGTTCTCCAAAACAACAGTAAATGATGCCCCATGCTCCAACTGATGGCCAAAGGAATAAATAAGAGTGTTAACAAAAAATACCCAAAGGCCTATCCCAATATACACACAAGCCGGATGACTGGTATCTATACTGGTACGCTTAAGGCCCCAAAAGTCTTCCAGGATAGGGACTGTCCTATAGATGGCATACATAAAACAAACAACCGAAAGCAAGGCCGGCAGTAACCGCCTAAAATCAAGACATTCCTGATACGCAAACCACTGAAAGAATAAAAAATACCCAACCGCACAAGCCCCAAAGCCTATAAGTGATACAATTGTAAAGTGTTGATTATATAAGCTATTTTTGTTTTCCACGCGATGCCCTCTTTTTCGTAGTTTTTTCTATTGGTGCCTTCCCCAGAAATGCCAGTACCAGAGGCTCCAAGGTAGAAAGCCCTATTATCGCCCCAATAACAAGCATAGGGAAGAAGTTCATAGTAAGTCTGGCCCCCGCTTCCCAAAATGTGAGTATAAACACAAGGCCAAAGTAGGATAGCCATGGCACCGCAGAGTTGGACTGTCTTCTAAAAGAATAAATTGCCCCAACAAGCATCAAAAGCATAAAGGCCGTTGTAAAGCCCGTGGCAATATGCACATATGCGTTATAGTTGACTCTGCCATTAAGCACAAGGTCATGTATGCGGGTTTGGTTAACTGGGCTCTGGTGCAAAATACGATACATCTCATATGTGCCATCTCCAAAGTTAATGGCAAATTTAATCCCATATAACTGAACAATCCCCGATACACCATGCTCACCCAATCGCTCCCTAACAACCCGGGATACTTCTGCCTGCCTGGTGTCAAAGTCTGGGATAGCCATTGTAAAGTCAAAGTCCTGTGGGTTATAAAAACCATGATGGTTAAGGCCCATCATTACCCAGTGCATCCTGGGCACACGGTGGGCGTCTATCATTTCTGAGCCTATTACCCTATTCATATATGCGTTAAAGCTTCCCACCAGCAAAACCGTTACCGCTACCGCCGTACAACTGCATAAAATCCGCTGCCGCCAGCCAAGCCACCCGGCCGGGTCTTTTCTCAGTAGATAATCAATAACTATGGCAATCAGCACAATAACAACAGTAAATTTAATAGCCGCCCCAATAGCCACAACCACCCCGCATAGGGCAAACATAATAAGCTTCCTAATAAGAGGATGCTCGTCCCTTCCCCGTAAATACAAGGAAAAGGCTATGGCAACAAAGGGCATAGACAGAGTATCCGTATAATAAACCGCCCCCATAAAATGAAACGGAAGAAACACCCCAAGCACAAACAACACATAAAGCCCCGCCTGTGGCCCCTTAAGGCGCTTAGCCGCAGCATAAAGGGAAAACACCATTACCTGAACCAGCGCAACATTCCAAACCAAGGCCGGATAATGAAAATCCCTACCTCCAAACAAATCATAAATCCAAAAAAGAATACGAAACAAAAATGCACTACCCCACTGGTTAGAAAACATAGCAAAATACCGGGTATATGTGCCATGGAAAACCGTATGGTTGTCCAATGTCCCCGTAAGGGCCCACAGCCTAGCCCCATCAAAGATAGCCTCAACATCCCACGCAGGGGTAAAGCGCAGTCTATTGCCTATAACTAGCTGCAATATGGTAGAAACCGCAATAAAGGCAATAAGTATACGCCGCTGTGCCTTTTCCGATATTTTGCTCCCCTTGATAAGCCTCCAGGAGCGTATCAAAAGAGGCAGTACCAACACCGCCGTAAGAAATGGCAGCAAGAGAGGGTTCATCCCAGTGCGGCTTCTAAATAGCACATAAAATATGCCTGGGACAAACACCACTATATAAGAGGCGTAAAATATTTTCCAGGCAATGGGGATTAAGTTTGAGGCTGATTTTTCCATAAGGCTCTCCTTTGTGTAAAGTAATCGCTTTTTGTCAAAACATCTAAACTGAAATAGGGCTTGCAAGCCTGCTGGCAATGCACGACCGCTTTTGGCAAAAACATCTAAACCGGCAAGGCGCAGTGTCTATTCTATCAGTTATATGCAATTTAGTGAATCTGCGGTATCATTATTAAACCTATTCTCATACAAAGGAGTTCCCCACATGACCCAACCCTTCGTCCACCTACACGTCCACACAGAATACAGCCTACTAGACGGCTCTGCCAAAATAAAAGAGCTAGTATCCACAACCAAAGCCCAAGGAGTAAACAGCCTAGCAATAACAGACCACGGCGTAATGTACGGCGTAATAGACTTCTACAAAGCCGCAACCGAAGCAGGCATAAAGCCCATCCTAGGCTGCGAGGTATACGTCTCCCCAGGCTCCCGCCACGATAAAAAGCAAACTTCAGAAGGGGCATATATGCACTTAGTCCTGTTGGCCGAAGACCTAGAAGGCTATCATAACCTAGTAAGGCTAGTATCCCTAGGCTTTACAGAAGGCTTTTACTACCGCCCCCGGGTAGATATAGAGCTACTACAGCAATACAGCAAAGGCCTAATAGCCCTAAGCGGCTGCATGGGAGGCGTAATCCCAAGGGTACTGCAAAACAGCACCTACGAAGCAGGCCGAGACAAAGCCCTCCAGTACGAGACCATCTTCGGCAAAGGCAATTTTTACTTAGAGCTACAGGAATACGGCTCACAGGAGCAACAGGCATTAAACCAACAGCTAGTACGCATCTCCAAAGAAACCGGCATCCCCCTAGTAGCAACCAACGATGTCCACTATATAAACGCATCAGACGCAAAGGCCCATGAAATATTACTATGCATCCAAACAGGCAAAACCATACTAGACGAAGACCGCATGAAATTCGAAGGAGACCAGTTCTACCTACGCTCCCCACAGGAGATGTATAGCCTATTCCCCTACGCCAAAGAAGCTCTAGAAAACACCCAAAAAATAGCCGACCGCTGCAATGTAACAATCACCTTCAACGAGTACAAGCTCCCTGTCTTTATAGCCCCAGATAATCAAACTTCCTACGACTACCTAAAACAGCTATGCGAAGCAGGCCTAAAAGACCGCTACGGCCATGAAGCTGAAACCCATCTCCCCCGCTTACATTACGAGCTAAACACAATCAACTCCATGGGCTTTAACGAGTATTTCCTTATAGTATGGGACTTTGTAAGATACGCCAGAGAAAACAAAATAATGGTAGGCCCAGGCAGAGGCAGTGGTGCCGGTAGCATAGTAGCCTATACCCTACGCATAACAGACATAGACCCAATCCCCTTTAACCTACTATTCGAGCGCTTCCTTAACCCAGAGCGGATATCCATGCCAGACTTTGATATAGATTTCTGTTACGAGCGCAGGCAGGAAGTAATAGACTATGTAAACGAAAAATACGGCAAAGACCATGTAGCCCAAATCATAACCTTTGGAACCATGGCAGCAAGGGCAGCAATAAGAGACGTAGGCCGGGCCCAAGCAATGCCCTATGCAGATGTAGACAGGATAGCCAAGATGATACCAATGGAGCTAGGCATAACTCTAAGCGCCGCCCTATCAAAAAACCCAGACCTAAAGGAAGCCTACAACACAGAAGACGACACCCGCAACCTAATAGACATGGCCCTCCGCCTAGAAGGCCTACCTCGCCACGCCTCCACCCATGCCGCAGGGGTAGTAATCTGCGACAAACCAGTATCCGAATACATCCCCCTAAACCTAAACGACGGGGTAGTAACAACCCAGTTTCCAATGAACACAGTAGAAGAGCTAGGCCTACTAAAGATGGACTTCCTAGGCCTAAGAACCCTAACAGTAATAAGAGTAGCCGCAGAAGAAGTAAAACGCTCCAGAGGCATAGACATAGACCTAGACGACTGGACATACGACGACCCAAAGGTATTCGAGCTAATAAGCCATGCCAAAACCGACGGGGTATTCCAGCTAGAATCCGGCGGCATGAAAAACTTCATGAGGGAACTAGTCCCAAGTAATATGGAAGACATAACCGCAGGCATATCCCTATACCGCCCAGGCCCAATGGACTCCATCCCCAAATATGTAGCAGGCAAGCGCAACCCCAGCAGAGTCAAATACACCCACCCAACCCTAGAGCCAATCCTAAAAGCCACCTACGGCTGCATAGTATACCAGGAACAAGTTATGCAAATAGTAAGAGACCTAGCAGGCTACAGCATGGGCCGAAGCGACCTAATCCGCCGGGCCATGTCCAAAAAAAAGGCCGATGTAATGGAAGAAGAACGCAAAAACTTCATCCACGGCCTAGGAGATGACGTACCAGGCTGCGTTAAAAACGGCATACCCGAAAGCATAGCCACCCAAATATTCAACGACATGGCAGACTTTGCCGCCTACGCCTTCAATAAATCCCACGCGGCAGGGTACGCGGTAGTCTGCTACCAAACCGCATGGCTAAAGGTCTACTACCCAGTAGAGTTTATGGCCGCAACCCTAACCTCCATAATGGGCAGCATAGACAACGTAGCCGCCTATATCTACGAATGCAAAAAAATGAACATAAAACTACTTCCACCAGATATAAACGAAGGCCAAGTAGCCTTTAGCGTATCCGGCAACGATATCCGCTTTGCCCTAGCCGCAATAAGAAATGTAGGCCGTGGCATGGTAGCAGCAATAGTCTCAGAGCGAGAAAGCGGCGGCAAATTCCAAGGGATAACAGACTTTATAAGGCGCATGTCCAATTACGATATAAACAAACGCTGTGTAGAAAGCCTAATAAAAGCCGGTGCCTTCGACTCACTAGGAGGCAACCGGGCCCAATATATAACAGTCTTCGAAAAAATAATGAGCGGCCAGCAGCTAACCAAGAAAAGCGTGCTAGAAGGCCAAATGTCCCTATTCGACCTAGACGATGCCCAGGAAGACGCATTCGAACCAGATATCCTCCCAAATATAGGAGAGCTACCCCGCCGCCAGCTACTAGCCAACGAAAAAGACATGCTAGGCATATATGTAAGCGGCCACCCCCTTTCAGATTACGAAGATGTACTAAGACGCTACACCACATACACCAGCCTAGACTTCGCCGCCAAAGACGGCACAGAGGAAGAAAGCGGCCTAATAGACGAGCAATCCGTAAAATACGGCGGCATGATAACAGCCAAGTCAGTAAAATACGCCAAAGCCAGCGGGAAGCCCTTCTGCTTCCTGACAGTAGAGGATATGTACGGGGCCGTAGAGGTAGCAGTGTTCAATAAAATGTACGAACGCTACGGCCACAAACTAGAAACCGAAAAAGTAGTAATAATCCAAGGCAAGGCAAGTGTAAGAGAGGACGAGGACACCAAAATTATAGCCAATGACATGCTACTGTACGACGAAATCCCACAAAACAACGGCGAAACCCGCACCCTATGGGTAAAAGTCCCCAAAAACAAGCCCGTCCCTCCAAGCCATATAACAGATGTACTGGCAGCCTTCAAAGGCGATACCCAGGTAATGATTTTTAATGAAGCACAAAATAGGTCTTTCTTGGCCCATCGGTCTTATTGGGTCAGCTTAAGCGAAGACCTTACCCAAGCACTAGAAAATTTATTAGGGAGCGGTACTGTTAAGGTAACAGTCAAATAAAACTAGATATTCCTAACCCACATGTGATATTATCTCGCTCATGATTAAATCCGAAAATGTTCACTTCGCCTACACAAGCGAAACCCAATCCCCAGATGTGCTAAAAGACATAAGCCTAACCATAACCCAAGGGGAATTTGTAGCAATTTTAGGCCACAACGGCTCAGGCAAATCCACTCTAGCCCGTCACCTAAACGCATTACTAACCCCAAGACAGGGCACAATATGGATAAACGGCAAAGACACCACTTCACTAGAGTGGCTATGGGACATCCGCCAAACCATAGGCATGGTATTCCAAAACCCCGATAATCAATTAATAGCCACAGTAGTAGAGGAAGACGTAGCCTTCGGCCCAGAAAACCTAGGGATACCCCCCAAGGAAATCCGAAGCCGGGTAGATGAAACTTTGCAAACTGTAGGCATGGAAGCCTTTGCAAAATCCGCACCCCATAATCTCTCCGGTGGCCAAAAGCAGCGGGTGGCCATAGCCGGGGTACTTGCCATGCGCCCAGACTGCATAGTACTGGACGAGCCAACCGCAATGCTAGACCCTGCCGGTAGGCGAGAGGTGCTAAATACCATTGCAAAGCTTAACCAAGAGGGCATTACCATAATCTTGATTACCCACTTTATGGAGGAAGCCATACTAGCCAAGCGCGCAATTGTAATGCATGAAGGTGGCGTAGTTTTAGATTCCAACCCCCGAGATGTTTTTTCCCAGGTAGAGACAATGAAACAATATACCCTGTCTGTGCCCCCGGTGACAGACCTGGCACATATATTAAGAAGCGCCGGGCTAGATGTGGCTAAAGATATCCTAACCGTAGAGGAATTTATAGAAGACACCGCAATCAAAAAGGCAATATCCGTCAATTTTGAACCCGACACCAGCAATGATGAAATTCAAGTTAAATCTTCACAGGCTCCACATACAAATGTAAACCCTCATAAAATTGGCCACCCATCATCTCCTCCCCTAATCCAAATAAAAAACCTAACCCACATCTACAGCAAAGACTCGGTTTTCGAAATGAAAGCCTTAGAAGACATAAACCTATCCATAAACCAAGGGGAAATGGTAGCCCTAATAGGCCACACAGGCTCAGGCAAAAGCACACTAATTCAGCATCTAAACGGCCTACTACGCCCCACCGAGGGCCAAATCCTAATAGAAGACGAAGACATAAATAAAAACAAAGCAAACCTTAAGTCAGTCCGCCAAAAGGTAGGCCTGGTATTCCAATATCCAGAACATCAGCTCTTCGAAGCAACTGTATACAAAGACGTAGCCTTCGGCCCAACAAGAATGGGCCTAACCCAAGAAGAAATAAGCACCTATGTAGAAGAGGCCCTAACAACCGTAGGCCTAGACAAAGACATCTACGACAAATCCCCCTTCGAACTATCCGGCGGGCAAAAGCGCCGCGCCGCAATCGCAGGGGTACTAGCTATGCGCCCCAAAATCTTAATTTTGGACGAACCAGCCGCAGGGCTAGACCCAAAAGGCCGGGAGGAAATCCTCACACAAATAAAGCAAATGCATGAAACCCTAGGCATTACAGTAATTTTAGTGTCTCACAGCATGGACGACGCAGCACGGCTAACCCAGCGGGTAATTGTGCTAAACTACGGCAAACTACTATATGACGATACCCCCTCTCAAGTATTTGCAAAAGCCGATACTTTACTGGAGATAGGACTAGACATCCCCCAGATGAGCAGATTAGCATCAAAGCTAAACAAAATTAACCCCAACATCCCAACAGATATATTTTCAATAGATACTATGGCCCATAAACTCCAAACACTAGCCTCCAAAGGAAACCTAATCACATGACACGTATAGCAATAGGACAGTATTACCCATCCAACTCAGTAGTCCACAGGATAGACCCACGCTTTAAACTACTTGGGACAATATTCTATATTACGGCCCTTTTTTTCGTTAACAACTTCATAGGCTATGCTGTTGCGGCCCTATTTATTTTTTTATTGATAAAATTGTCCAAGGTGCCCGTACTTTTTCTCTTCCGTGGCCTTAGGGCAATTATGTTTATACTGTGCTTTGCGGTAATTCTTAACTTATTTATGACCCCTGGTGAGACTGTGCTGTTTTCCCTGTGGATTATTACAATTACAAGGGAAGGTGTACTAATGGCGGCCCAGATGGCAGCCCGGTTGGTTTTGCTTATTACAGGCTCGTCCATACTAACCCTAACCACCTCCCCAATTCAGCTAACAGACGGACTTGAATCCCTACTAAAACCCCTTAAAGTAATACGGGTACCGGCCCATGATATTGCCATGATGATGACAATTGCCCTAAGATTCATCCCAACCCTAGCAGAGGAAATGGACAAAATAATGAAAGCACAAAAGGCCCGAGGCGCCGACCTAGATACCGGCGGCCTATTAAAGCGCGCAAAAAGCCTGCTACCAATTTTAGTGCCCCTGTTTGTCTCCGCCTTTAAGCGCGCAGACGAACTAGCCACAGCCATGGAAGCCCGCTGCTATAGAGGTGATTTAAACCGTACTCGCATGAAGGTCATGAAGATAACAAGCACCGATTGGATAGCAGTAGTTGTTTTGGGCATGTATGGGGCCTTATTATTTTTAACAAGGCTGCTTTAAACCGCATAAAACCAGGAAATTCAGCGTATTTAGGCAGTGCGCGCCATAAACGTCTGATTAATGTCACAAAGCATGATTAATCGACAAAACCATACCAATATCGTCCAATATAACTTCATGAACAATTAACTGTTTTCATTAGAGCCTATTTTCGTCAACCCATTCTTTAGCCTGTTCTACCGCCAGCTCCGACGGGATAGCCACATTGGTTTCCGGGTTACGGCCTTTAGAGCCATCGGCAATTGCAAGGGTACTAAAAAGAGGTGCATCATATTTTTCGTTTACTCCTGTAGAACATGCTTGTAACCCTTTGTTGGTTGGTATTGGGTTTTTATTTTCCTGTTTCACATATATCAAAACCTTTCAGTACATATTTTTTGTAGTATCCACGTGTTTGCAGTATACTATGCACAACACTTATTCACAGGAGGATATATGGCCAATATAACTCAACTATTTAAAAAAGGCCCCATTATTTTTGACGGAGCCATGGGGACAGAATTACAAAAACGCGGATTACATCAAGACCCCGCTATACTAAACCTATCACATCCCGAAAGCATCATAGACCTCCATTGCGAGTACTTAAAAGCAGGCGCAGATGTCCTAACCGCCAATACCTTTGGCGCATACTCCTATAAATACCCCAATGCCAAAGACATGATTAAAGCGGCAATATCCCATGGCCGCAAGGCTTTAGAGGGCCACCCAGGCAAATTGCTTGCCCTAGACCTTGGCCCAACAGGCCTACTACTAGAGCCATACGGCGACACAACCCCAGAGGAATGTAGCGCCATTTTCGAAGAAGCAGTATCAACAGGCATTTCATATGGGGTAGACCTAATTTTAGTAGAAACAATGATGGATCTAACCGAGCTAGAGCTAGCAGTAAGAGCCGCTAAAAATACATGTCTGCCAGTTATCGCAACAATGACCTTCGACAAAAACGGCAAAACCATGATGGGCGCATCCATAGACGACATGGTAAATCTTTTAGCAAATTTAAAAGTTGACGCATTAGGAATGAACTGTGGCTTTGGCCCAGATATCTATACAAAGCTAGCCTCCGAGCTAATAAGCAAGACAAGCTTACCAATAATAGTACAGCCAAATGCCGGCCTGCCAATCCCCAACGAAAGCACTGATAAAAACAGCATAGGCGCACCACGCTATAACCTATCTGTAGAGGAGTTCTCGGAAGCAATGGCCGCAATGCACACATTAGGCGTTACTCTACTAGGGGGCTGCTGCGGCACAACCCCAGAGCATATTTTAGCCCTAGCAAATCAAGTCAAACCTTCTTATTAATATAGTGTAACCGCAAACTTGCGTAATTTAATGGAGCGTAAATATGTCCTTATTCGGTTTCGTGTCATTATTTATAGTAGTGATAAGCATTGCAGCCATAGTACTGCATAACCGGGTAATGAAAAGACGCGCCCCGGTGGATGTTCACTTAGAAGAGCTGGAAGAGCTGCTACGTAGGCGAGTAGAAATTCTATATACCCTAAGCCAAGTAGACACCAAGCTAAGAGACTTATGTATTCAATGCGTAGACTTAGACTTTGAAACCATTGCAAACTCAATCGCAGATATAAATGAGGCATATAACCAGGAGCAAAGCAGTGACAGTCAATGCCTGGAAGAAAATTGGCAAAAAATCAACGATACAACAACCGCATTAAACAACGCAATAGAAGCATACAACACCTTCATATCCAAAAATCCCTCAGGTGCAACAATGGCTCAAATCCTAGGCATTACAAAAGAGGAGCCAATATCAATAAGCACTACAAATATAAAGGAGCCATAATATGAAAATGACCTTCCGCTGGTTCTGCACGAACCAAGACCCAATAAGCCTGCAATACATTAAACAAATACCAGGCATGACAGGGGTAGTAACAAGCCTATTAAACATGCCCGCAGGTGAGGCCTGGCCCATAGACCAAATCAAAGCAATGAAAGAAACCATCACAGCAGCAGGCCTAGAGGTAGAAGTAATAGAAAGCGTAAACATCCACGAGGATATAAAACTAGGCGCACCCACAAGAGACGAAAAAATAACCAACTACATCACAACAATGGAGCGCCTAAAAACCATAGGAATAAAGTGCATCTGTTATAATATGATGCCAGTACTAGACTGGGCCAGAAGCCATCTATACTACAACCTGCCAGACGGCTCCAATACCATGAAATACGAAGCCGATTTTATCAACAAGGTATCAGTAGAAGATTTAGCCGCCCGCTACGCCAAAGAAGCAGACACCTACGAAATGCCAGGGTGGGAACCAGAAAGGATGAAATCAATCCGCGCCACCCTAGAGGCCTACAAAGGCATGACAACAGACACCTTCTACGCAAACATGAAATATTTCCTAGATGCAATTATCCCACATGCCCAAAAGCTAGACATAAGAATGGCCGTACATCCAGACGACCCACCCCAACCTATTTTCGGCCTTCCAAAGCTAATAATAAGCAAAGAAAATATCCGTCGCTATCTATCCCTTAACCCAAGCCCATACAATGGCCTAACCCTATGCACCGGCTCCCTAGGTGCCAAAAAAGGAGCAGACATCCCCGCAATGATACGGGAGTTTGGCAGCGAAGGGAGAATCCACTTTGCCCATGTACGCAACCTCCGTTTCGAAAATGAAACAGACTTTTATGAATCCGCCCATTTGTCAAGCCACGGCTCCCTAGATATGTATGAAATTATGAAGGCCTTCCATGATATAGGCTACTCCAACTGGATACGCCCAGACCATGGCCGTATGATATGGGATGAAACCATCAAAAAAGGCCGCCCAGGCTACGGCCTATATGACCGGGCACTAGGGGCAACCTATCTACAAGGGATATGGGAAGCCATAGAGAGGGGGCATGGCTATGCCCAGCAGAGCAAAAGATAATAAAGCAAAAGATAATAAAACAAACAATAAAAAACCGACCAACAAAGCAAGAAATATATTTTTCCTAATATTATGCCTGCTTATTTTAGGGGTATTTTCAAGGCTGATAGTAAGCCAAGCCGCCAGCTACAACGACCTACGGGCAATATACAACCGCATCCAGTCAGAACTAGATAGGGAAGTGGCAATATACGAAGACCTAAGATATCAGATGGCTCATTTTGACAGCGATGCCTATATCGAAGCACTGGCCCGCAACCGCCTAGGCTGGGTAATGCCCAACGAGATAGCACTAAGAAAAGTTACGGATTAGAAAAGAGAGCAACCTCTTTTTCGGAGAGCTTACGCCAATGGCCTTTTTGCAAACCTCCAAGCTTAATAGGCCCCACCTCTACCCGCTTTAAAGATATTACCTTGTGCCCGATAGCATCACACATCTTACGTACCTGCCGATTTCGGCCCTCATGGAGCTTAATGCGCAAAGTGGCATTAGGCTCTTTTTTTCCGCCCAATATTTCAACTTCGCAGAGGGCAGTGCGCCGCCCATCAATCATCAAGCCTTCCCTAAAAACAGAAAGAGATTCCTTAGAAGGCAAGCCCCTTACAACAGCGATATAGGTTTTTGTAATTTCATATTTAGGATGAGCCAATTGCTGGGCAAGTGCGCCGTCATTGGTTAATAACAATAGCCCGCTGGTATCATAATCTAAGCGCCCCACAGGGTAACAATTGATATCCGCTGGGATATAGTCCATTACTGTGGGCCGGTCAAAGGGGTCTGATTTCGTAGTCACCACCCCTTCCGGCTTATAAAGGGCAATGTATATTTTCTCATCGACAGGCACACACAAATGGCCATTAACTGTCACTGTGTCTATGTTAGTATCAGCGCGTGTACCAAGCTCTGTTACAACTTCCCCATTAACTGCGACATGACCTGAGAGGATGAGCTCTTCGGCCTTTCTTCGGGAGGCAACACCTGACTGAGATATCCATTTTTGTAGCCTTATTTTCATATAACCACATCCTCGCAAAATCCTTAAATATGAACGAATACAACAAAAATCCGATGAATATGCTATAATTCATTAACTCATAACAATAGGGTTTAAAGTTTACATACCATATCAAAAAGGAAGTGCATGATGCAACTAAAAAACTTAAACACAGCACCACTAAGCTTTAGCGATGCAGATGTACTTCAAGTTTTAAAGAATCAATTATTTCACTACTTCGATGAACAAAAACTAAGAAGCTGTATTCAACTTAAGCAAAGCGCTTTAAAAGTGTATGCATGTTAGAAATAATGGCCATATTTTCAGCCGAGTTAATGGATATTTCATAGTCCTTAGATAAGCGTCGTGAATTAC
>Ga0123355_10008968_pt1 | contig 15155 bp, 9 predicted proteins | sample TergutEmb28metaG_3_FD_89872 | JGI IMG/M metagenome (GOLD analysis project Ga0123355, IMG submission 89872) | Embiratermes neotenicus P1 segment gut microbial communities from Petit-Saut dam, French Guiana - Emb289 P1 | ecosystem: Host-associated > Arthropoda: Insects > Digestive system > Gut ...
CACCCATGGATAAAACAGAAGAACGAGGACATACTAACACCTAGAACATAAGTAAGTACCAAGACTTATATATCCCCAATACAGAGAAACTCTCAGGCATAAATATACCACCACCATACTCACCCACACATTTTCTGCCCCGCAGGCAAGAGACCATGCTACCAAGCCCCACACAGCGTACCTTATTAAGAAGAAGGACCGCACTCCGTACAACTACGACCCACTGAGCCGGCGAGCTCTCATCCAAACTAACATTAACTTAACTTTAAATTCGTACATGATAAACCCCGTAATGTAGAGATCTCTACACCACGTGCGCGTGAAATACATATAGTAGAATTTTAAGTTTGTTCTCTTAAGACAACCTGACAATGGCCAGAAAAGGCCGAAACATGTAGTTGCTTAATATAGTCATTAAATACACCTATGTGACACAGTTGTGTTTGGGTGCACACCTATCCAAGTTCATACACACACAACGGGGATGACACATCCTGGGAACTTAAGTTCTAATCTGTCCACAGCAGACCTCAGCATCTGTATGGTTTTCCTTTTTGAGATATGAACCATTCTGATACTATGTTTCTTCAGAAGTTTGCTGATTTTATTGCTGACAGTACAAGGAAATGGTATCATGGCTGGACATGTGACCTTTTTGTTTTCCAGCTTTGGTTTCAGTTTTTGTTGTAGGAGTCATCTGATATCACTCTCACTATCCATTGTGCGTGAAGATTTGCTTATGGTGTTGTAGCTCATCCCTGAGGCTTTCTACAAAACAAAGCATGTGAGCTCATCAGACTTGGGTGGCTAGTATGGCCAGTTTCTGTGCTGGGTGGTGCTCAGACTTGGTGTGGAGGTAGAGGTCTGTATTTGTAGGTTTCCTGTTTGTTGTGTGCCAGAGCATGACATCAAATCTTACAGTTACCAGGATGTCTAGAAAGGGCAGGGCTGCATTTTCCTCTGTCTCTGTTGTGAACTTGATTTTCGGTAGGTAGCATTTAAATGTTTCAGAAATTCTTGTAACACCTCTTTCCATGTGGCCAATCAACAATTTTTTGTCTACATACTTGTACCAGTGGGGTGGCTTATTTATAACTGTGCTTATGACTCCCTGTTCAAAGTGTTTCATGTAGAATTTTGCCACTACTGGCACCACCCTGCCCTTCTTTTTATAAAACAATGAGTCATAAAGAAAATAAGTTGATGTTAGGACATGTTTTATGAGATCCACATTCTGCTAGTGAAATTTCTGTGAAAGTATTTGTAGTGCATCCTCCAGTGAAATGACACTAAAACTCGCCATATATGTCCATGTCTTGTAAGTTAATTGACTGTACTGTCTACACATACGTCCCTGATTTCTTTGTGTGATCAGGTTGCCCAACAAACACCCCGAGCAGACCTGCGAGGTGCTTTGCCAAATTGTATGTTGGAGAGGCAATGCAATTCACTATCTTGAATTCTTGTCTTATTTCTTTGGCTTGTTTTACCCCACTGATGTTGTCCTTCAATTTTTACTTCAGACTAGTAGTCTGTGCATAATTAAGAGCATTGCTTTAGATGGACACTGCTACTGGTTCAAGGGGTGTGTTGGTGGATTTATCACGAACTTATAAGCTTTAAGTTATATTTCACAACTCTTTCATCTGATTGTTTAAGTCAGCCATTGTGGTTCTTTTTCCGCATCCCCAGGGTTACAAGATTATGTCACAGATAATCCTGTGAAGGGAAATGATTCTTGCTGAACCATGCCAAATACAGTCTTTGCTGCTTCTGCTCATCATGTTTTACTTTCATAATTTGTTGAAGAAATCTTTCATCAGTGGTTCTCATAAATGAGAATTGAAGGATATGTTCTTTTTGCATTCCAAATTGGGTCTGCATAAATTAGCTACCAAAGAATGATATTTAGCCAACATTTTTCCTGTGTCTCATGCTGCCAGCTCAGAATTACATTCCTTTCCCAGCTGTATTGATGGATGTTAATGTAGTTTTCCTCAATCTCTCCTTGCTCCAAGGGAGTGCCAGAATCACCTCCACTTCACATCACAGCTGACATGAGACAGCATCTTGATACTGTGTTTACTGTACAGTATGCAGATATTTACAATATATGACCAACAATGGCACAATATATTTAACACTTATTTGTTTCTTAAAGCATGTTTTGATGCTGTAACGCATCATCATCAGGGAATTCTTATTGTGCCAAAATTACAAACCATTTAAAACGTAGGCAATTAGTATGTGCAGTTAAGTTAAAAGTATTAAAAATATCATTACCAAACCAATTCATATAAGGTGGATTGTTACATATAGGTGTTAAAATAATTATAAATTAAAATAAAACATCAGTAAAATATAGTAGTTATGTAATGTTAACCAACAAAATGCACTTTTTAAATTAGTGTTTTAATTCAATTCTTCCTGTCTTCTACATGTTTCGAACATCTTATGTTCATCATCAGGAAGACTATACTGTACATGCAGCCTTATATGGTATGTTTTTCATGCTGAAATTACAATGAAAGGCCTTTTATTGTCTTCCTGGTGATGAACATGTAGAAGAAAAAAAAATTGAATTAAAACATTAATTTAAAAGTACATTTTGTTGTTTAACATTACAAAATTGTATCACAATGCATGGTACAAAAAACATAAAATATAGTAGGTTGATACAATTCTTGAAATGATTTACTTAATTACATTCGTAACTTAATGTATTGATCGTGTGCGGTGGTCAAACGGTGTAGACATAGTTTGACTGATTGTTGTAAATAAAAAAATGGAGCAGCATCATTACATGAATAAACAAGTTAGGAAATGTACAAAGTAAAGGAACAGCAGCATGTTCAATTATGTATGAATTAAATTTATACAGTGCTTGTATACAAGCAGTTGTATAAACCCAGGTTAGAGAAAAGTATTATTTGATTATTATCAACAGGAATATTCTTCCGTAGACTTTACATAATATGTTCAGAAAGTCACTGTTGATTGTTGAATATACAGTGTAAATGTATGCATACTGTAACAGTTCTGGGTCGTGCAGTCTGGTTTGTTTCATTGAAACTTGTAAAACTTCTGCAGAATGTTGTTGGACACAACAGGTACCCATGCTTAATTTTTCTCATAAGCTACTGTTTGGAACATCTTTGGCTCCAACAGATATTTAGGTGCATTTTATGCCACTGAAATACAAGTTGTGTTTCACGAATTCAGCAGTTGGCTTTATTATTTATGACACAGTATGATGAATTGCCTTAAGAATCATATATGATAGAGACACAAAAGTGTGCATGAGTCTGAACATGAAGTGTCCATTAATTGTGTCTGATTTTAGCCAGCACTTCAAATTTAATATTAAAAGATCCTTTTTAGAAGTTACAGATTTGTACATCTGGACAGATATTAAAAACAGTAGGTCAATATCCACAGCTTCTTAGGGCAAATGTGCCATATATGCTTCTGTAAAATGTGTGAATTTCTTGTACAGTATGGAGTTTTCTGAAAGGAAGTTTTTGTGATCAAACAGTGAATCTTTCACAACAGTAGCATGCTCATGGAAAAAAAATCTGCACTGCATAATTTATCCCCACCTGAACCTACCAATGATAATATACAGTCATCCAAATTTAAGTTTTTTTCTAATGTGAGAGGAGTTGTACTTTATATTGAACCAACAGATGCACTTATGATATGTCAGATGTGGTACAAGTTATCTCTGTATAAACTCTCCCACGTGTTAAAGATCCTGTCTGGGCTCTTCCTATATCCTGGCCACATTCCTAGTTTGCATTTCCTCATCTCCTATTAATGATAGGAGTCTGTTTTCCTTCCTAATTTGAACAAATTTTGTATTCACATTTGTCCACTGTAATTTGTTTCTGAAAGACGTGAAGGACAGAGGGGCACTGAATTGTATTTACAGTGAAACCCCATGAATTTAGGGTGCTTGGAACTGAAAAATTAGACTTAAAATAATCTGATCTTCTTGGTGCGCACTTGTTATTTGGTCAGTTGAAGCTATGATTTTAAGTTGTATACAGGGATTTTTTATTTAGTTGAATTATTAGATTACCCATCAGTGCATGCAGTGTAATTTAATACAATTTACATCAAAATGCAGTCCAGCAAACTCTTATTATAGTTCGTTGTTTCATGAAATAATACTTGATTGACCATTGTTTCAGTGTGCTTCTATGCTTTCAGCACAGAATCTGAAGTTCGTCCATGACTTTGATGATTTTGTTGCTGACATAACCTGAACTTGGGACAAAGTCCGCTACTGACAATGTCATTAACGCATCTTTCATGCTAATAACATTGGAAGTGATTGCATTACTTTCCTCTTCTCTTGTACACCCTTCTCATCACATACATCAATGTTCAGAGCTAGGTCCTTCAGAACTTACCTTTGATGTTTTGCATCATGGATTTGTTGACACTGAGAAGCTTGTTGAAGCTGCCAGGAGAATTTATGTGACCTGACTGCATTCAGCTAAAGCTGTGTTTGGTGAAATTGTCCTGGATAGCTGTGGGCACATTGGATTTCTTTGCCCCAGCAACCCTACGCATAGCATCTCCAGTATTCCTTTTCAAAAATCTGATTTTGGGGGGGGGGTTAAGTATTTCTGTCGATTTCTTATCAGTTCTATACAGTCCGTGACAGGAAACAGTAGACTCGACACACTAGCAAGATGACCGTCATAGACATAACCAAAATATAGCTAGGTGAGCATTCAGCACATATATTGTATGAGCCGAATGCAAAAGTTATGCTGGAGTGTGGAGTCTGCAGGTTTCCTGTCATAGAATCATCCAGTAGGCAAATGTTTGCTGTTGCTCAAGGTAAATTGCTTTCACACTTTTGGCGAGGTCCAGGGGTATCGAGTGTTACAAAAGACAAATGATTATGCCAGTTGTCCAGAAAATTATATGATACTTTAAATTATTCAGTTGTAGTGTTTTGAATTAAGTGCATTAAAAAGTATAAAAAACCTTATTTTCAAAGCTGGGAGATATCACGTGTTTTATATTATATGGTATTTTGAATAAATGACATCGTACTGCTTTTGGTTTTTAACAGAATTTTGCAAAATGTGTTAATTTTCATTTGAATCATGTAATAGGCATGTTAATGCTGTTGTATTTATTTGCAGGTGTTAATGAAATGCAGATTGATTTTGTGTTGCATACTGATCATTCAAAAGCATTATATGAGAAAGATTCCACAAGTGGGAGGCACAGTGTTCGGGTGTCTCTTGATCGTCCCCAAGCAGGAGCTGAATGGGTGACAGTGCCATACAAGTTTATGTGCAAAAGTTCATGCGATGGTGGTATGAATAGACGCTTAACAGAGGTGATTTTTACTCTGGAAAATGAAAGGTATCGTAAATTTCTGTCATTGATACACTTTGAAGTTTGTCCCTATTTCTATAGTTTACCTTTTGCAGCATTTTCATACCCTATGGTTCTGGGGCTTCCCATGTGTGACTGTTTATGTTTTTACAACAAACATTCTTCAGCCCAGTATGAATAGTGGAAGTTTCTGTTTATTGATACAGATACTGGTACATCAGATACATTTCATGGATCCATAAAAGCACTCATAAGGGCAGTGGATATGAAATGTATCATTGATTGTATGGTATAACAATCAGTGATCAGTCTTAGTAACATACATAGACTATAGTTACAACATCATACAACAATATAAAATATTATTCTATAGAATGATCAGTTGATTTACAAATTCAATGATTGAAATAGTGGTTTGCAAGAAGTTCTAGATTCAGATCCAGTCATAATTTTGATTATTTTCTTTTGTAGGTGAAAGACTTCCTCTCTGTTCATTTGCCACAGAATATAATTCCGTGCTTCGTCACTGAGTGAAAGTAGGCAAAATAATTCATCTTGAACTTAGTCATACTGTTGGTATGATACACTGATCTAACAGCATAACATGCACTGCTCAAATATGGCAGTACTTTTTTAAGTATGATCCTTCCATTTCACATATTTGTCTAATTCCAACCCAAGAAATTTAATGTTTGTAGCTTCTTTCATAGTTTTATTTTGATAAGTAATTTGGATGTGATCATTTTGGAGATGGTTTGAGCTAAATTTAACTGTACTTGTCTTTTTTATATTTAGGGATAACCCAATAACCAAAATCCATGTAGTCACATAATTGAGTGTAGAGTTTAATTTTGTTTGTAAGTCATTCAAATTGTTTGCAGTGATTATCACGGTTGTGTCATCTGAATATATTATAGGTTTAGCGTAAGCATTTATGCCATAAGGAAGATCATGTATGTACATTATAAATAATAATGGTTCCAGGTTTGTTCCCAGGGGTACACCACTTCCTGTTGTTTCCCAACTGGAAGAGAATTCTCCTTTTTGATTTTGTAGTGATATATTAACCTTTTGCTTCCTAGTTGTGAGATATGATTCAAAGCAGTGCGCACTTGCTCCACGAATTCCATAGTCTGCATTTTTCTTAAACGAATTTCATGGTTGACATAATCATAGGCTTCAGTCAGATCACAAAAGATGCTTCCTGTTTGTTCAGGATGGTTTATTGAGGCAAGAATGTTGACAGTTAAAGTAAAAAATGGCTTTACCAATGGTATTTCCTTTTCCAAATCCACACTGCTCTGGAACTAAAATTTTGTTTACTTGCAGGTACTGATTTAATATATTAAACGTTAGTGTTTTTGAAGTCTTTGAAAAAGATATTAACAGTGAAAGTGGTATGTAATTTGTCATTTGCGTTTTATCTCCTTTCTCATGTATAGGTCGTACTTTTGCATACTTAAACCTGTCATGATAGATCCCAGATGCAAATGAGGAATTACGTATAAAGGTAAATTTGCACAACATTTTATAATTGTATTAGAAATTCCATCATATCCTGATGAGTTTTTGTTTTTGAGAGATTGTATTGTATTTATTACTTACGTTGCAGTTACGGGAATTACTTTCATCTTTGTAGTTTTATCAGAGGAAGTTTCTTTTAGTAATTACAAAGCCTTATTAACATTAATGTGTTTATTATTTAAATTTTCATCTGTCTGTATAAAACGTTATAGACAGCATTAGGTACCTCTTTAGTATCTGTTATCTGACCACCTGCAGAGTTTATTTTCGTGATGGTATCAAATGATTGAGTTTTCCCAGTAGTGTCTTGTATAATTTTTCACCCTGTTTTCACCGTATTAGAAGAAGTTTTTATCTTGTTGTAATGTAACTTGTTTGCCTCTGTTATTAATCGTAATAAAATTGCACAGTATTTCTTATGGAGATTGTTTTTGTGTACATAATATGAAGATTTCTTTTCTTCATACATGATATTTTAATGCCTTTCATAATCCATCTGTTTTCAGTCCTGTAACTTTTGTAACTAATAGGAAAACTTGTCAGAGTACCTCAGAAGGATACAATTAAAATTATTAAACATTCTGTTAACATGGTCAGCATTGTAAACTATATCCCGTGCTTCTTCCTTTAAAAGCACCTGAAACTCTGCTGTTGTTTGGTCATTTATTATCCAAATTTTATTTTTATGAGCAGATTTTTAGAATGGAATTTTCATGTTTTCCAAAATCAGAATTTGTGCATCATGGTCTGAGAAGCCATTCTCTAATGGATAAACTGATATACAGCTGTGTTTTATACTATCCAAAAATGTGGTATCAATTAACATTCCTGTATTATTAGATATTCTCATAGGAAAATTAACTACTTATGTCAGGTTAAAGGTTTTCATTATTGTTTCAAGTTTTTGCTGAGCTGTGCTTTCTGTCAGAAAGTCCATATGTAGGTCACCACAAATTAGAAAGGTTCATACAAACATACCAATTTCCCGTCCAAGAGTTTTGAAAATGGTTTTAAATTTCCAGATGGGGATCTGTATATGCAACATACAATGAAATTTGGCAAGCTTGTGTTTAATTTAATTGCACATATTGCAAGTAACTGATTCATTACATTATTTTGATAGGTCTGTTGCATCATAAATTGTATTGTTCCTTGCCAAATTACATAGTCCTCCTCGTAAGATTTTTTCCTGACAAAAACTTGTCGTTAACCTGTAACCAGGAAGTAGAATTTTGATATCTCTTATTTTATCATGTCATGTTGTACATATGAGGTGATATCTGAAGAGGTTTGCAAGATAACACTTACCTCATTTCTTTTCCCAACACATCTCTGTTGGGTCACGAGGAAACTCGTGATTGCTTTCCCATGCGTTGTTGATGGGTCACGAGTTTCTTCATTTTCTTACACGGTATCGACAGCGTGATGCAGAATGCTTGAGTCTCAAGTTACAAATAAACAGAGCAGTCCTGACCGCCTATTTTTAGAACCATTAGACTGCAACAAAGAGACCACTGATTCAGATACTCTCTCTCTCTTTTCCTTCAGTTGCCATCATGGCTTTGCACGGGAATGTTCTGCAAGAGAACGATATTTTGTGTGAGTTATATGTGCATACACGTTCTGATCTCTCTGATTATAGTGACGTCCCCACAACTAGTTCACATAAGCAACTGTGATCTTCTACTGGTCCACTGACCCCACAATTTTCACACCCATTTTTCCTCACATCTGTCATGACAATTTTTATAACAGCATGAGATGAGCTCAGACATTGCTAGACAGAAACATGAGAGTCTGCAGCACTCTGAGGGCTAACAGGGGCATTCCACGTGACGTAGAAGGGGAAGGCAGGTGGTTGAAAAAAGAGAAGTCAGCATTACAGAGGAATGGTGACATAATGGTGCAAGTGCGGAATGACAAGACTTGTGCAAATGCTAAGTATAATCCATGATGCAACAACTGTAAATGAAGGGAGGAAAGACAGGAAAACAAACATGGAAATAAAGAAGCCTTATGCTGTTAGTCAGTACAATGAATTCATAAAGGGCATAGACAGGTCAGACCAGTACCTCAGTTCTGAGGAAAACTGTAAAATGGTCGAAAAAAGTGGTACTGTATCTGCTAAACTGTGCTCTCTTCAATGCATTTTTTGTGTACAAGACACTAAATACAAACAAAAATAAAGTACAAGAACTTCCTGCATGAGGTAGGAAGGTCCTGGATATCAGAAGTCCAGAATCAAAAAGAGTCCAATTCTGATGACCTTCAGTTGCCAGAGAAGCAAACAACTCCAAGGGGACCTAAACAAGACCTGCCGGGCAGACTCTCCGGTGATTTTATAATGCACAAACTTGAAAAAATTGTATGTGGTGGGAAGGGGAAAAAGAAGCACCCTACAAGACAGTGTAAAGTGTGTGCTGCACATAAGAATTGAAGTGAAACTAGACACATTTGTAAATTCTGCATTGTTATGCTTCACAAAGGGTCTTGTTTTGAGAATTACCATTCAGGGATGAACTACTAGACTATTTAGATGCAGTTTCTGCAGTCTGGGGCTCGGGAGCATAATTTACAATGTCAAAACGTAGGTAAGAATATATTATGGGGTTGAACATTCAAAGTGTTTAAAACATCCAGGAACTGGGGGTATTTAATTAAAAGACCATCCGGTCAGAAATGTGCTAATTAAACTCATGTTGTGATGCTAAATAACTAGATTATCAGATTCTTTTTCTTTGTTATTTGATTCTGGCTCCATAAAAAAATCTTCATTTTGTTTTTATTTTAAATGTTTTCTTTGTCTTTTGGATAATCTGCATTTGTTCGCATGATGTTATGGATTAGGGTCTGAAATAGCTCTTCTCTTTGATTCTTTGCAGTTGTTATTTGAAATATTATGTATGGTTCCCACTTGTGATGACTCATTTTCTGTTCAGTAAGATTATTTTTCCATGTCAACGGAATTAACTTACTCGGTTTGTATCTATCAGAAATTTTAGGTAATACCTCAATTAACCTTTTGACACCTATAGTGGTCGTACCACACCGCTAACCTCTAAACGTTGCATTTTATATATTTATTCAACAAATACAGGTACTGAATATTTTAAACATGGTATATACTCTCCGTTTTTGTCTCTTCAAAATGCAGTTTGTTTCATAATTCTAACTTATTTGGTTCCTGTTTTATTCACATTTTATATACAGGGTGTGTTAAAATTTAAAAAAATAATTCCAGTGCCAAAAGGTTAATTTACTGATCATTATCTCTTTTCCTTGTACATTCATTTGCAGACCATGCTTAGTGGAAAAATGTCTGTCAGATAACACATTGATAAACAGGGCTTTATCAAATTATTTGGTTATCTGACTCATTTTCCTGTTATATCCGTTAACCTCTTCATTTATATATGATTTCTCATTCCGGTCAAAACTGCATGGAACATTGATGATCAAAATATTTGTATGCTCGGTTCTTCCTAAAAAATTCACAGTCTGAGTGAGGCCCTTCCTGGATGCATTTTTATGTGCATCACTATAACCAACCCAAAAAATTAATGTCTTTTTAGTTAGTTTGCTGACTTTCTTCTTGGCTGTGTTTATTAACATTGATATATCGACACTAGGTTATACTTAGCCTGTTATTTTATATAATTTATTTAGGTTCTGTGATAGTTCACTAGCATATCCACTTGTACGGCTGTCTCCAATGGTGATGGTGATGATTTTGCATCTTCTGTCTTGGTTTCCATTGTTGTTTCACATCTTGGTGTCGGTACAGTGATAATTTTGCTAGACTTAGTCCCATTCCTTCTTCTGTCTATATTTGTTATTTGTGAAGTCAGTGAAGTTGTCACTGTTGGTATGTTTTGTATTATGGTTGGTTCCATTTCAGTACCATATATCTGTCTGTTACTATATCATACCTCTCTTTTCCATCTTTGAAGTCTCTTTTAATTTACACTGTATTGTCCTGAATATAATTTCTAATTTCGAAACTGTGGATGACATAATGTTTCTAACATGGGGTCAGGTAGACATATTTTATAACTTTTGGAGTTCTTCAAAGTCCAGTCTGAATTCTAATAAGTTTTCTTCACTCACTAAATCGTTGAATTTCACTGATTTACTGTGCAGTGTATTCTGTTTACATTTTATGTTTGAGCATTCAGTATTTATTCCTGTTTCTTGATCACATCCACTCACCTTCCATGCAGTTGCTGCCATATTGTCAACCCCCACCCCCCAAAAAAGAGGGTAATGGAAGTGCTAGAGTATGTTATGTCACACACCTTTTCTGTTATTTGCCACCATTGTGTTGCACAGTGACTGCTTTATGCAGTATAAAAATCCATCCATAAACAGTGGTGGATATGTGTTACTTTAATGTGTTCAACTCTCAATAAGCACTCTGATTGATAAACCCACTGTAAATACCAGTCATCTGGTATATGACACCCTGTAGATGAGTCAGCATCCTTTTGTAGGTACTTACACCTGCGTCTTAATGATATTTCACGCACTTTTGATCATTCACTGGCACTCATCTTGGACATCCCTCAGTATTAATAAATAATGACTGGTCACTATAGTGGTTTCATCTGAATGTTGAACCAGTATGGGCACTGCTTTTAAGTCAGGTGATAAAAAAACACCACTACCTCCTATGAGGATCAGTCTTGATTATGGTCAGTAGATGATGTGCAAGTTAACTACACATTTTGGCATATTATGCTGAGGGAAAGAATTCCACTAGTGACTGTATTTAATCTCATATTGTTGTTAGAAAATGTAGAAAGTGTAAAGGTATGTTGGCATGTAATAATATGATAAAAATTACTGTTACTTTCAACATTCTTTATCATCTTGATTTTTTTAAATACAGCATTTTGAGAATGGGAAGGTATTCTCAGTCACTGGATAGTGATTGAGAGTGGCTCTTTCCATCAGATGCACCTGAATGGGTGCCTCCCCACCCTTTCACCTGAGTATGGTCATAGATCAGTTTCTACACATTGTGGGCTCTTTTGTGTGTGTGAGATGGTAGACAAGTTGATAAACATAGTAACACTTTCGTCTGGACTGGATGTAGTTTTGTCTTTGGATTTTTATTTTTGAATTGAATTCATTGTTCCTTTATATCTAGTGGTGATGTTTTGGGACGGCGTAAAATGAAAGTGAGGATCTGTAGCTGCCCAAAGAGAGATAAGGACAAAGAAGAGGCTGATGCAACAAAGAATCAGAACCAAACATTGTCAGGAGGAAAAAGGAAACTTGCTTCTACTCTTGAACGGCAAAATAAGCAAGTAGCAAAGCGAAAATTTGAGGGTTTCCCGCAGGTAAAATATTAGTTTTATGAATGAACTGTGTTGTGTTTTGTCTCAGTCTGTAGCATGTATGTGCGTGATAAACACAACATTCATACTCCCTGCTAACTGTGTTTGCTTGAATAATTTATCTACCTTTTAGGATTATGGTCTTTTGGTATGTGATGCCATGTCATGTGGTAGGTACAGACCAGTGATTGAGAGGAAGTCATTGTGTTCATCTTTGGGATAGCAGAGTGATCTACCCTGAAGCTGAAGGCAGCAAGCTCCTAAGCAGTTGCTTGCTCCCAATGACAGTAGCAAGTGTATTAGTTTTTATTTTTTTTTTTTTTTGCATCATTTCTGTGTCATGCACGTTGATGGATGAAAAGTTTCCAGTTTCTTATTTTTTTCTACATTTATTTCTTACCAGCTGTTTTCTGTCAAGTGTGTGATGGAACTGTCTTGTTTAGTATCATAATGTAGGCTTTTAGATGTATTCATGTATAGCTGTGAAAAGTGCCCTTTAACTTTGTCGTGTCGGCCCAGCACCATGTCCACATTTATCGGCTCAGCTCCCACTGGACAGATTTTAGTGAAATTTGATATTGGAAACTTACTAAAATCTGTTGAGAAAATTCAAGTGGGGTTAAAATGAGACAAAATGTCAGGCAATTTATGTGTATGTTCCATGGTTGACAGTGAAATACATTTGCCAGAAAATAGCTCTTTGAGTGAAATGGTATCAGACTGTTAGTGTAGCTAAGGAGGGATAAACATACACAAAATGGCCACAATATCATGTTACACATACATTGGCTATCTTGTTTTCTATTAAATTTGAACTCTTTTTAAGTGTCCTTAGTCTCACCATTCCACTTTCATGGCCAAAACATTTTATTAATTTTTCTTGAAACTGAGTTAAAAAATTCTGGTTGAAATTTGTTCTCAAAAGAAACTTAATTCATTATCTTCTTGTTTCTCTGTTAAATATATTATGGACAGGTGTTCTTTAAAGGTTTTACATTCCACTTTTCCTTAGAGCTTCAAAACATGCTCATATTCTAGGCAGTAATACAAAGTATCAAAACTTTGATTGTTTGACTGTTGCAGCAAATCTTTCTTACAAAACAAGAATTTGTGGATGCAACGGTGGTTGCAGAAGCAAGACTTAAGCGCAAAATCTTTGCTGAAAACAGGGAGCCCACAGAGGAAGAAGAAGCGCTACTTCTGAAATATGACCATGACCTGTAAGTGTAACACATTATTAGTGGAAAAAGGAACTCCTAAAGAGCATTATGTGGATATAGCCACAAGCCACACCCTAATAAGACATTTATTTGGATAAAAATTTTGCAGCGAGGTGCTGAGAGGCATGTGAGCTTCATTTATTACATATGTGTAGAAAATGAGCTTTGCCATCTCCAGCAGCTTAGGTTTTGGTGAATCGTATTCTGATTTTGAAATTGGCAGGAGCAGTGATGGAAATGAAGAGTGAGTTGAATGTGAACTTAGGCTGTAAGTGTGATTTGAGGCTTCTGCCACAAAGTAGCTGAGAACTGCACTCTTCCAGGTTATTACGCAGTGACTAATGGTAATTTCTTACCCATATTTTGGGACAACCTTTCAGTCCCATCCTCAGGGTAGAAGAACCCTAAGGATGGTACTGATAGGTTGTCCCAAAACATCAGTAAGAAATACCACTACTCGCTGCAAGAGCGCAATTCTTAGGTTCTGAGCTCTCTAGAAATAGAAACAGTGTATGAAACAGTTAAATTACTCTTTGTATGTGTACAGCATTAGCAAGTGGGATAAACAGAATATTTCATACTGTTCATATTGTCAGTAACTTCCATCTTGAAAATAGCACCAGAATGACATTTTGTTATTGCTGTTGATTTTGAATGCACAGAGCCTTTTACATGTTCTATACATGCACTCTACTACTAAGTCATATTTGCTGTTGAAAGAGCAAGACCTAGTTCATGGATGGTGCCCAACATGAGCTTTTTCCTCTTTCACACATGTTAAGTGATGTCATTTTGTTCTCTAAATCAGTGCTGTTATGCTTGCTAGTTGGTCTTGCAATATTTCTTCCTCTTTGGCCACTTTACAGTCATGATTTTAATTAAAGTAAGAGGTAAAATGTCACCAAAAATTGTGAAATGTTGCTGTGGATGTCAAAAGAGTAACAGTGGCAATACATGATGGAGCATAAGGCACATGCACTTTGTGAGAGATGGTGGCAGCCACGTGCAATATCCTTTATCCCTGCATGTGCCCAGAACTGTCATGTCACACACATGACACACATTTGCAAAAAAAATTAGTAGCTACATTCCAATCTTTTGGGTTCTTGTAGTTCTTAAGGGAGGGTACAGTAGTTGTGTGATGCAGTTTTCCTGTTAGAACACATATTAATGTATAAATAATATCCCCAGTAATTGAGCTCTATGTTCTGAGCATAACGTAATGTTTACCCACTTTGAATGTTTTTATGTGTGGTTTGTGGAAACATATGGAAGAGGTCAAGTGTACATAATTTGGGGATTATATAACCTGTGGGGAGGGGGACTGTATTATCAATGTTCTTGTTAATGTAGTTTTCTCTCTGTTTGTTTGTTTTAGGGCACGCCGGAATTGAGACATGAATAATAAGAATTAACCAAGAGATATGGTAACCATATTATTGTAGTTTTAGTTGAAACTAGTACTTCTGCAGGGTAGATTTTTATTGCATTATAAAATGTGGTAAATCCTTTGACACTAGAATTCAGTGCCTGGTGTGATGTGCAGGAGAATGCACTTTAAATAAATGGTGATCATCCATGCTTAACATTATGTGCCAAAGGAGTAATCTAAGATTGAGGTACACTAAAGGCCCAGGAAGCCAGTATAGAAAATGTAGAAACAGCATATGACAGAATTTCTGTCTTTGAAGAGGGTTGCAAGAACCCTGTC
>Ga0123355_10008969_pt1 | contig 15155 bp, 6 predicted proteins | sample TergutEmb28metaG_3_FD_89872 | JGI IMG/M metagenome (GOLD analysis project Ga0123355, IMG submission 89872) | Embiratermes neotenicus P1 segment gut microbial communities from Petit-Saut dam, French Guiana - Emb289 P1 | ecosystem: Host-associated > Arthropoda: Insects > Digestive system > Gut ...
CACACTTCGAACCAGATACAACCCATGAAGTAACTCAACGAATTAGTTGCAAGCTCCTGAGGATGGATGTATTAACGTCCGAAACATGTTGAGCACTGAATAAAGTAATAATAAAACAAGTGGTATCAAGTTGGTCTCTATTTATTCAACTATAATAGAGTAACTATGCAAGAAATCTAAGAAATTAACAAGGGGTCTGCAATATTTTGGAATATGTCGACTCGTCAGTGGGTGGCTGGTACCCGAAGTTTTAAGGCAAAATAGCGACATTATGTTGAAGGGTCCAAACATCCATTTCTCACGGACATTTCAGCCTTTGAAGACGAGACCAGCATCATAACTTGACAGAAAAATTACCCACTTAAACGGCGTATCAACCCCGAAGAAAAGAGACCTTAACTGCACCAACACAAAAGGGCAAAAGCTCGTTATATCTTGAAGTTAGGAGCGTAACTCTTAAAAACCTGCCTGCGTGGATTTGCAGTCCAACAGATATGGTACTATTTTTGTTGTCATACAATCTTTTTTGTGAAGGACTTACTCAAATACAGAATTCACGTACATTAAATTTGCTAATTTTACCACAACGATTAGTGTCGTGATTGTGTTAGTATGTGTAGATATACAATATTGTATACGCCACGTGTACGTATTTGTAGGATATCTCTTATGACGCTTCGCGCTTTCAGTACTGTAGTTACACAGAACACACTTATCTACAATACAAGTAACACTACAGAATACTATTCTTACTTTATTTAAGTAACACACCAACAAATGCACATATAGTCTTTTATAGTCTAAAATTTACATTAAAACACTTAAAACGCCCCTACATGTACGATCATACGATCATCATCAGGGAGCATACTTTGTTCCTTACTAAAGTTACAGTTTAAAACATTCAGTTATTTACTTCATTATATTAATTTGGTACTGTGGCAACATATCTGTAAGTAAAAATAAGTTTACTAAATACTTACAGACATGCTGCCACAGCACCAAATTTATATAACGAAGTAAATAACTGAGTGTTTTAAACTGTAACTTTAGTAAGGAACAAAGTATGCTCCCTGATGATGATCGTATGATCGTACATGTAGGGGCGTTTTAAGTGTTTTAATGTAAATTTTAGATTATAAAAGACTATACATGTGCATTTGTTGGTGTGTTACTTAAATAAACTACAAAATGCACGGTGCAACGATAAAGACTATTCTCTCTCTCATCTAGTCGTTATTCTGCATTACTGAAGAGCAGTACTTCGGCAAAAGCTACGTTTTCTCCAATGTCTGTTAGCTAAAATATTTTGCATACTTAAACTAAAACCGCGCTACTGTGGCTCCAAACGCTCACTTATCGGCATGTTCACGCTTTCACTCATGTGTGATGTTAGGCGATTAGGCAATTCCATCGTCAAGGGCCAAACATTACAAGACGAAATGACCTTCGAAAAAGGGGGAAATAGGCTGTCCCGGAACGTCGGTTAGCCGCTGCCAACATGCATCGTTTAGCGTCTGAGGGGAGCGAAGGCCAAACTACAGTGCGGCGAAAGCCTGAAATATCTGCAAATTGTTAATACGGTTTGTGAAATAACGGCACGGGGCTGGGATGAAAAGAGAAGGCATGAATTTCATACTAGATTGCCTGATAATCCGTCAGAGAGTACAAAGTTCAAATGGAGCTTACACAGACGGTACTGTGTTTTCATAAGACCACTCAATTTCTTTTAAGAAGGAGAGGAAAGCTAAAAAAATCGATATCGATATATTAGACAAACTTTTTCTCTAAAACACTGGCCTGTTTATGCCGCACCACACGGCGTTATATTAAAGAATTGTCACCTTCATGATGACAATTGTGAGAAATTCAAAACCCAGGTAAGCTGAGATTGACTGCCATACTTAAGATATTTTCCTTTGTTAGTTATTGAGAAAGATAATAAGTATTCAGAATTACACGCTCATGTTGGAAAGTCCAATCTTCTTTCAAAGAATTGAAGCCTATAAAATAGAATTAAATTGAACAAGTTATGAGCTGTTACCACCGAATATAAAGAATATAGAACATGTGTCAGCGTTGAACAGGATCCCTGCTTTGTTATATCCTCAAACAACGAAGCTTTACCGCAGAGAAAACTTGCACCCGCCGGAATATGCCGTGAAAACTACGGTGTTCAGGGTAGCAAAAGGAGATGGAATGTGACATAATTTTGGAAATTCCTACATAGTTTTTCTGTATATTCCGAACATTATCCGGGTTTAAATGTGGAAACAAGGACATTTTTGTCCACAGAGGTAATGTAAATTTGAGGGGTGGTAAAAGAGCTTATACATAAATGCATTAAAAATTGTCTTAAAGGGCCAACGTAAAAAACGAACGAAAGGAGGGAAGTGCCTGTTTGCAGCAACCTGTTTTACAAAGAATAAGAAAATTTGTATATATAATACACGAACATTCGTTCAAATTGTAGACGAGAAGAAGGTAATCGTCCGTAATAATTTACTAAAGCCTTCTGTAATATAAACGTCTGGCCTCTTTCGCAAACCGCCGACAGATATGTTAATATTCACCGTAATGATTAGGCACTATTCCACACAAGGAAGAAAGTTGTCTTCCTTCCGTAACTTGTTAAAGTTTTTGTATCGAATACCTCAAGATTTTTCAATTTGCGTGTTTGTTGTTTTACACCATACTTTTAGACATTTTAAGCCACATTTCTTACAGAGCTTAGATCCACTAAAATTAGCCACCACAACAATTTAATTGGTCGTATGAACAGATTGCAGCACAGTTTTGGGCAGTATTTTGTCCGGGCTGCAGGCTATAGCCTGCTATCCGCACCTAACTTCCAACCAACAGCAACCCAAGAAACGGGGCGGCACATATGGTAATCAGCACTATAGTCGTGAGCTCCTGATGATGGGCACAGTAGTGCCCGAAACATGTTGAGCCTATAAGAACTACAATAACACATTAAGTAGCATCTAGTTGGTTCTTATTCTTCAGTTAACATGCCGATCGTTGGGAGAACACACAAATAATTTGGACATCATCGCTTTTCGGACGTTTCACAATTGCTGTCCACATATTCGGGATGTATAAATGCAGTTTCATAACTGATATCTCTGATTCCAAGACACTGCAAATAATATTTAATTTTCCTGACTGACAACTAGCGAACGAGTATACAAGTAACCTAATTCATTAAACTTACTTTGCTACACGATAAGTGAATTTCCTTGGAAAGCCACAAAGAAAGGACAACTGGCAGCAGGAGTTCATGGTGTGAAGTCAGGAGGGGATACATGAGATGTCGGTGGACCAGTCGGTTTCGTAAAATTTGAATTTAACAGTGATTTGAAACTAGTTGTACGAAGAATGAACATAAACGTATAAAAATTAAAACTGAACGGAAAAAAGAGAGGGAATCTACGAAATTCGAAGAAACAGATGAACTGGCTCTTGTCATAATAAATGGAAAAACTCTCCTGCTAAGTTATATCCAACAAGCAGCATCTCAGTCTGTGGAGGATTTGGACGAAGTGGATAATTGTGTTGCACTTTTTTACGTTAGTCACACAAGTTCCTTTCATAATATGGGAAATGGGATTCTCCATAGAACTCTGTGATCTGTTATCAAGAAATGGAAATGTCAGAAAAGTAAACTCTGTCACGAAGTTTCTAAAACTTGCTGCAGTAATTACTTACTGTATTCTGCACAGCTGTATCACGCGATTTGAAATTCAGTGTGTTCTCTTCCCTGGTGGCAATTGCTACGTAAAATTCTTCTTTAAAATTCGTTAAATTGATGGACTTTTCCATTGCTTAATATATTAAGAGTAAAAACATTAGCACACACCTAGGTCTAAGTCTGCATAGTGAGGCTAGCGTAGGCTTTTAATTAATAATTGTAGTATTTAGTTATCATTTCTTAGAATTATTTTACCACTGCGAGGCAGTATACGTCACATGTGTCACGTGTATACATAATCTAAAAACGTAAACCCATTAAGACGATTGCAATCATTCACAAGTAGACAACACCTCTTGTAAGATTCGTTGATTCATTTATGTTTGCCTCCATTCACAATTTCGCCGGTCTGGTTACAAAGTTCAGTATTAGCTGCCATCAAAACTAAACCAATACAAACTTCTTGCAGCTGCCATGTTTTTCTAAGATTTGAAGTTAATGTATAGGTGACTCTGAAAGTCACTCTCTTCTGCAATGTTACACTGTGCAGCCTGTTAGAAAGTACCAAGGCGTCGGATCAAATTTGTTGCCCCATCTTCAGAGTAGAAGAATAAGACAAGGTTATAGGTTTTGCTGAAAATTTAGACATGTTTGTTAGGGATTTGTTTAGTTTGTTAGTCAATTTTATAGTAATTCTTTAATAAAAAGATGAAATTTGAAAGCTGCAGATAAACGCATACCCAATAAGTCATTTTGTCCCTGTCTTTGTTGTGAAAGCTTAAACGAGGCCTAGGAGGATAACGACACAATTTTCTTTCTTTTTATCCATCTGAACTACACATAATATTGAACAAGTCTTAATTGCAAATATTTTTATTTAATTGGACGGAATACATGTTGACTCTATGTATTTCTATATATTTTTTAAAGAATATTAATATTCTGAATTCTTAGATTATAGAAAATAGTAATCTGTAAAAGGTTGTATTGTAACTAAGCACCAAGCATCACGCCACCAGGAAGTGTGACAAACTGGAAGTATATATTTATGCACTCTTACCTCAGATAGCCTAAAACATTAACTGATACAGACGGTTACAAAATGTAGGTATCAATAACTTGATATCAGCTTTTGAAATACCAGAACACCATGAGATACAGTTTCAATTATCTTTACGTCACTTTGTATGGTGGATCTGCCATGTATCTCAGTGCCATGGAATAAATGGACATTAAGTACATGGAATTAATTAAAGGTTTAAATATTAGGTGAAAATGTACACGCGCTCTTCTCGGTTTACACGGACAGATATTCAATATGTGTTTTGACAGAATTAAACAGAAAAAATTAGGTATAAGCGTCTGTTTTTAACTGTGATTATTATTGTGGGAGTTCACCATCGACTTGGTTCTTTTATACCAAACTGTGCCAAAAACGGATCCTCTCTTTAAATGCCTGTGATATGGGAAACCCCAAGATGATGGACAATTTCCAAAACTAATCAACGTTTATTGCATTAAACAGTCGCCGAAATCCTTTAAATGTTTAACACGTGTTCTTGAATTCGATTACTTTTGCTATATACGTTACTCGTTTTACCGTAAGGTTTCACTGTATTTACAACAAATAGAAGGAGACGAGTTAAGATCTGCGCTCTTTAGGGATTTTACGCAGGGTCGAATAGTAGTTTCTTACCGACGTCTCGGAAAAACCTGTCGGTCCCATCCTCTTTTCGGGGTATTTAGTGCGTTAGTATGGGCTGTTAGGGTCTTAGTTTCCGACAGCGGAAAGGTATAATCTTACTGCCCAGCGAAAGTCATTCCAATTTTGTAGGTGTTATTTTTCTACAAATAAACCATCAGAATGGCTGGTATTATTTTGAAGTAGCAAACATATTAATGCCTCTTAATGCAGAGCTTGATAGCCCTATTTTACTGACGTAATATTCGTTTAAATTTTTGAAACAAATGTTAAGATATTTTCTTGGAATAAAAGAAAAGTTTGAAGATAAATCTCCTCTCAGATATGAAATCTATTATCCTTTAATAAATTTAATGTTTCAGAAAAATAAGTTTTTGCCTCTTCAGACCCCATCAAAATCTTTTTCGTTTGGTTACTGTAATACATCTTTATAGGCATCATGACGCTTCTTTGTGTCCTATCACTGCTTATCATGTTTCTGAGGTACATATCTGTGCTGCAGGAGCGTGCCGATATAAGAAGATTATCCAACATATCTTATACTTCTGTCCTACAATAATATTTCCCTAAGCATTAATTACTTTGGGAAGAGACTTAAGTGTAATTCTGAAATGTAATAGCAACCCTACATTTATACACTTACTGTAACACACAAATTAATATTCATCTATTTTCCCTTTGCTATACAATACTATAAACAAACACCGTGTTAAGCCAATCACATGTAGCCAATCTTTAGTCTTCTAACGAATATGTAGATCTTCCTCAGTCCAAATTCTATTTTTGCAAGAGAACAGGGATGGGGTCATTCTCCAAAATTTAGTGTTATATGATGGTGTAATTCAATCATCAAACGATAAAACCCAATTGAAACGCAAGAGTTATAACAAGAACTGTTACAGCATTGCAATAAAGGGCTAAATTCTGTGACTTTTCACTTTAAAAGAAGAGAAATTTCGGTATGTTATAGGCTTACACGTTTATTATAACTGTCGACAGTCGCAATGCAAGAGTAGTTTAGAAAATTTATTATTTTACACATTTTTCCGGAATAAAAGTTACGTGCCGTCCATTTCAGGCAAATTCCCAAACGTACCTCCCATTGTGTAAATAATGTGCTTAGTGCTTCCAGCGGCAGATAGAACATGGCGTAATATATATTCATTTAACAAAATTAGAGGATTGCGTAACGCAAAATAAAATGAAAAGAAATTTTTTAAACAATTTGCTCACATCTTGCTGTGCTGCCGCTGCTGAATCATCACACATGTTTCGATTATAAAATAGAGTGACTTTCATTTTTGTGTAAGATATTTGGGTATGATATATATCATACCATGATGGTGGGTATTGTTGGCAATTCCGATTTATGCTCAATTCCTTCTGCTCAGTTTCTTTTTGATAAAATTACATTATGACCCAAAATAACTGGCCTGTGGTTTATTTAATAAACGTTCTATTGGCTTTCTCTCTAGGAAAGTTTTCCATTTTATTGTACTTAGGCTTACTTGTATAAAGTTTCTTTAAGAAAAATGGGCCAAGCTTGAGAGTGGACGGGACTCTAGGGACTATTTTTGAAATCAGGAAATTGTGTGGGTTTTTGTACGTGGACTGCATGCAAGACTTTGCAATGAGGAGAGATACAGATAACAAGAAAAGTAAGTTTGATGACAAGAGGAGTTAAAAAAGGAAACTTTATCAAATAAAAAATTTAATGAAAATCCAAGGTGTGGGCTATGACATCGGACTGCATATTCAATTCCGGGTCACTGACGACAGACGTCGAGGAATTACAGAGGAATAAATTTAATTGAAAGGGCGCACAGGAGGTTAGGTGGAAAAAGCATGGCACTGGAAGAACAGAGAATTGTATTGTTTGTGGGAAAGGAAATGAAAATTATCAATTAGGAACAGGACGTTTTGTACGCTAGATATCCTAATAGTGTGAGCAGTTAAGAGAGTAGAGTTTGTTAGTGACAGGAAATCGTAAACAGGACTGAGAATTCTCTGGTGTGATATAATTGTTCTGGATGCGCACGCACCAAATGGGAAAAAGCGCGTTGACTCAAATTAGAGTTTTTGAAGAATTAAAACAGTTGTTTTACGAAAACTGACATACTTGATTTGCCGCCAGCCACAACAAATTTTATTAGTCTTTTCAATAAATACATACTATAGTTCTTTCTTGATACGTAAATTTTAGATTCTCTATTGTGTGTATTTGGACCCAGAAGAAGTGTTTTTAATGTTGATATTTTAAAATTTTGGAATTTAAACACTGTTTGGTTAAATGCATCGCATTTAAGTACTTTGTGTTGATGATGTCAGCTTGTCTAACTGTAACAATTTTTTGTAAAATTCACCTCATTGTGGTATATTGTATTAAAACTGGCAGATGTACTGCTGTCAACCACAACAAATTGTATAATGAAATTTGTTTTATGTCTATTTTAATTTTATGTTTTGTTGACCGTGCATCCCTGAATAATCATTTTTAAGTGAAGCCAACTAAGTGCACAATAATTCTTAGTATATTTATTTCAACTTTTCTACATGTTAGGGCAACTATGTGCCCATTATCTGTAGAATGTGCTGTATCTATGCGGCACTGTTTTTTTCACTCTCTATGGGTGAGACAGCGACCCATAAAGAGTGAAAATACCAGTGTCGCATAGATACAGTAATTTCTCCTGATGATGGGCACATAGTTGCCCGAAACATGTAGAGAAATTTAAATAAATATACTAAGAAGTACTGTGCATCTAGTTGGCTTCATTTTAAAAAGAAAAAATTCCATTTTAATACGTATTATACACCACAACTGGATGAATTTTACAAAATAGAAAATATTCTATCGTTTTTCTAAACAGCATAGAAAAATTTCGTTGGGAGGTTTTAAAGGAATATTGAAGATAGAGGATATTTTCCAACCAACAACTGGGAATGAGATTTTATACGAGGATAGCAATGAAAATGTTGTTAGAATAGTAAACTTGGCCACACTAAAATCCTTGTTGTTAAGAACAGAATGTTTCACTACCGATACATTCGTAAAAACACCTGTTACTCTTCTGATGGAAAGTCTCGTATCGATTGATCGTTTATTGGTATATAGGAGATGGCATGCATGCATGCATGCACACTCCATGCACGATATTCCAAGGGAGCTGACTACGATACTGTTCACACTAGCTGGTGGTTGCAGAGGTCAGGGAAAGCCGTCGGTAAATAAACAAGCAGCACGAAAGATTAATGTGAAGAGATTCAAACGCAAGTGGCTGAGCGAGTTGAAATTTAGGAAACAGTACCGAATTATGATTTCAAATATACAAGCAGCAGAGCCACTAGTGCCTGAGTCCACTGCCGTTCAGCTTCAGATGCAAACTGAAAATACAAAAAGACAAATTACCAGGTCCTGATCTACCAGAAAATTTGATCACAACACAAGATAGGAAAATTCGGCCTGAGATCCACACACCTATTAATTATATTTGGAAAAAGTAAGAATTTCCTTAGGAGAGGAAGGAGTAGATAATTATACCTCGTTTTAAGAAGGGTGGTAACACAGACTGCATTAAGTATAGATGCATATCTCTTTATCAACTGTATATAAATTTGTATCCAACGTCCCTCCGTTATGGTTAACTCCATATGCACAGAAAATGTTTTAGATCACCAACGTGGATTTCGAGGCAACAGGTCAACTACTGATCATATATTCTGCATTCGTAAAAAACTTGAGAAAAAATGTGAGTACAGTGAAGGAGTGAGTCAGCTGTTTATAGATTTCAAGAAAGCCTAATACTCAGTTAGGAGGGAGGTCTTACATAATATCCTCTTGGAGTGTTGTATCCTCTTGAAACTGGCAAGGCTAACAAAAATGTGTCTGAATGAAGCCTATAGCAGGGTCCGCGTAGGTCAAATAAGGTTCTGACATATTTCTCCTTAAGAGTGGTTTCAAAACAAGTGATGATTCCTATCGCCATTGCATTTCAACTTTCCTTTAGAGTATGCCAAAAGGAAGGTTCAGGTAAACCACGTGATCTTGAAATTAAGTAGTACTTATTCAGTGATGAGGCCATTTTCATGAACTAGAAATTAATTGTTTGAATTTAGAGGGTGACATGGTATAGGAAGCACTTTGTTAATAACAAATAACTGTAACTGCCTGGCAGTTATCTACTTAGTGTAATATATACTGCATAAAACGGCAAGTACGCATTTTAAGCCTACACTAATTTAGGAGCTCTTACCAGTCACTTGTCTGATTCATCTCCGTCCCATTCTGTTGCACCTCGTGAGGTGCTTCACGCATCTGACAACAGTTTCGTAGTAAATATCCTATAGGGAAAACATATTAATGTGCATTGTTTCGATATATCTTGAAGTTACCTGCTTCGTAACACCATTACATATTTCGTATTATTTTCCCGTTCATTGTGAATGAGTACAGTTCTTAGTACCAACAACTGCACACGTTGTACTAATACATATTTCGTCTCATCTGGCTCCAACACCTTTCGGCTGATCGCCATACACAGGGAGTTCACAACCAGACAGCTCAATGCTCACAGCAATAAATTAAGTTGAACTATGTATTAGTATTTTTTGTGCATTTTTTGGTGCTAAGAGATTTTAACTGTTACATATAATTCGAAGACCCTTGTCCCAGTTTATGGACACAATTCAGATTCCAAGTAATGAAGAGTATAATTTGGATTCGTCAGAATAGGTAAATACTGACTTACACTCTGACATAGTACACAGAAATCTAGTTGTGTATCAGAAGTATAACCATATTCTCAATGATAATACATATTGTAAATAAGCGTTCATTGTGGTGCTGCAGTATGAAGTATATTTCTACTGTCAGAAGGTAATGTATTCACTTGTGGTTTCTGAGTTACTGTACTAAAATATTTACACATAAAGTATGACGCAAAATTGGAGTAGTACTTACACATCGTCGTGTTTCTATGTTTAGTCTACTGTAGAGATAGGGGATTCAGAGTGACAGAGATGCCTTAGATGTATGTTGACGTCAGCAAAGTGTAAATATTGCATCTTTCCTTGCTTTCACTCTCCTATTTTACATATGGCATATCCATAACTGGTAGCAACCACAACTCCGCTGACATAGTACTTCCTGAAACACGTATTTCGTTCTCATCTTACGTCATTATTAAATGACATTTACACAGCAAAGTGAGGTATGTTGGAGTTACACTTACGGTGACTGTTATGCGGCTTATCTGAAAATCACTGTCACTAATACAGCCGCAACCCGTGGGACCATGCTGCCCAATGTGTCAAATTACAAGAAGCTTGAAAGTTATTACTCAGCTCCATCTAATACCGAGGTGGAATAGGATTGGAGATTTATCCCCACGCGTCCATGTAACAATACGATGTGACCCTGATGAAGAAAACTTTGAAATTGGCTAGTGTACAGGAATTAACCAACAAGCTCTGGTATTGACGTTCAGTAGATATTTAATTCTTACTATATATATATCAGCCTAGAAGTAAACAGCAGTATAAAAAATAATTTAATTTAACCCCACTCATAATTTCGAGCCGAATTTTTTATTTCTTCAGTTGCAAGTTACGTACTCTTATTTTTATTGGTACTTTTGTTCAGGAATGTTGCTGTGATAGATTGATATATCGGTAGTTTGTTGCACTTTATTGGTAGTTTATTCCACTTTATTTCTCCTCAGACATTGTCTCCCCTTACTCTGTTCTATTGCTCTTCAAGATGGTTTTGGCTTTTGGTGTTATTAATATTGCTGATATTAAAACCATTAGAATAAAACTATTCATCCCGAATAAAGCAAGCCACATCTCCTAGAAGTGACTATATTTTTGTGAGCACTGCCTTCAAGCCTACTTTATTTGGCAACATAAGATCATTTCTTTTATATGATTCACGGCTACACCCCAAGTCATCATTTTACATATACACTACATAAAACGCTCTTATACCCGTAATTTTATAATTTTGTAATTATTTTTATACTTATTACAATTAATATAAAGAATGCATGCAACAATTTTGAGACCTCAACCTGAGGGACCATCGATTTGAGTTGCAAAGCTTTATTTTTCTCCTTTCTTATTCACAGGGTGAAGAAGGATTTTTGACAGCCTAGAACTGTACATGTAGCTGGTTTTATAGCACTAAAAATAAGTTGTGTTTGACTCATACTTTTGGTTTATTGTCTCAATTATTTTTCTCAATATCCTAATAAATTTGTAGTGTGTTATGATACACAGAACATGACTTAAACGTACATTCGATAGTTTTACATGAATAACGAATAAATTTGAGAGTCTGGTAGCAGGATTCTAAGAAATATTTGAGCCTGTGTGACAGAGAGCAGCAGAAGGCTTGAGACAACTGTCTAATTGAATAGTAAAGAGTTCCATTCGACATATTCTCCAGATATTATTAGGCGGAAGATACCGGTCATCTGTATCATTAAACCGCGTGTAGTTTTGTAATATAACTAGCGTCATATACCAAATACTGTAATAATGTCATCAAATCTTGCATTCAAACTTTGATAAAATAGAGGTGATATTATGGAAAGAACACGTGTTACACTTTGGAGTAATATAACGGCAGAATAATAAAAACCGAAACTTAAAAAAATAGTAAGAAAGTGTGTACAACAATCCAAGCTCAAGACAAGATCCATTAGCTGATTCTTGTCATGAAGGAAACAAATTTCCAGTCTGCACGACAAACTAGGAATGTCTTGCATAGTGAGGCAATTGTTAGATACGCAGGACGGAAAGTGGCCCGACGAGTTAGCTACATATAGGAAGGGACATGATTACAAAATCCGTAGAATTTTCATTCAGTTTATGCACAGATAGCTTGAATGTGTTCTCACGAACATTTCGAAACAATCGTTTAATTATAATGGAGCAGTGAGAAAGCTAGAAGCAAATGTTAATAAAAATCCAACTAGATGCAACAGTATGCAGATATGTATTTACTTCAAAGTCACTCTACGTGTTTTGAGTGTCACAACACCCATCATCAGGAGTACCAAAAAATGTAACCGTAGCCTTCCCCCCCAATGTGGCCAATGGCCACGTTGGAGGGAAGTAACTTTACCGATATTATGACCTGTACCGGAGGCTGCGGTTACAGTTTTTAGTACTCCTGATGATGGGTGCTGTGACACCCGAACCATGTAGAGTGATTTTGCAGTAAATAAATTTCTGCATACTGTTGGATCCAGTTGGAGTTTTATTAATATTGAATTATGATGCACGGAACCATGAGTTTAAAATTTTAGATGCAAATGTTTAAACATCTGATAATTTAAGAAACATATTTATTTATTAAAAATACACGTATTATCTAATCACTGCGTGTTTTTTTAAAGCTATTTGAAGATTTGCCTGCACTCTTTCATAAAAAATGCATATAATAGTCGTCAATACTGAAGTCAATAGGAGGGCCGCCTATTAAGATATTTTCACCCTCCGAAATAACATTTCAGGATATGGTTTTAAAATTTCAGACAGAATTCTAGCTTTATTTGGGTCCTATAGCACATGTCTTCAAGCCAAGAACTGATATTAGTTCCTGGCGGCTGTCAGTTGACACATCAAAAAAGAAAGTTATCTTCCATCATATTTAAGGTCTCATCGTATCCAATATTAAAAGAACTCCGTATTAACAACACAAGCAAGTCAGTTAATTCCGTAGAGGGACGTCATTGTCGCGCATTTTAAAGTCCTTACAAAAATAAGTTCCCTTTGTATTCATACTAACTACTTTTCTAATGTTAAACCTTATCTATATACGGTAAAGGTAAGGTAAGGTAAAGTGCACCCTTGTACAGGCACTGAGGCTCTGTACAAGCCGTATGGCCCATAGGGGGAGTAGAGGTTTAGCTCTACTCTTTCTTGACCGCGGGAATAGAAGGGAGTGATTGGTCAACAGCACACCCCGGCCGCTCTTTACCCCGGGAAAGAACCGGTACACATCTCGACCGCACCGGCATTCGATCCCCGGACCGTCCAGCCCGTAGCCAGTCGCTATACCGACTACACTACCCGGCCCACATGTGTATAGGGTAACCGTGTGGATTTCAAGGAAAAATTGGAAAATGAAACGTGTTCGCCTATCAGCAATTGGACATGGTTGTTTCCATTAGCAAATTTATTTATGCGTTAGTTCTCATATAGGACAAGATATAACGAAAATGTTTCGTAATAAAGGAGCCCAATTGCCTGACAATTAAACTAATTATTTTATTAAATAAGTGTGACGACTATGTAGAGCATTATGAGTGTTTAATCTCAAAAGGATATTATTTATTGACTGACACATGATGATGTTACCAAAACCTCAGATTGTACAACATGAAATTTGTAGCTTTTAACGAAAGGAGAATAAGAACAGTGCGGAAGGAAATTGCTGTGGCCCGGATTTCACTTGGAGTTAGTGAGAAAAACAACCAAACCTTGAAGGACATAATACATATTTTGGCACACATTCAAATGGCCACCTCCAAAATACGAGTAAAATTCAAAACTTTATCACCTGAGGAAAGTACTCGGTAGTCATTTACAGAACACTCGTCGGCAAAGTAATTGTTTCGCTCCCTGTTAATAAACTGAGGTTGAATATTATAGTTTTGACATTGCTGAAACCAAATATGAGAATAAAATTGCCATGGAACCCACCAAATGTTGTAAGGAGAAGGGATTAAAGTCAAAAACTAGGTTTGTGACTAAATAAAGTACCCTTTTGGTTTGTGGTTACAATATACATTTTGAAATAATGAGCAATATCTCTATATACGGCATCCTAACTACCAAAAAATGGTCGTTAAACACTCACTTCCCTTCTTTTGCCTCTTATATCCTCCAGTTGTTGCTGTCAGCAATAGTCAGATAACACATTTGGACCCCATTTTCTACTCTACTTCGTCTCCATTCGGGACATGTCCTCATCGAAACTTTCGACATCTTCATCGGAGACGGTTTCAATTTTCTTTTTAGGGACAATGTCCAAATGGGAGTGCAAAAAATGGTGTTTCATTGACATTTTACACCTTACAGTGCGGTATGATGAAATTAGCTCCTACACAAACTCACTGTAATCTTCCGCTTTTTCATTGTGCAGAAAGATTCTGCAGATTTTTTCAAATGTCTCCCAGGCTGTTCTGTCCGTAGCATATAGTTTTATACTAAAGTCTGGTCCACGAATATTTGTTTATTTTGTGAGCAAACTAAAATTCTTTCTTTTATTTTGGCCTCACTCATTTTGCCAAATTTTTACCTTGAATAGACAAACCTTTCGCTTTCTTTATCCGTCGCCTTTAACAGTCCTTGAACACGAGCTGTAGCAAATCCTCGGTGCCCAAACGTTAGAATGGTCTCAAGCGTTATAGCCAAAATATAGTTCATAGTTGAATATAGAGAGACAAACTTGATGTCACTTGCTTTATTATTTCATTATTAAATGCTCAACATGTTTCGGATGTTAATACATCCATCCTCAGGAGCTTGCGACTTATTTGTTGAGTTATTACATGGGTTGTATTGTTAGTGCCTCAGCCTGCATACGGATACCACACCACCACAACCAAACCACAACGGAACACCAACACACATCGAACCAGAGCAATACAACCCATGAAATAACTCAACAAATAAGTCGCAAGCTCCTGAGGATGGATGTATTAAAATCCGAAACATGTTGAGCATTAAATAAAGAAATAATAAAGCAAG
>Ga0123355_10008970_pt1 | contig 15154 bp, 8 predicted proteins | sample TergutEmb28metaG_3_FD_89872 | JGI IMG/M metagenome (GOLD analysis project Ga0123355, IMG submission 89872) | Embiratermes neotenicus P1 segment gut microbial communities from Petit-Saut dam, French Guiana - Emb289 P1 | ecosystem: Host-associated > Arthropoda: Insects > Digestive system > Gut ...
GGTTTGCACAGGGTTCTAGTGGGGAAACCTGAGGGAAAGAGACCATTGGGGAGACCCAGACGTAGATGGGAGGATAATATTAAGATGGATCTTCGGGAAGTGGCAGGGGGTGGAGGCTGGATGGAGTTGGCTCAGGATAGGTACAGACGGCGGGCACTTGTGAATACGGTGATGAACTTTCGGGTTCCATAAAGTGCGGGGAATTTCTTGACTGGCTGCAGAACCAGTTAGCTTCTCAAGCAGGACTCTGCTCCATGGAGTAAATAAGTATTAATTGTTGTACTAGCCCGATGACGGATTATTCATTCCGAAACATTTATCTATTTGGAGTGGAAAAATATATGTTGTGTTTCGACAGACGATCTATTATCTCTTACTGAGTTTACAAACACAACGGCATGTGCTGTATCAAGTTGATAAATTTGCCAGTTTCTACTCATAATTAACCTATAATACAGTTCACAGGAACTGCATGATCTAAGGTTTCTGCCTTCTACTGCTCGAACACTGAGATCACTGGCTAGAATCCCAGTAGGGCGTTTGGACCATGTCCTCGGCTTTTCTTTGTTTGGTCGGGTGTAATAGGAGGCCTTGCGACGGGCCAGAAGTCAAACAGATTTTGCAGTATTCACTGTTAGATAATTAATTCTGAATCTTAACAGGACAGAAGGCCTAATCCGTTTAGTAGCCTACACTCAGTTCGGACAAGAGGCTGAAAGCTATGAGAAGTGGGACATGTCAATCTTTCTTATCTTAACGCAAGTGCTGATAATCGATGGTGCATTTTATTGAAACAAAACTAAAGTCTGTCAATTAAATCACGGAAGTTTAACCCTCACACGTGCTGTAAATTAAATGCACTACCTATACATATATATATATATAAAGTGGCGTGCACACAAGGAAAGGGCCCTTAGACCTGAATCTAGTTAAAATAAAATGTCATTACCGAAACTTTTGTTATGTAAAGCGTTCCTCAAGCACGCCATTAAGGCCTATTGAGGAGTGTAGATATAGCTCCACACATTCTTAACGTCGACCCTAGACTGAGGTGAGTGGGAGGCCTCACACCTTAGTCGTTTTACCAGCAGGGAAACGGTGCCAATTCACACTGAGTAGGAAAGTGGGTGGGCCCCACAGCCGGTCTGGACGCTTTGGGATACAGAAAAATCGGTTGTTCCTGCAGGGAATCAAACCTCGATTCCTTGCTCGCATGGTCTGTAGCCTAGTCACTGTACCGACTACTCCACGCTTTTACGTGAATATATGATTTTCTTGCTCTTTGGGTAAATCATATGAGTATACTCCGAAAACGAATCGCTGAAAAAATTCTGGCATCCGGAGAAGATGTATTGGTTTATCACGGAACAAACCAGGTTCTTTCGCATGTTTCACAATATCGATTCGGATAACAAATTATGCAATTTACGTTTAAAAAATGTAAATAACGGAATCATTAAAATATAGAAAGAAAACCTGCCTTCGTTGTGCCTTGTCCGTCTTACGTTATAATTCCTCTCACAGCAACAACGCCTGATAAGCCGCCAGACTTATCCTACTAGCTGGTTGGGAATTAAAAGCAGCTTTCTATCTCAACTAGTAGGTGACGTGTTTACCCATCACGTCATTCTTCCATGAATGATGGGCTTCACTGCGTCTCCACAGCCCGATAACCGCTCCTACCTTCTTGCGAATGCCACATAGACAGCAGTTTTCCTTACTGCGCATCGAAAAGGCGGGTGGGGATTTCGACTGCTGCTTAAAGAATGAAGATCCGTGTGATGCATCAACACACTGGACAACGGCGCACGAGACGGCAAGGCATTTCTACAGCAGCAGCTCTCCCCTCCCAACCTTTGATCAGTCTGACATATCCGCCCCTCATTTGGAAGGTCCGGTGCTCGAAACCGGCCTGCCTAGTCACAGGTTACTTAGTGACACCGTACCACATGCTGAGCTTTTTTAACGTTGAATGTAAGTAGGTAACTGAACTGTGACTGGATAAAAGGGGAAAGAAGAAGCGATCTACGTTCGATTCTCCCCTCGAGGAAATTAGGGACTAACGAGCTCCTCACTCGAGATACTGGATACTGTCCAGCACTATAAATCTAATTGCCAGTTACATGCTGATGACGTTGATTCTTAAGTGATCTTAACAGTGATCTTTCAGTAACATATGTACAGTGTAAAATGAAATACGATTACTGGGAATGGTGGTTAGGGTGGGATTTGGATGGGGGCAGTCATGACAGTCTACCCCATCATTCTCAATAAAGGAATACAAGAAATGACGAAAACCCTCAGTCGATATAGCAATTAACTGGTCCGAGACTCAAACCAGATACGCCGTCTCCTGAATACGATTCGCTCATTTCGGGAACATTAGCGCCGACCTACATCCTTGGAGAACACCGTATACTGAAGTTAGTAATCTGCAAAAATGATAGGGTCTGGTGAAGCGGCCCAAAATGCAGTGCTTACAGAATCCAAATCAAAGCAATGTAAATAATCTAAACAATGTAAGACACGATGCTAGTAGATATTTCAGGGGAAAAAAGAAAGAATATCTAAAACCTAAAATTGTTGAACTTCAAATTACCAGTAAGATAAAAAAAAATCAGAGACTTGTATAGGGGCATCAGTGACTTCAAGAAGGGTTACTTACCGGCCTAGAACTAATATAGTAGAAGGCGAGAATGGTGATTTGGTTACAGACTCCACATAATTTTGGATAGGTGGAGGAACCATTTCTCTCACCTATTGAGTGTACATGGGGTTAGTGATGTTAGGAAGATAGAAATACATACAGCAGAGCCAGCAGTGCCCTAGCCGAGTGCTCTTGAGGTTCATGTGGCTGTTGGAAAGCTAAAAAGACACAAATCACCAGGCATGGATAAAATCCCAACACAGTTTATTAAAGCAGGGGGTAGAACAACTCGCTCTGAGATCCAAAAGCTGAAAAATTCTGTTTGGAATGAGGAAAAATTGCCTGCGGAGTGGAAGGAGTCACTCATTGCACATATTTACAAGAAAGGTGACAAAACAGGCTGTAGTAATTATACTGGCATATCGCTTTTGTCAACTACGTAAAAAATTTTATCCAATATCCTCCTCTCAGTGTTAATTCCATATGCAGAAGAAATTACTGGGGGTCATCAGTGTGAATTTCGAGCAGCTGGTCAAATACTAATCATATATTCTGCATTCGTCAAATACTTGAGAAAAAAAATAGGTACACAAATAAGCAGTGCATCAGCTATTTATACTTAAGCAAGCCTCTGATTCAATCGGGAGAAAGCTCTTGTATAATTTTCTCATTGAATTTGGTATCCCCATGAAACTGGTAAGGTTAATAAAAATGTGTCTCAATGAAACCTATAACAGAGTCCGGTCAAGCAAACATTCGTCTGACATGTTTCTTATTACGAATGGTTTCAAACAAGGAGATGCTTTACCACCATTGGTTTTCAACTTTGTTTTAGAGTAAGCCATTAGGAGGGTTCAGGTAAGCCGAGATGGGTTGCAAGTAACCGGTACACATCGGCTTCTAGTTATACTGATAATATTAATACATTGAGCAGAAGCGTACATACTATAAAGCAAATCACAGATGCTTTGGTAGTTGCTAGTAAGAACACTGAACCACAAGTGACTGCTGGTAAAACTAAGTACCTGGTCACATTTGAGATCAGAATGCAGGACGAAGTCAAAATATAAAAACTGATAATAGTTCCTTCGAGAGGGTGGATAATTTCAAATATTTGGGAACAACCATAAAAAATGAACATTCTATTCAGTAAGAAATTAAGAGCAGACTGAAGTTAGGGAATGCTTACTATCTATCATTCGGTGCAGAATTTTTTGTCTTCCAGTTTGCTATCTAAAAATATAAAGATCAAGATATAGGGAACTATAATTTTGCCTGCTGTGTTTATGGGTGTGAAACTTGGTCGTTGACTTTGAGGGAGGAACGTAGGCTAAAGGTGTTTGAGAATAAGGTGCTGAGGAGAATATTTGGGCTTAAGAGGGAAGACATAACAGGGGAGGGGAGAAGACTACATAATGAGGAGCTTAATGATTTGTACTCCTCACCAAATATTATTCGGGTCATCAAATTGAGAAAAATGAAATGGGTGGGGCATGTAGCATATAGCGTATACAGGGTTTTGGGGGGGAAACTTCAAAGCACTTGAAAGACCCAGGCAAAAATGGGAGGATAAAATTAAGATGGATCTTCAGGAAGTAGGATGGAGTGGCATGGACTGAACTTATCTAGCTCAGGATAGGGACAGGTGACGGGCTCTTCTAACGCGGTAATGAACCTTCGGGTTCCATAAAATGCGAGGAATTTCTTGACTAGCTGACAACCGGTTAGCTACTCAAGAAGGACTCCGCTCCATGGAGTAGGCAAGTAAGACAGGGTTTGGTTCCTCGGCACCAGTGGTGTTTCTGTTCTCCTGTGTGTTTTTTTTTTGTGGGGGGGGGGGGGCAAAACGATAATTTTTTCCGACTTTTTTTTAAAATGTATACGAAGATTGGCTTTTGTAATGCAAATTAATAAACTAGCGTCAAAATGTGTGTAATTCAAGTCTGAGTGGCAAGAGTACGTACCGCAACCAACACAATCAGCGTACAAAAAATACAATAAAATGATTAAATTATAATACTGCGCTTACACAACAAAATAAAACAACTTTATGACACCCAATTTCTTTCCTACAACAACCTCTCTTCCTCCACCTCCATCTGTGGGTTGTCTATAAAGCATTCTTATTCGACGTGTTCTCGTTATTATTCGTCTTTCTTTCTTTCTTTCGTCCTACTCACGTGTGAGTTTGTAACAGCTTTCCTCGGTCGCAACGATGAATAAACGAATTTGGACAAAATGAATTTGGTGTCGTAAATACTGAATAAAAAATTTCTGAAATACTTTAAAGCAAACGAGCGAACTGTCTAACAATGAGTTCGCGAATTCGGGGAGGGTTACGGTACAACTCCTCGTGGTAAAGTACAGGGAATTAGTAACGAGAGGGGAAAACCATAATAACTGTACCCTGGCCAGTAGTACGAGATACGGAACAGTAGTATGGGTACCGGGGGTCATTTTCCAGGGGTAAAGCGGCCGAGGAGTGAAGCTGGCCACTCATCTCCCTCCAGCTTCGAGGTTGATAAGTGGAGTTATACCTCTATTCCCCCTACATGCCTTCATGCAGTATAGAAGGACAATTTTATATTTTTACTCCCCATTCATTGTTTAATCGGAAAATGGACCTAAACTGATCACAAAACTAACGGTTGCAAGAGACGGGATTGTTTGACCATGACAAATGTACGCCCCAATAATATTCCGATCTCTGTCTCCAAATTTTGGCCAGTGTAGCCTACAAGATATTTTCTACAACAAAACTGTATATCCCTAAGAACACTCCTGTCATAAGCCTTGTCTCGTGACTCTCGTTCGCCCTAAGTACAATCGCACCGGCTTCTTACTTGCGAAGAAATTTTCTAGCAACGTCAGCAGTGCAGATAATGGCAGATAGTGCTGCCTGACAGCACGTAGTAGCCCACAGAACTACATTAACGACTTCTGAGTCAGCATCCAAGATATTTAGCGGGGCATCTTATGTCGGAGTAGTAGTCTGTTTCTGCTACTCTTTGATTTTTTCCACTGCAGGCTTGTTGCTAGGGAAAAATAATGTGAAAAAAAACATTATATGAGGTTCACAATTTTGTTACGTATCACATTTATAGATGAGTTACATCACCAATCTAAGCGCCGTTGCATTATACCAACTAGAACCCACAATTTTGCCTCGCTGTTTTCTACGGAGCAGATATACGTGGCGTCATCGCACTGTCGCACTACACTTGTTTTCGGAAGGCAGCAGATTCCAATCTACAAACCATGGTCGTGTCTACGTTGTACATCTTGGAGCCACCCATACTGTCACATCCATAAAACTATTTCCACCCCATTCGACGCCATTAACATACAGTATTCAAACAGCGTCCCTAAATACGGTAAAATTACAGCTGTTTCGTTAGGAGGCAAGTTGTGTGTGTGTGTGTGTGTTTTTTTTGTCCGCCTGCCTGTGCTTGTGGACCGGGATAGCTCAGTCGGTACTGCGACTCGATACGGGCTGGACGGTCGGGGGATCGAATCCCGGTGGAGGTGAGATTTTTCGCACCGGTCCAGACCAGCCCTGGGGCCCACCCAGCGTCCTATACAATGGGTACTGGTTCTTTCGCGGGCTAAAGAGGCCGAGGGGTGGCGTTGACCACCAACCCCCATCTAGCGCTGAGGTTAAAAGAAGAGTAGAGCTATACATCTACTCCCCCTCTGAGCCTTCGTGGCCTGTTCTAGGGTGAACTTTTACTTTACTTGGCCTGCCTGCGATTTCTAGTAGCCGCTACAGCGCATGATCTGAGCTCTAAGATTTCAACGCCTTATCGTAAAAGGCATACCCACCTCCAGTTTAATTCACTGCACGCCCCCAGAACATATTTGTCTAGCATCTGTTTTAATATCACACTACATTCTACGCGTTCGTCTTCCATTGAGTCAGAATGGCAATACAATTTTATTTATTTATCCGTCCTATATTTTCCATCTTTTTTCCGTGTTCTTGATTTAATCGCAACACTTTTATATTAGAAGTTAAAAAAGATCCCCAGTACGTTATTTTTCCCGTTACCCCTGCTTAGGTTTCTCTAGGTCAAAATATTCTAAGAACTTCTTGTCTTATTTCGTCTGTCATAATGGAAGACCAAATTTTGCACCAATACAAAAAAAAAGTGTTATATTCCCTTCTGCTGTTTCTCTTACATTTAGCGTCCAAATGATAAAGCTGTCTTTTTAATAATCCTTTTCCGAGAATATTCATAAACGTGCTGTTTGACCTTAAATCTGACCGACCTACCGACATTTTCTCTCACTGTCACATATCCTACTTGCCGCTCGACCCTGTGCTTGTATCTACCTCGTAGACATGCGTGCAGGTTGTGCCGAGTCTAAAAATTCCATATTTGTGTTTCATTTTTTAAGTTTGTGTGTTTTAAGTGTAGTTTAGTTGTCAATTTTAAACGGACTATGTTTTACTTCATTTAGTTCGTTCGGTGAACACAAATAATGTCCTTTATGGATGAGTACGGAATAAATGTTCGCCTTTAAAAATGAAAAATGAAATGGCGTGGGTGAACACCCTAATGAAATGTGCCGCCCACGCTCGTTATGTTCTACCTATTAACTTCCCGAACTGTACGCGCAGTGGTTAACACGCTTTGTAAGCAGAAAGCAGTGGGCTCGAATCCTATCCCCGAAGGTCGGCTGTTCCGACCGAATTCGTAACAATCCCCACTTAGCATAGGCGAATTAGTATCTTCATATACACTACGAAAAACTTCTTCCACGTCACATCCAACTTAGTGTTCATGATAATTCCGTCCCTCGGCGATAGAGATCACCGCTTTCACAAAATGGCCTTCATTAACCAAGCTCCTCGTATCCTCTTTGGAACTGTGTCAATATCATCGCCTATTTCTCTACTGCAAACAAAAATATGGACTAATCGGTCTAGAAAAGGATCCAATTCCGAAATTCCCAAATTAGGCCTAATTTTTGCAGAATTCAAATCACATAGTGATACTTTGTTCTATAACAATATGCACCCTATAAATAAGAAAATTACAAAAAGAGATGCAGCCAGACGATAGATAATGGGCATAGTTATAGTGCAACTAAGATACACTCCTGTTCTATTTATTGCTGTTACATACAATGACGTGATATTCTCATGTTGAGTTTTAGCAATGTAAATAGACTGGCAAGTGCTGCTGGATAACTAAGAAAGAGGTACCAAGATGCTGCAGAAACGACTCTGAAAGTGAACGACAGAATTCAACCACATTTGATTTGGCCGGAAAGTTTGGAATGGCAAGCGGAGTGCAAGAGATTTATACAATATGCGAGCCGAAAGGAAATAACAAACGATATTTGTCAGATAAAATAATTCCCCTGCACAGCTCCTTTAAGTGCTTATAGGACGAAAAATGGCTTGAACAAAAAATAAACTGTAGAGTTGAAGCGCATACTTTTATGGCCAATACACTTTTGCCGAAGTCTTGTGGGTTTCGAAATAGGGAACAAAATTTGTTACGTTAGTATCATCTAAGTCTCCTACCGTCGAAAGCAATTAAACAACGCTTTCTCACTTGAATTCAGTGGCCTGGGATCTTGAGGTTAAACTCGCCTGTATATACTACGAATTTCAGATGATTGAGCAAACGGAACATATTTAGTCCATGACTTACGCTTGTGAGTGCATGCCAAGCCTTTTCTTCTCAATTTTGGTGTCGGCTTTCGTTTTCCTAAACGCCTACAGGTCTCAAAACCCAACACAGCAAGACAACTGTTTAAAGTCGTGGAGCTAGTCTGCACTACTTTTTCTTCGATTCTTCACTTTCACTGATAACAAATTAGTGCATTTATAACACTGTAAAACACATACAATACTGTCAATAAATCACTCTTTCCACCGTTAAGTGTATCCACGACACTACTGATATTGCCACACACAATTATGTAAAAGATTTGCAAACTGCACGCGCACTGCAAAAGGAAAATGGTGGCACTGCAACAGACAACACGGTCACAGAGCAGCCATCTAGTGACGAAAACTATAAGTCACATGAAACACGTTACATAGAGCCTCATCGCGGACTACGTTCCAACTGTCAGTTCTGATTAACAAACATGAGCCACTTGCCATAACAAAATTTTCGTAATTTGCTGGTCACTCAGTGTACTGTATACACATACACTAACAAGGTAAATCTGCAAACAATGTATATAATATGCCCAAATATTCTTGCACTCAAGTATCATGCATGTAACTAAAGCGCAACTTCCAGCCATCCCATCTTTCTGCATGACACATCTAATAGACACCTGCAAGAGGCCAAAATTCAGCCCCCCCCCCAAAAAAGTACATGACTGACTGTATTTGGACATAATACTGACTAGCATTTGTACTTGATTACATGTCTTTTTGAATATATTATTTCCACATCTTTCTGAAAGATGAAAAAAAGGTACATTTCCTGTCACACATGAGGTACATACAGTAGTTGATTCATTAAGGACTGAACAAGGTGGGTGCCATGGTGGTAAAAAAACATATACAATAAAATTTTATGTCTCATGCTTTGCCACTTCATCCCTCAATGGAATGGAATGGTCCTAAGCACTGAAAAAATTTCTGATAGAAGTTTCATTCACAGTAATTTATTCAGAAATCAAAAGCAAATACAGCCTCCTTTACCTCTCCTCTGGATTAATCTGTCAACACAAGCAGTCTGAAAGATATATCAACATCACAGCCAGGGAAGGCATCTTTACATCTCTGAACACATACTCGAGAATTCACACAAACATTATATTTTTGCTTATTTAATTTAAAATATATAGTTTTGTTTCCGAAATTTCATGCAACTTCAGCGTAATCTTGAACTACAAGGCTAGGGTGGCAGTTAAATTGTGTAACTAAGCAACATAAACCTAAACTGACACTGGTCATTATATGTTATCTGCGGCACATTAATGTTCTGAGGGGACTGAAAGACTTCCCCTTACTATATTTGCCAATTGCCAAGAATAAGTAGACACTTCCCAAATAAGTAAAGCAGATATAGTGGGAATTCAAAGCCAATTTCATGTATTATCCAGTTCACCTTGAGTCTGATGCATCAGTGGCAAGACCTGATCTTGGTACAGTGAATGCCGTTCACCATGTGTGACACGTATCACTTTTTCCGCATTTTTTAACATACTAAGTGCTTCAATGAATTTTTTCAAATATAAGTTGATCTTTCCAAGCTTCATATAATGAATTCCAAGCAGTGGGTGGTACTCACTGTAGTATTGTCTACAAAAAGAGAACAGATTAAGTAAGAACTTCTGTTAATAGTCAATCTGACTAATATGTTTCTTACACTAAAAAAATGTAAAATTAGACCAAATAATTAATACCAAATCATTAAAAGACTTAAAGACAACCCTGACAGACATAAGAACTCAAAGGAAGAAGGTATGAAATTTTAGAAACCTATATTTTTCACCCCCCCCCCCATTATACAATACTAATAAGTAAATAATTCACTCCTTTCCCAAAGGGATTATAACACATCAAGCCAGATTTACGCTTAATACCTTGGTTTTTAATCATCCCAACTACTGCATTAACCAACTCACATCACAGTATTACTGAAATGAGATAACAGTTTATGACTTTATGGAATCTGAAGATTCATCACTCTGTTCAGAATATCTCGTACTCGACACCAACATAAATTCACTAAAATCAGTTCACATCTTCACACCCTTTTCATCTGTGTGTTAGTCCCACCCATTCCCCCCTCTCCAACATGCTAAGGTTTTTCAAGTGGTCCCTTCCCTTGAGCTTTCATGACTAAAATTTTGAAGTTGTTGTTGTCATCGTCATCATTATTGTTATCATCATCATTGTTGTCATCGTTACTGTTGATTTGTTGTTGCTGTCATCGTTGTCATCACTTTCGTCATCACAACAGTCACAGCCATTATCACAGCAACAATTAGGACACCAGCATCTAAGGTAGCAGAATGCTCACAGAAATTTCAACCATCATCATTATTCACACCTGTATGAGTTACCCAATACAGATACAACACAGCAGGAAATGGAATTCTTGCTGTGTTGAAGTTCATCAGAGGACAATGATGCCTAACATAATCACATAAAGACAACACACAATATTGTATTACAGAGCTATTAAAACCTGCATTAGGTGCTGTTTTCAAATACAGACTACACACAAAAAAATAAGACTTCAAAATGATTTATACTAACTTGTGTAAATACAAAATTATGTTAATGCTGCAAATGACAGAAAGTCATACTGAAATGCCAGAGTGGTGTTACAGTTAATATCATCTCTTCTTTCCTTAATCATTATTCTTTAACCAGAACTTGTGCATCTCTCAGCTGTTTCGTATGATTGTACTTCTGTAAACCGTATCAAACGTGCAGCCTAAACACTAAACAGTCTGGCTGCAGAACAGAAGCCAACTTTGGCCAGAGGGCATAAGCAACAAAACAAATAAGCACAAATAAAGTATGTCGAGTACCAACACCATTTCATGATAAAAGTCTTAACATTTCAAGCACATTCCACAGTTTGGCATTTCTACCACAAGCACCAATGATAAATAACTTCAATATGGTAATGAACAGACACTAAATGAGAAACAAATCCACCTCTAATAACGTAAATTTAAAAGTAAATTCAGTTGCACCTTGTTGTTTACAGTACCAAAGAGTAAATAATATCTTAAAATGTAGAGAATCCAGGAAGAGTTTATTCCTGATATGGCAATCCCTTGCCAACTACAGCTTATATAACTGCAAATTTTCAAACACCTGTTGTCATCTCTGTATATTCAAGTTTTCCAACCACAGCAGTTACTTGGTTTCATGTACCTCCAGTTTTTTATTTGTGTATGAAAGAAGAAGTCAGTTGTTGCCATAACCACTTTTCTGACCTACAGATTAACAACATACCTCTTTTTTTTGTATCACTTCTTATGTCTACATTTATTTTTAAGCGTACTATGTATCAAAGATTGCTGCCTTCAAGGATGTGGTGCCTTCAGTCACATAAAGCATACTGACATTTCGAAGCAACTTCCATCTACAAGACTAACCAGCATGACATTCTACAAGACCATGAACTTCAGAGTCACTGTCGTGAGAAAGCTGAAAATAACGTGTAATTTTTTGTGTTTAGTGAATGAACAGGCAATTTACATTTCCCCACACTGTCACGTCTGCCAAGTACAGTGTCTGTTCATTTGCAAACCCTGATCCATGACTGCCACTAGTACTGGGGAAGTTCTGTGACTGTTACCAGTTTGCAACTTCACACTTCAGAGTTCACAGTTGAAATCAAGATCTGACATGTGTTACATTCTTGCACCTGGCCTGGGTTTCCTAACACATGCAGATGAACTTTAAATTTTGGTAGGACTGTAGTCAGGCTTTTTGAACCATGATATTTTTCAGGAAGGTAACCTACACAGTTGATGAGACTTTGCTGTCATGGGTAGGTTTCTCTATAACCCCAAACAAATTGTGAGAATACACTTACTATGAAAATTGGTCTTCATAAAATCACAAATAACTTGAATTCTCATTCTTATATGGCAGTCTTCAGCAAGTATTCATTTCTGTTTTACATTTCTGTGAGCCCATAAGCGTGTGACTCCCGTTGTTTCCAAACATATGCATGTACATATGTTCTAATTTCTCCCTTACACACATGCACTCAAACAAAATCCACATGCAGCCATGTGAACAAACATTTACCGAAACACACATGCAGGCATAAGAATTATACCTCTCCAAATGTCCCTACAAAGAAATGGGTAAAAAACTTACTGATATCCTAACACAAGTTCTTGGCCAAATTCAAGTGCCTGCTCCCACTGTCCCATCTCAATGCTACTCTCAAATGCCAGGTCTAGAACTTTCACATGCAAAAGGTCTAATGGATGAAATAAACCCTGCTGCTTCTTCAAGCAAACTTTGCATGTATCAAGATCTGAAGAAATGTTAAGGTGATCAGTAATGAATTGGGTGATTCACACTGTAAAAGTGAACACATTATGCAAGTCACTTGCTTTGAGAAACTCCACCACTCCATTCAAAACCAGTACAGACATGCTGGAGCAACTGACCTGAAACTTCAGCAAACATTCCAAACAATGTTTCAATGTTAGCAAATTACTGTCATTTTTTTCACATGCAAGGCATTTTATGCCCTGAATCTCTTGTAACAACCTTTAATTAACAGCAACCATACCTTCCTAATTCAGCTTTTGGCTTAATCTGTGAGCAAAACAAAGGTGATCATATAAAACATGAACAGTATAAAATGACAGCTATTACTCAGGTCACATCCTCTACTTAACGCCATCCTGCTGATTTATTTGTGGACTCTAAAACCAGATTTCATCTTCTCAGAAAACCCCTTGCACAGAAAACTCTCCTGTAATGGAGCCAAAAAATACTACACCATGCCATCAAAATTTTCTTAAACTCTTGAAGACAAAAATATGATTGTTATACAGAATAAAGTGTGCCTGAGGTATCAACAAAACCATCTCCACATAATTCAAAGAAGTGAGCACAAAAAACTTCTTCTATATAAATAAGCATTATCACTTGGACATACCTATTTCAAAAAGGAGTTTGGGGTACTTTCATTTTCAGAAGCATAGCACAATAAATTTTCAGGTAAAGCATTAGGGAAAAGTGTTATTCTCTGCTCACACATGCATGTAGCATAAAAATGAAACACTTCAAAGATGGTATTTTTCATCTGAATTAGACAGAATATTTCATTAATCCATTCTTGTGTACTGGCAGTCCAAGCCAAATCGTTTTAATACACAAGGTTTCATATAACACTGCTCCATATAGGACAGCAAATATCACTGCTTTGAGTGTGAAGCAGTGATTGTATAAAATGTGACTGTGTTAGTGGCTTGTGAAAAGATTGAACGATATATACAACCATCAAACTCAAAATTGTCATGGCATGTACACACCAATTACCCCACTTCCATCAGCGGGCTGTTCTATAGGAGAGCCTTTACCATCCTTCCCTAACATTAGACAAGCATATAAGTGTAAATTATCATCTTAAGGACCTGGGACAAGTTCAAATACCTGTACCTCCCTCCCACTTACATGTTATTTACCAAGGTTCTATGAACCAACAAGACAAGCAGCAACCATGCATAGGAAAACTTTTTCAAAGTTTCCATGAACCAATAATGATGACAAATGTCCAATCACATCAGACACACACTTTTCAGACCAGTCTCACATTGTCCATAGTTCACAGTCCACTTTACACACATACTGACAAATTTTATATCAAAACTGTTAAGTCAGTCAGAACACTGGAAACAAAGACAAAAATGTTTATTCTTACCATCTCTTTCCCTCATGACCACTGAAAAAAAAGAAAATGATTTTGTAAGTTCAGCCGGACAGCACCTACAAAATACGTTCACAAGAAAATCACCTTCTTTAATTAGGATGTAGAGGAAACACTTAAAACCAGAACGCCTACTTCTACCTACATGCTTCACATAAGATTAGTCAACTGTGAAAATCACATCAATTTTTAAGATGCAACTGATACAACAGCAGCATAAAAATACTATAAACACCTTCTAAGCATAAGGCACATAAAATTCTAATTTGCAATTTAAATTCAGTATTTTAGTCTTCTGACTTTCAAATTTTAAACAATACGAGTATAACAAGAACAACTGTAACAAACTCCAACAGCATGTATGTCATTGAGATACATGCCCTTGAGGATGGTCTTATATGGGACCAAAACACATCAAGCCAAATACAATATGATTTTAGCAATCATGATATCGTATGTTGACGCTGCTGCTGAAAAAACGACATACAGAGAGAATCCAGTTGAAAGCACAACTCCATCAGTCAGCAACCTGATCAACTGCAGAGTGAGTTACATACCACCAGGCTTATTGCAGCAGTAACAGTCTTCTGCATCATCTCATAAAATCAAGTTTCATGCACCATGTTCAACATATGTTGTCTCTGTGAAACATGAATATACGTAAAGTGCAACACAGGAGCTTTCTACAATGGAAAACTATGTAAGAAAAAATATTAAAAAACTCATCAGAGCCAATGTAGAACACAGTTTCCTGGTATTCTAGTTCCTTCAAAATCAACAACATTATTAACTGGAAAATTCCAAATAACAGATTCCTTATTAACCCTTATCCGATGAACACAGTATGGCACTTAATTTCGTTTTCGTGACCACGGTACGGTGTTTATATTAGACAGCCCTTTAAATCATTGCGCTCAACCCAACTGGGAAAACTGTTAAAAACTGCTGAATTTAGGATGCCAACACCCCAATATGTTCAGAAAAAAGGCAGTAAAATTCTAAAACTACCTAGGTACGCAATTGTTTTATATTAGCAATGACAAATAAATTTGTTGTCATCATAAATAGTCTTAAAGTACCAAAAATTAAGAAAATTTTACTATATGAAATGAAA
>Ga0123355_10008971_pt1 | contig 15154 bp, 12 predicted proteins | sample TergutEmb28metaG_3_FD_89872 | JGI IMG/M metagenome (GOLD analysis project Ga0123355, IMG submission 89872) | Embiratermes neotenicus P1 segment gut microbial communities from Petit-Saut dam, French Guiana - Emb289 P1 | ecosystem: Host-associated > Arthropoda: Insects > Digestive system > Gut ...
CACTGGCCATTATCTCCCAAACCGTTCAACTTTGGATATAGGTGTTTTGGGGTTTTTCGGTATAGTTTAACATAAGGAACACCCTCCTGAAGTCTGGTCCGTTCCTCCTGTTACACCCTGTTTACATTGTGTGTGCACGTGGTGCAGAGATCTCTACATACGGGCCTTATTGCATAATGTAATTTCTATATGAGGTGGTATGCTCTGGCTAGAGGCACGATAGGGTGCCTCTAGCCAGAGCATACCACCGCATATAGAAATTACATTATGCAATGAGGCCCATATGTAGAGATCTCTGCACAACGTGCGCGCACAATATATATAGTAGGACCGTAAGTTCTCTTGAAGACAACCTGAAGATGGCCAGTAAAGGCCGAAACATGTAGTTGTCTGGTATAGCCATTAAATACATTTTAATTGACATAGTTGTGTTTGACTATATACCCTTTCCAGTACATCACCTAGTGTCATCCAAGTGAAAAGCTGGTTAAAGACAGTCTGTATAGAAGAGAAATTAGACATAATAAACCAGCTTGGAGAAGGTGAAAAAATTGTTGACATGTGTTGTAATGTTTTACTCTCTTGTACTAAGTCAGTTTGTGTAGCAGGACTACCACCATGCTGTCGGAATGAATTGTACCAAAAATCATGGATGTGAATCTCTTATATTTTTATTACTTTAGAAATAAATAAATTGTTTAGAAATGTATGTATACTGTATAAAAATGTATATATACTGTATATACACTACATATATGCACTGCAGGTCCATGTGTCCACTAGTAGTATAGTCATACACTATATAGGATGAGTGTCAATCCTGTAATTCTCAGGAAGTTCGGTGTTTTAAATTGGAATTATGTGTTTCATTTGTGCAACTTTTTCAGGAACATAACCCTGGCATAAAACAAGACCTACCTGTATGTGGATATTGAATATTGCTTGGGTAAAATACATACTTTAACTTACAGCCCATCCTGTAAAGAATGAAATGAATCTTGCTTATTGGAAAATATATACTTTTGCTGAAAACATTTTACAGTATCATTTTACATATGTAGTATGCAAAATACATAAAACCCTAAGCCTAGTATTTATAGTATTACGTTAATATATTCCAGAACTCATGGTGTCGAATTATGTACCTATACTTTTCCCTTTAATTTTTTTAGAGGTAGGGTGGTATTTCGTGTGTTTCATAAACCTACCATTGAGAGGGGTAATATGAAACATGCAAGGTGCAGAACAATATTACTTTACACCTGGTTTGTTTGCAGTGAAAAGTTCTGAAGTGTATTAGTTATGTTTATGTTGCCTCCTGTCTGTACATGTGTCTAGTTGTAATAGACTGAGAAGCAATGAACAGGTTTTCTTTAAGGTTGATAGCAGGGAGTTACTAAAATTTACTGATAAGCCCCAATTTTGGTTAATATTGAGCACCAATAACAGATACTGCATGTGAAGGCTTACACTCATGTCTTTGAATATCTTGATCATAATTTGCAAACTATTTGTTGAAATGAGAAATGTGTTAGGACTAAAGTTGCGAAACATTTTGTGATTGGTTCACTTTTCCCAAAAATCTTGCATGTTTAAAGTTAATTGACAAGTTGGGAGCAAGTAAATGACAGTTGTACTGTATGTACATTGCGTGAAGTCTTAGTTCAATTGTAAAAGGCACAGTACTTGAATAGGCATTCATTTGGCTACCTTGTATAAAGTTTATGATCTTGTGAGATTTTTTTAATGAAGATTGAAGTTTTCTGAGATGTGATGCTGTTTACTATTACTAGTGTCTCAGAGGAGCTTGTTGACTTCATCTTCAGGGTCTGTGCAGTACAAGAAGAGTCTTTGTACAACAAGCATTAACAATTTACTGCCACATTAGTGTTATGTTTACATTGTATTGTGCAAAGTATAAGAAATTCCCCAAAGACCTGAATCATCAGAATTTATTTATTTATGTGTGTGCCTTACTAATGATTCACTTTCATAAAAGTCCTGTAAATGCAGCATGTTCTTATAGTGAGAAATGTGAATATTAGGGTTTGCAGTATTGCTATTCTTTTGCTTGATACTATTGCCTGACTAATGAATAAAATATTAAATTGTTTTAGTGAAGTTGAAGTTAGTATCAAGTAAGTTTTGTGAAATATGTAACTCATAAACTCTTCCTTATGATTGTTTGTTTGTTTACAGCCCCCATTTGACCCAGCAATTGCATATCTTAGTTGATCTGAATGTGCTGTTTTTCATTGCATGTGAAATTAATGTTATGAATAGAATATTTGGGAATGTCATTAATAAAAGACGGTTGTTTGACTTTAGACCATCTGTTATGTTGGGAAATTATCAGTTGAAAAGATCTGCTATGCATTTCATTAAATTGGGCGTGATTGGGAGGGTAGGGGGTGGCAATTTTTATAGATCTCTAAAACCAATTCATTAATTTAAATAAATTGTCTGTTAATGCTTATGTAATTACTAGGAACAGAAGGATTGTTGAATCTATGGCCTGTACAATTAAATGTTTAGGTGATGATGTGGTAGTGTGAATGTTCTTAATATTTGATGTTAGTGGAGTAAATGATACTAAATTAATTGTAAGCCTGTCAATGCACCAGACGAAAAAGCAATTAAATGTTAATGAAAGGCACTTGTTTCAATTTAGACCTTCTGGTGTGCTGGGAAATTATGAGGCAAAAAGTTCTGCTCCTCTTTTGAATAAACCAGTGTTAATAATTATTATGGAATTATGGACTCACTTGACTAATGTAAATGAGTCCTCCATTAATACTTCAGGAATCGCTAAGAACAGTAAGGTTATACTTCTCTGTTTCAGTTGTGTACATTATAGTTTAAAACCCTGGTGCATGTAGCAGATGTTGAGTTAAATTTATTAGGAATTTGAAACTGGTACCTTCCAAATTTAAAACAAGGTTTCTTCTCATTCAGCCACAATTTTTGGTATAAATGGTTTTTGAATCTGTGCTCTATATATGAAAAACAGTGATTACCTCATCAGTAGTGACATTTTATTTCCTGCTTTTAATGCTCTAAGAGATAATGATTCTAAATGAGAGGAGAGTGCATTGCATGCATGAAGAAATTAAGGGCAGGTTAAATTCAGGGAATGCCTGCTGCCATTTGGTGTAGAATCTTTTGCCTTCGCTTTTGCTTTTGAAGGATATTAAGATAGAAATATATAGAACTATAATTTTGTCTGTTGTTTTGTATGGTTGAGAAACTTGTTCTTTCATGATAAGGAAAGAAAATAGTCTGAGAGTGTTCAAGAATAAGGTGCTGAGGAACATATGTGGGCTAAGACCAAGAGGGAGGAATTAACAGGAGACTGAAGAAAATTGTGTAATGAGGAAATACATGTGGCATATATTGTGGAGGGGCAAGAGAATTTTATTCAGGGGTTTGGTGTTGAAGCCTGAAGGAAACATACAAAATGGAAGAGCTAGGTATAGGTGGGAGGTAAATATTAAAATATGTCTTAAACGAATAGGATGGGATGGTGTGCACTGCATTGTTGTGGCCGAGGATAGGTATAAGTGGCAACACAGTAATATACCTTTGGTTTTCATTTGGTGGGGGTTGTATTACTTGACTGACTGAGGAAGTACTAGATTCTTAAACAGGAATCTGCTGTGTGTAGTTAGTTAAATGAGTTAAGAAAACTGCAGACAGAATTTGGGAGTGCTTGTGTATGTGCATGTGTGACCGTGTGATCTTGTAGGATTTGTGTGATACTGTGTCTGGTACATAGCTACCAGTGTTTGGAGGAACCTGATGTGTCCATCTTCAGCATTATCTTTACTGTTATACTACAGTACTTTGAGAACCACCACAAACCTAATATTTTTTAGTTTTACTGCCTCTATATGTGTAATATTTCAAATTTCAGAGCAAATTGGACACCTTCCTGGTGATGCCAGAAGTGTTGCTGCTGCCACAGGTTGGTCTGTTGCTTAGCAGTGTTCATCGTTCCACTGTGCAGCGTCGATCATTTGAAGTTATTGCTGCTGTGTACAAACAGTTGTATGAATCAGTACACAATCCTGAGAACTTATACCAGAATGCAGCAGTTTTGATGCCACGCTCACCAGACGAAGTTTTCAAGCTTCTTGTGGGGTAGAAGCTCAGTGAGTCTGTGGTCACTGTGACGGCTCAATCATGTGATATTTTGTAAAAGTAGACAGTGGTTTTCAGATCATGATATTCTGGACAAGATGTCACATAATGTAGCAGATGGTTACCAATATTTCAGAGGAACAGTAATACCGATGTATTAGAAAGTATGTGGCGCCATATTCCAGTATTTGCCATTGTAAGAACCACAGACTTTGCAAGAAAGTGTAAATAAAACAAAATATTGACTGTAAATTTCTAGGGAGTAGTCCTTTCTTTTTCTAAATAATGAAGTATAATACAGTGTGTCCCACTTGTTACCGAACCCGGCATTTCTTTAATGATTTTACCACTAATGAACAATTAGGCGCACTACAGACACACACTTCAGACACATTCCTCTTCATTTCTCACACAACGAATGTACTCCTGTTCAAATTTTGTTGCAATATCTTCATTGGTGTTAGAATTATTAAAGAAATGCCAGGTTCAGTAGCGAGTGGGACACACTGTATAAATAAAAAAAGGTAAAGCAGTCCTGTACAAGCCTGGACAGGCCCTGAGGGTTCCAGGAGGTTGAGGCTCCCAGATTTCATGACAATCAGCATGTGAAGGTGGTAAGGTTGTCAGCCCTATGCACTGGCTGCCTCCCAAGGAAACATTCCTGGTACTCATTTCTGTTAGTATCTGAGTTGAACCCAGGGCCATAGTGTGCCCAGAAGGATTATGTTGGTGAAAAATTCCAGCGACAACATTGGGACTGGAACCTGTGACCTTCTGGCTTGTAGCACAGTGCCTCAACCAACTGCATCATTGCGTGACCCAGTACAAAATGAGAAACCAATATTAATTATTTGATACACCTGAAGCAGGAAAATAATGTTTTCTCTGTCACCCATCTTTAAAAATCCTTATGTAGTTGTTATTCTGTGACTTATTTACCTCATGTGGAAGTCACCCTGCGGTATTGATACAAGGGCTATATAAGGTACACAGCAGTTGACCTCTGTATAAGTCCTGTGGTCATGAAATTTCCTGGACAGGCTGTTGTGCTGTTCTGTGGGCACACTACACATTACTTCTGTTACCAGACTGCTGTCATTAAACGGTATGGTTAATTTCACACATTTGTGTGTAGAATTTTGGAGAAGCAGACTCTTATTTCTTGAGTACACTGCAAGTATACATATTGAATATTACATGTTTTTATTATGGAACTCCATCCAAATAGATGACTTTCAATAATTAATGTGTACAGGAATAGGATTGCATATAGGGTGTGCTGGTTGTGCCCAGACACAAACTAGTGTCTCATAAACAATAATTCGGTATTTTGTGTCTCATTTTTTAAGTTTCTGTTGTTGCAATGGAGTTTATTTTTTAATTGAAAAAGAAGTTTACTTACCTCTTAATTTTGTTGGTTTGGTGAATGAAAGCAATGACCTTAATGATCGATTATCAATGTTCTCCTTTTAACAAATGAAAAATAAAATTCCCTGGGTGCATATCCTAATAAAACATGCTGCGCACACGCGTGTGTGTATAGCATTTTTATCGTTGTGCATAGTCAAGTATGGTAAACAAGTTTTTGATAGATTCCAAATTAAAGTATTTTACAACTCCCAAAATAGCATCCATGCCAGAATTATGTATAATTTGACAGAAGTCCATCTCCAAGTGTGACAACTGTCGATGTGTTTATTTATGACTGGGATGTTAAGTGTAATCAGACTGGTTCAATGTACATTCAGTTTGAGATAAATGATACAGTTGATTTAAGCAGTGACAGGCCTTTTCTTATCCCTGCTTCCATATCACTTCCCACATCATTGCTACGTAATTGGATTGGTATGATTATACATGGAAAGATAGCACATTTGACAATTGGGATGTATGAGTCTTGGCACTGTGAAGGCATGCAGTATTGACAGTTTCAAGACACAACTTACAGAAATTTTTTAATAATACAGTAAAATTCTGCTAATTCAACACCCACAGGATGGTGCATATACTGATCTTGGATATTCCAAATAAACAGATGGTACCCATACTGATCTATGGGCCGGGTAGCTCAGTCGGTATAGCAACTGACTAAGGGCTGGATGGCCCGGGATCGAATACGGTTGGGAATGAGATTTTCTGCCAGTCCAGACCAGCCCTGGGGCCCACCCAGCCTCCTGTAAAATGGGTACCGGGTCTTTCCTGAGGGTAATGTGCAGCTGGGGCATGCTGCTGACCACTCACCCCCTTCTAGTGCCGCAGTCATGGAAGAGTAGAGCCATACCTCTACCCACCCTCTGGGCCACACCGGGCCTGTAACGGGATCACTTTACCTTTTACCCATACTGATCTATTTCATTACTGCTCCTGTACTTAATCTGTACAGCTAATCAAAGGATGTTTCATTTGGATATCTCCTTTATGTGCTGGTTCAGGGTCATCAGTGTCCTATTCTATACCTTCTGGGGTCCTCATAGTAGGAAACATTGATGGAGTAGGAGAATAGGCATCAGGAGATACCACAACAGTTGATGTACAGACACTCTTAAAGGCCTCTTGGAACCTATCCCATAGATTTGTGTGTTTCACTGACAAAGCATTGGGACTATTCCCTGGAAGTGTTGGTTTATCAGGAGTGCTTGGTTGTCAGATGACAGATTAAAGGTATTTTACTATATGTTTCCCAGGTGTGAGACATGTCTGGGAATTGTAGATGATTTCCCACACCTGCTTTAACATGGTAGTTCATGGTATATAAATTTATTACCCAGAAATGTGTCAGATAAAGCCATAAGCTAACAAGTTGGTGGGTTCTGCATTGAGTGGGATATTCTGTGTGTACAGTACGAGATACTGTATGAACTCCCATGAAAATAAAGGGCAGTGTTTCTGTATACATCCAGGTGACTGAACTACAAATGAACTAGACTGGGATGGAATTTACTTGTTTGTTTGTTTCTGGCACAACAGACACCAGTGGGCCAGGGCCTCCTCATTCACGAGGTTTCTAGATCACACACAACGACGCACGACAGTCGGTAGGACTCCTCTGGATGCGTGATCAGCTCATCGCAGAGACATCTACCTGACAACACACAACACTCACAACAGACAGACATCCATGCCCATGGTGGGATTCGAACCCACAATCTCAGCAGGCGAGAGGCCGTAGACCTACGCCTTAGACCGCACGGCCACTGGGACCGGCGGAATTTATTTACACTCTGTATTTCATTCTCTGGTCTAAGCCAAAAGATGTAGAAACTATACCAATAAAACTTCTCACATAAACTGAAATAACTACTGGGCATTATTTTAAATATACACCGGTGTCCAGTAAACATACACTTTTTAACACAAATATGATTATAGAAGTTACTTGGTGTACAGAATTGTATCAGTGTGCAACATACATTACTCAGAAAGCTGTTTATGAACACCATGAACAGTAGACAATAAGAAAGTATGTAGAGCTTATTTTGGGAATGATATATTAAATGCATTTCTTCCAGTTTAAGTTTTTGTCAGTTTGGAGGGCAATGAATTTATTTCCTTGTATTTCCTCATCAATTTTGTCATAACCATCATTTAAAGTAATCTATACGACCGCAGAGTGTCACGAATCTAAGAACTCAGATTTCATTAGGATATAATACGTGATCGAAGTTTTGATGAACTCGGTCTTTTGTAGCTGATGCTATTGTTAGATGTATATTTATTTCGTGCGCCCTGCGCAAAATACTTGTGCTAGTGGCTGAATTGCGGTATAAATGTAACCAATGAAAGAACTCATTACAGCGCTCGGCGTTGTGTCATGGTTGTGTTGTGTGTTGTTATTGGCTGCTGGTTCAGTCCGAGAGATGTGTTTGGTTTGTGGTTTCGAAGTCGCTTAAAAAGGAGACGTTTTTAGTTATTAGTTAACATTGCTTGCAAAAAAATTGTATACTGTTAGTAATATTTATGAGACACAATTGTCACATGACCGTTTATTCTTGAGCGTTACGGTACACGTATAAATGGTGTGGAAATTTGGTGTAAGTCAGGAACAGGCGGACAGGGAGTAAAGAGTATTTGCAAGATGGCGGATTCCAGTTATTACCAGGTGAGTACCAAATGACATTTTTACACGATTTTTGCCGTAGACTGTAGTTATAATTGGGCGTTGCAAGTACGTGGTGTCTTGTATTGGTGTTTTATAGTCTCGGGTGTTCGTTACAGTAACAACTGTGGGAGGTGCAATGTGTGTTTTGTTTTAACCTATGTGTTACTTGAAAGAGGTTCTCGATCTGGCTTGTTTGACCTTTCTGAATTAACATCCACCTGCCAAATTTCTCAGTGTGTACGTAGTTAAGATGCAGTTTCCTGGCTGTTTCTTGTGTTGATGTGTTGCCAGGCCAGTTAAATCGTACTGTGACATGTTTATTATTCGTTGCAGAGAATCTCTGTTGAAACGTGCTACCTTATTATAATTTCATAACCACAGTGGTATACCCAACGTCATTATAACGGGAAAAATATATATTGGCTTGCGAGCCATGTTCTTACTTATTGGTGGAGACTTATAGGTGTATTAATTTTAAAGAAACCGAGTGGAGCAAGTATCAGTATCTTGCATGGTAGTCGTCGCTTGACGTTTAATCTCACCATGCATGGATTGTTGTAACCTAGATCGGCGCAAGAAAAGAGATTCAGATGTTTTGTTAATTTTTGTGTTTTGTGTTGGTTATGCTGTGTCGTGAGTAGTAAACTTATCGAATAGTTGTGGAATTGAGATGTTTACAACTATATAATGGCGCTTAGACCTCCATGAGAGTACCAGTCATTCACCTAGTGAAAAAATTCTCCCTGAATGATCCCTATTCCGAGTCAGATGAATTTGGTTTACATACGCACACTGTTTAAGCCCATTTTAATATTATCCTCTCCATAAAGCTTAGGTATTTGAAGTGTTTGCATCTCTTCAGGCTTTCTGACCAGAACTGTATGCATATCTACTATCTGCTCTTGCCCTGCCCACTTTATCGTTTGGTTCATGCAAATAATATTTGGTGAAGAGTAAAATGAGACAAAACTTTTTTTGGGGGGGGCTAATGTAAAATAAGGGACATACTTGTATCCCATGTCAGACTAATCTGTATAGCACCAGGACCTTGAAATGCTGTTCTTTTGTAAGAGAAGCAAAATTTGAGTGCAAACTATAAAACAGTTGAAATGTTAGTATTTGTTTGTGGGTTATTATGTTTGCGTGGTGAAGGAGTAAGAGGAGATAGGTTAGGCTTTGACTTTTCATGTTAATAAGACAAATCTGGGTGGTGTATATTATTCACACACACTGCATTGCAGCATGTATGGATTCCCCATGTTACTGTAGTGCACTAACTGTTTAACATATTGGCACACAGACGTGGCAACTTGCATTCCGTATGGTTTCCTTTACATCAGCCCTGAAAAATACCAGTTTTGATTGCATTGCAACTTGCACATGAAGTTGGCTTCTGTTGCAGAGACAACAGGATGTAGCAATCTTTGTGAATTGCAGTGCTGAACATTTTCTGTTAAAAGGGATATAACTGAATACCTCCTTGAATGTAAAATGAGAATCATTTCTAAATTTGTCATGTGAAAAATTTTGTTGGTGGGGATGGCACAAAGTCAGACACATTCTGTATAGGTATTTTTTTGAAAATTCACGTTTGTGGTAGGGGTCGTCTTGCATTTGGTTAAATGTGGTATGTTAGTCCCAGTTTTTCTCCTGCCTCTTGTTGCATCCTTCTTGATAGGTCTACATATTCTACCCTGCACACTGTTCATGCATATCCTAAATCTCTGTTTTTTCTCTTAATGTGATAGAGACCAAGTTGTACACTTGTACAAAATAACAAGTGAAATTGTAGTTTTTAGTAGTTCAGTCGTTGCATTTTTTGGTGGCAGATGAGAATAGGAAACCTTCTGAACTGAAGAGTAGTGAGCATTCTAAATTTTATCGGCTGTAAATTTTTTTATGATCGTACTTTGGTTTGTTAGTATCATTCCTAGTACTCTTACTGTACCACATCTTAATGAGAGATTTGTTAGAGGGTATATCCAAAAGTAGCCAGACTGAGTCGAAATATATGCTTCTTTTCGTTACTAGTGGTGGTTGTCCATTTCATAGTAGTCCCTTGGAAGTTTATGGAATGGGTCCAGTCTTTACATTATTGCTGAAAGCACTGTTGGAACTGAATTTTTGAAACCACTAATAGGTTGGTCAGCAGTTGTTCCAGAATTTCAGAGACATCCTGGAAAAGGCCTCTCATAGTGGCAATTTAACTTTTTAAACCTAGTAAAATTACAGGGGTCCAAATTAGGTGAGTAAGAAGGCTTTGGGACCACAGCTGAACAGGTGTTTCCCTCTTTTTGAATTGAAGAAACCACTTACAGGTCTGTGTTTTTCCCATGGCTTTGTCACTGAGAGTGTTTGGGCATTTCTTATGTTCCATGAACCTCAGCAGCATTCACTCCATGATTTAACTTTAAAGAGGTATTATTCAGTACAGTGATGTTAGTTTTATGGTTTCACAACACCTTTTTCCTGTATTACATTTGCAGGTATGACCTATTTCAGCCAAAACCTATTGCACCATCTTGAGATTATACACTCATGTAAGGAACTCAAGATTTTAAGGATGAGTTTGTGCTTGTAAATTGAATACAGAAGTAATATGTTCTGAAAACGGAGACCTATCTGCATTGTATAGTATCTCACACACTGGGATGTCTTTCATAAAAATCATTATTAATTGCAATATTTCATGTTATTTCACAACAGTGTACAGTCCTGTGACATGATGAGATGTAACCACTGTTTTAAGAATGACTCTGCGTGAGTCATCATGCAATGTTTGATGAGTTTTTTTGGGGTGGAAGCATGTATCCTGGCACATTTCGATTTCACAGCCACTGGACTCACAACAAACTGGAGACTGAGCAAGGAAAGCTGGTATGGTAGACCCATTTGAGGCTGCAGTACCAGGAGACAGAATCCCAAACTCATATCATGCTTCCTTGTGATTTACTGGGGCATTCATTGGCAAGTCGACATAGTTTAGGGGCAGAATTTTCATGACCATCTGCGTTTGTAATGAAATTTTTGCAAACTTGTTGGGTCTGCTTGAGAAGTGATATAAGGAAATGAGAGAAGTTTTAATTTTAACATTAACTACTAAGCTTTTGGGAGTGGAAAGTTACTTTTAATGTCTGATGTGATCTCTTTTTGTTGGCATGTTCGTGAACACGCTGCATTTATAAGGTTGGCACATGTTGGAATTTGCACACTTGTGAATGTGTTGTAATGCATTTATTGCTGAAATCGGCCAGAGGATGAGTTATGATATAGTTTAATTAAAGTATCGGTTTCCCTGGTTTACATGTTCGTGTGATGGGCATAATTTTTAACAGTTTTTATATGTTTTAAATGTACTGTGGTTGCGTGACATTAAGTTGGGGGTGTCCATCACTGGTACAGGTATAATCAGCTGCAGTGTAGTGTTCAGCAACGCTTTGCCGCAGAACGTAGCCACACGTTTCGGTGAATTAATGAACGCCAGTCCATGCTTATCTTCAAAGTAGGCAGATATTGTTTGGCTAATACGTATGTGGTATGAATGACGGTAATGAACGGAAGACGGGGGAAAGCCATTCACTGACATGAGAGGGAAATTACAAATGGGTGGAATTGTGACGGCAGCTGTAGTTACGTCTTTTCCGTTTTGGGTCATACGAGTGTACGGTTTTATGCACTTAATTTTGGTTACACAGAATGTACGCACATGAAAAAAAGATACAGTGTAGTTCAGGGTCTCAGATTCATCGTACGGCATAATTTTTAAATCTCTTGCGGGCGGTTGTAGTCTTCGTCAGTATGAGGTTGAGTGTTTTGTTAAAAATTATGCACAATATTAAGACATTATTGTTAATTATTATTATTATTTTCAATTTAAAAAACGGCTGCACTGTTATCACATCACTGACGCACGTCGTGTTTTTCTTTTCATGCTGACATATCCCGTAAAAAATTACCTTTCAGAAAATTTTAAGGAATTTCTGTTGGGTATTGTACTACAAATATAATGAGGGTACAAGTCTCCAGACTTGGCATCGTTCGGACCAGGTGTGGCGTTTTATCCGGGGTGAAATAGAGTCACCGTCGTTACAGATTTCATGTGTCCGTCGAGATGGGATTTCTGTCGTATTATTGTTTACAAGGAAAAAGTTGTTCACGCGCATGCGGAAAATTTCAGCCATTCTTCAGCCAAAAAGATATTACCAAAGGATTCGTTTTTCTTTTGGTGGGTAAGAAACTATTTTGCATTTTTTATTCAGAAAGCATTTGTTTTAGTTTGGAATCGCGGTGCAAATTTATTAATTCCCTCTGCAAGTTTTCTGGCACCTTCACGAGATCTACCTTCGAAGAAGAAGCGAACACCATAAGTAAGTTCCGGTTTCGTTATTTTGAATTCTTGGAATTGTTCCTCGAGCCCCTTTCTTAACAGAAAAATTCTCCCGGAAGTTTTTTTGAATGCGCCAAAAAAATATAATTTCCTGGGGATTTCAGGTGCAGAAAGTGAACAGGGTTATATAGTTTTGACTGATGTTACCACCATTGAAGTATTGAAAAACGTGAAGATTAAATCGATCAGAATTATGATTTTGCCTGTTGTTTCATGTGGTCATGAAAGTTGGTCGCTTACGTTGAGGAGGGAACCTAGGCTGAGGATGTTTGAGAATAAGGTGCTGAGGAAACTGTTTAGACCTAAGAGGGTGGAGGGCACAGGGGAGTGGAGGAGACTGCGCAGTGAGGAGCTTAGTGATCTGTACTCCTTACCATATATTATTCGGGTGATCAAATCGAGAAGAATGAGATGGGCGGAGAATGTGCTATGTGTGGTAGGGAGAGGAGGTTCATACAGGGTGTTGGTGGGGAAACCAGAAGGAAAGAGCCACTTGGAAGAACTAGGTTTAGATGGGAATATACTTGTAGGTTGGATCGTTCAGAAATAGGATGGAGAAGCGTGGACTGGCTCAAGATAGGGCAGTTTGTGAGCTGTTGTGAACACGGTATTGAACATTTGGGTTCCATAGGATGCTTGGAATTTATTTATTATCTGAGGAACCCTTAGCGTCTCAAGAATGGCTCTGCTTCATGTTGTTAGTCGGTTCCCGCCTCTGAAAATCTTGGTGTTGCGTGACATCTCAGTAGTGAGCATTGGGCCTATCACATCGACAAAAATTGCTCGATCGTCTCTCCAGCTTTCATTGCCTGTTTCATCAGTTATATTGTTCCTTTACATGAATAATAGATTTCCTTTATAAAATCAGAATGCTGTTGCGAAACTTGTTTGTGACGTAACATCACGTTACCGTGCTGAATTATTTCACCGTGTTCACTTGCTGCTGTAATTCCAATAAGGCAACTTATTCACGCTGGTAAAGGGAGCTTGTAGGAATAAAAATCACAGATGTAACAACAGTGTGAGTGTGCGCAGTGTGAAACTTCGTACGCTTGATGAAGAATGCAGTGGAGACTCAAGAAGAAAGTAGAGTTCTTCGAATTCTTTCATTTTTAGATGCCTTCACAAAATATCGAAAAGCGACTGTTAGCTTTGTCATGTCTGTGTCTGCCAATCCGCATGGAACAACTCGGCTGCCACGGACGGATTTTCATGAAATTTGATATTTGAGTATTTTTTGTAACTCAGTCCGTAATATTCAAGTTTCATTAAAACCTGATAAAATAACACGTACCTTACAGGAAGACAATTGTACATTTTTGATCATATCTCGCTCAGTTCTTAGAATTGGAAATATTTCAGACAAAAGTTGTAGAGAACATCAAAACCCGCATTTTATGTTCAGTGACTTTTTAAAATAGTCGTGACGTTTATGAAAAAACGTGGAAAAATATTGTAAAGCCGGACAGGCCACAGATGACAATATTATGTGGCGCATGCGCATTGCATGTTAAATAACTAAGGATACAAACAGACTCAGAATCAGTATGTAATACTTACTGCTACTAGAAAGAAGACAGAATAAAATTAAATAATACACTAGCCTCTCCAGCTTTGTAATACGGTAGTGAAAATTGGATCATTAAAGCAAGAGACGCAAGAAGAATAACGGCAGCAGTTATGAAGTATATGAGAAAAACAGCAGGATACACTCGGACTGATTACTAAAAAGAACCCCAGATTCGGACAGAATACAGGAATACCGAAGAAACTGGTTGCAACATACAAACAGAATGCCTCGTAATAGATTACCGAGGATAAAAAAGAAATGCAGACCAACAGGCAGAAGAAACCAGGGAAGACCATGAAAGAGACATGGTGACGTGTGAGACTGGAAGGGGTCAACAAGTGGCCCAACTCCACGATAGCTAGATGATGATGACGACGACGACTTATTGCTTTTCCAGGACGGCAGTGGTTGCACCAATACCCCTGTGTTACTTGATACAGTGATTTTATTTTTTAAATTGTGCTGCAACTCGGTTACTTTTGCTAATCATTGCGTAGCCCCACCACTAATCAATCTACCTATTTTCCGAGGAGGTTCATATTTGGTAACATAAGTCACGAATCCAGGAAATATTTCATCAGCACCGGTTTCTTCTTGCGTAGGGACAGGTTCAATTACCGTCATTAATTGAAAGTTCCCGTTGACTTGTCGAATAAGAACAGCAACCTGCAAATATCCGTGACAAACCTGTACTCGTCGGTTGCAGCTGAATTTGCCAGCATATCTTTGCGCTTTTTGGTAAGCTGGAATTGGATCTGCCAAGTCTTCCACATGACTGAAAGACCCATAGTTTTCAAAATCTGCTGTATTTTTTCGTGACAGTATATTTCTGTTCCCCTTTTTATGCATTTCGTCCAATACTGAACTACCATAAACTGCTAAAAAAAAGTGGGGGGGGGGGGGGGGGGGAAAAATAAAAAATAAAAACAGGGGGGGGGGGGGGGGAGGGGGAAAAAAA